>Ga0206906_1022_pt1 | contig 25058 bp, 22 predicted proteins | sample Alteio_BWOrgHeat_79_FD_152935 | JGI IMG/M metagenome (GOLD analysis project Ga0206906, IMG submission 152935) | Enriched cells from forest soil in Barre Woods Harvard Forest LTER site, Petersham, Massachusetts, United States -... | ecosystem: Environmental > Terrestrial > Soil > Temperate forest >...
GCTCAAAACTGTTGCGGCAGCTTTTACATCCTCATTATCTTTGAATTTCTGTACTACTTCCACTGTGCCAAGCGGATTATATCCATGCGCTATGAAAAGATCGTTGGCAACATGCTGGATATTTTTGAATAATGGAGAAAAATATGAAAACATCGCAACAGGGTTGTTGGCAGCGGCATCCTGCGGCAACTTTTGCAGCTCGGCGGCAAGACGGTCACCAAAAGAATTCATGATGCCGATCATTTCCTCTTTCTGCATCGTTGTCGGATCTTTCAGCTTTGCAAATTCATCGGAACGCGATTTATTATAGAAGGTAAACCTAAAATCTGCGAAACCATCGAAACCCATCATACTTGAAGATTTATGCTTGCTTTTTGCAGTCTGTGGGCGTGTCGCTTTTTCCACTTCTTTCAGAGACTTCATATTGCCTTTTCCTATCATCAGGGAAAATGGGTCGCCAGCCAAGCCGATCTCGGCTTCGCCATTATCTGTAAGTAAAAAACTAAATGGTAGAATGATGCTATCCATTTTATCGACACGAACAAACAATCTGCCTTTCGATTGCGCCGAATCATAGATGACTTTCAGCAATGCTACTTTTTCGGTTTTCGCAACCAAAGGATCGCTTTTTGAAACGACGCTTGCCGGTGCCGTTACCGGAGCCGGCATCGTAATGATCTTTGCTAAGGCATCTAAATGCGACGGGAATGTAATGACGATCTCATCCTTCGAAATACGGAAATGCGCCAATGTGCCGGCAAGAGCAGGCGACCATTCGTCGAATAATGTCGGCGTCTGCGCTAAAACAAGCGAAGGAAATAGAAAGGCGAAAAACAGAATGATATATTTCATAATAGTGATGAATTATTAGGATCATTTATAACGCAAACGAAGAAAGTTAGTTGCAAGGAAGTACTATGGAATTAATTGTCATTCCGAAGGAGCCGAAATTCGCTTTAGCGAATTTCGGCGACTGAGGAATCCCCTTAAGATTTGCAGACTTCTAACGCGCTACATAACCTTTTTATAGACATAAAAAAAGGGCGGACTAAAAGTCCGCCCTACTCATCACAATATTACAAAAAATTATTTATTCATCGTGCCGCCTGTGCCTGTGTTCGAGCCGGTTGTCGACGCCTTCATTTGTTTCTCGCGGACCATGTTCTTTTTGAATGCGCCCATGTAATCAACGAGCGAGGCGATCTCTTCGTCATTGAGCGGACCTTTGTTTTTCAGATGGAATGCCGGCATGTTAGTATTGACTCTGCCCTCGGCAATAACTTCTTTCAATTGCTTAGGCGTATGATTCATCATAAGGTCATCGGCAATATCCGGACCCGGTTTATTATCGGCTTTCGAGCCATGGCAGATCGCGCAATCGGCCTCATAGAGTTTCGCGCCAAGCTCGCCCTTGCCTTTTTCGACATGGCAGGATGCACAATTGCCCTGGAATAATCCGTCCAAATGCATCGTCTCTTTATGAGCAAGCTTGGATTTATAGATCACGCCATGAATGCGAAGCATTTTCTGAGCATCGACTTTGGAATTCGATGTTACCGTGATCGTCTTCGTTACGTCGCCTTCGGCTTTATTATGCGGATCGAAGGTGATCTTAAGCTGCGACGTATCGCCCGGCGCGATGCGCTTCTTGCCCGGGAAAGCTGCCGTACAACCACATGATGGCTGGGCGCTGAATACTTCCAACGTATCGGTACCCGTATTCGAAATAACAAAATTCGTCGTTGCAAGCGAATTCTGCTCGATCTTGCCGAATTCATGCACCTCTTCGTTGAACTTGATCTGCGCATTGCTCACCTTAGGAGCAGGCTTCTTGGATGTATCTACCTTCGCTGAAGGCACGATCGGTGTGCTGCTGCTTCCGCCTGTTACGGTAGTCTTTATCGGACCCTGAAATCCGGCAAAAATGGCATTCGTCGTAAATCCGGTTGCCGAGAGCTGATAGCTGATAGCTCCCGCAATGGCAAGCGCAAATACTGCGGCAAGGAATCTATTTTGTTTCATAAACGTAAATTTCTCTCTAATGAAAAGTTATTTGATATATTTTGACTATCTATGTAAATATAATAAAGCCGAAAAAGGTTCAAATCCAAGCTAAAAGAAGTAGTTCACATTGTCTTTCCCGCGAAAGCGGGAATCCGGAGCGAAGCTGCATGTCGTTCGGGCAAGTGTCATTTCGACGAAGGAGAAATCTATAATAAAATAACTCCGTATTCAACCCCTTTAGCCTATTTACGCTCAAATCATTAATCGTGTTTCCCTTTCCTCGCACCCATTTTCGCTTTAAGCTTTTAGCTTGCCCCTTAGTGTTGCACCACAAGCGGGCGCGTGAATGTGCCTGTATAATCTATATACCGAAATGTTAGCCTTGCTATATAGATGCCATTGGTTAACCCATTCACATTCACCGTTGCCATGTTGCCCGCAAGTTCATACGAAGGAGTTACATCTCTGCCGATAAGATCATAAAGTTTTACTCGCTGCACGGGCTGATCACCCTCCATTTGTAAATGAACTTGCGTTGAAGATGGATTAGGATAAATATTAAAATAGTTTGCTAATCCGAGATATGGACTTGCCTCAGTCTCTACTCCATCTTCAGGAGTAAGCTGCACCACCCAAATATCGCCGACAATATTTCCGACGGCATGATTTCCAGATACATCGCCGTCGTTGGAACCTGTATAACCGGCTATGACAATGGCTCCGGTGCGATTCTGGATAACATAAGATCCTTCATCGTCATTTGTGCCTCCAAGACATTTTTGCCATTGAAGAGCGCCTGCAGAATTCAGCTTTATAAGCCAAATATCATTGGTATCTTTACTATGAAGTCCGGTAACATCGCCGTCATTTGAATTTGTCGTTGCACAAATAAAAAATCCGCGGTCAGCAGTTCTTTTCATGAAGTTCGTAGCGGCACCCTTAGTACCACCATAACATCTTTGCCATTCCAGATTTCCCGATGATGAAACCTTTACAACCCATACATCACTTCCACCCTTCATGCCGGAAACATCGCCATCAGTAGAATTTGTATACCCTGCAGCCACAAAACCGCTATCCTCGGTTTGAAACAAAGATCGCAATCCATCGTTGCCGGATCCGCCAAGGCATCTCTGCCATTCAAGGCTTCCATAGCGATTCAGTTTAACAAGCCAGCCGTCAAAGAGTCCACCATGAAAACCGGAGACGTCTCCGCCATCGCCCTCAGTACTTCCAGCGAAAGCATATCCGCTGTCAAGGGTCTGGATAATTTGTCCTCCAAATGTCGCCGCACTTAAAGCGCCATAACAATTATGCCATTCCTCATTGCCGGAAGAATCAAATTTCATGACAATAGCTTTCGTAAAAGATGATGGGCAACCCTCGTCGCCGAAAACTCCTGCTCCGGAAATAACAAATCCATTGTCGAATGTTTGAATAATAGAAGATGCAATCGGGTTAGTAGCAGTACCTGGTTTACCGATAATTTTTTGCCATGCTATGGCGCCCCCTGTATCGAGTTTAATGATCCACATATCACCATTGATTGAATTTCCTTGACTGATCCCTAAAAGATCTCCATCTGAAGATTTTGTGAATCCGGTTACAATATACCCGCCGTCTGACGTTTGAATCATAGAGGCAGCTCCATCATCGTTGCTTCCACCAAGGCATTTTTGCCACACGAGCTTACCGGAAGAATTAAGTTTGACAACCCAACAATCGGAGCCACCATGATTTCCCGATACATCGCCGTCATTTGAAAATGTATTCCCACAAATTGCATATCCGCCATCGAAAGTATTGATTATACAATTTCCGATGTCCTTGGAGGAACCACCATAGCATTTTTGCCACTGGATTGCAGGCGATGACTGCGCATACATGCCAGTAGGAAGAAGAAGAATTAATAGAAAAGAAAGCGATCCAACGTTTCTCATAAGCAGGAAGCGGAATAATGAAAGCCAGCCACCATGGATTAGAGTGACATAGTGGCTGTACAAACATTCTAACTTTTCATACGATTCCACCACTTTAATAGTCTATTATTAAGTCGGATGTACAAGAGCTTTGACCTTGACAAAGCGGTCCGCAATGGGCAAGGAGACTTATATGGAATGCATGAGGAGCAGGTGTTGTACCTGATGGTGTGTATGGCGTACAGATTTGAATACTTCCCAAATCGCTGGATGTCATACCGTTACATGGTGGAGTGCAGGAATTTTTCCACACGAATTGTTTGGTTGATGGGTCACAAACGCTTGCTACAGATTCATCAATACAGAAATCACCCCAAGGGGCGCAGATACTAAAACATATATCTGAACTTATTTGAAAGGATGCAGGATATTCTGCATTGTCACATGATTCGAGGGTCACGAGAAAACAGTTACTGCAGTCATCTCCATTATCTAGACCACCATCTTGATCATTAGCACATTTTAGTAATTGGTTACTATAATAACATGGCAATAAAAATGGATTAACTAACCCTATATGATATACACTAAAACAAGATGGTCCGGGTGTTTCTGGGGTTTGTCCAAAAACCGCATTACCACAACACGCAAATAATATAAATACAGAAACCGCTAAGGCGATTCCTCTGGTTATTAACTTAGAATTCTTCATAATAGACTCCTTAAAGAAATGATTGTTAAAGCAGAACTAAAACACTGCCGGCGATCAGCTATCTTTTCAGTTTAAAAGCAGCGCTCAACCGACGCTTACAAAAATAATTGATTTTATTTGAAATGAATTCACGGAAAATTCACGCTTTATTCATGGATAACTCACGTTTAATTCACGAATCAAAAATTAATCAGAAAAACATCGAGGTCTTGATCTCTTGCGAGACCACATTCCTTCCGAATATTGGAGCGATGATTATCAAGGGTAGTAATGACAATCTTAAGGATGCGGCAAATTTCTCCTGGCTCCATGCGGCTATGAATCATTCTGCAAATTCGCAATTGCTTTTTTGTTAAGTTCGTATACCGCGCTAAAAAATGACGTAAGAACTCAGGACGATTTCTGTCAAAATATTCTTCTGTGGCAACTAATAAATGCGATGATAGGACAGATTTTCGGCTGGAAAAGTTGCTAAGAATTTATTTTCCCGGCTTAAAATCCGTGCCGTAAAAGGGTTCTAAATCGTCGATGGTCGATGGGCGATGGGCGATGGTCGCGGAGGCAATTTCGGCAAGGGTAATAAGCCGGATGGGACTTATATGACTTATAAGACCTATTTCCACTGGAGAAATTATTTCTTTTATTCCTAATTTCTCTACTTCCGATAATTTCATGTAGCGGATATTTTCGGGGTCGTCTGCCATTGATAGATACACCGAATCTTTTTCGTAGCCGGGGTAGAGGAGTCCGATGTCCGAGGTCCGAAGTCCGAAGTCGGGAGTCTGGAGGAAGTCCGAAGTCATTGAATATTGTTTCAGAAGAACTGTATGAGCTAAAAGGGGGATAAGGGAAACTGGCGGACTAAAAGTCCGCCCTACTAATCCGTATGCTAATCCTTTTGCAAAGGATAAACCGATGCGAAGTCCGGTGAAGGAGCCGGGTCCGATGATGATGGCAATTTTAGAAATATCTTTTGGCGAGGCGGAAATTTCTATTAATAAATTGGAAGTTGATTGTGCAAGAAGGGCATCGTGAATATGGCGATCATCTTCGGAGGCAATATGATGAAATTCAGCCAAAGGCTGTGCATCATCGGAGAATAATCCGATGTGCAGGTCGGCGAGCGATGTATCGAGGGTGAGAATCATACGATTTCCGTTTCTATTCTGTTCTAAGTGTCATTCTGAACGTAGTGAAGAATCCCGTAATAGATTGTAGAACGTAATGGTCTTGCACGATTAACGGGATTCTTCACTCCGCAAATAATTACTGCTGCAATTATTTGCTCCGTTCAGAATGACACGGTAAACTTCCTCACATTCACACTAACCACTTCTATCATCACTTCAATCCTCTTCTCCGGTAAAAACGCCTCGATCCTCTCCGGCCATTCGATGAGCGTTACAGCATGTGTCGGATAAAGATACTCTTCGATGCCAAGTTCGATCAACTCTTCGGGTTTTTCGAAACGGTAGCAATCCAAATGGTAGAGACGTGATATTATCACGTCGTGCACCCCCCCAGGGGGTATCTCATACTCATTCACAAGTGCATACGTCGGCGAAGAAATTTCATCCTCGCGAAGTCCGAAAAAATGAGCGACGCCTTTTGTAAATTGTGTTTTCCCGGCACCAAGCTCACCGCGCAAAACGACTAATGAACCGGAATGCAAGTATTTTTCGGCAAATTCTTCGCCAAGTTTTACTGTCTCTTCGGCACTGCGTGAATGAAAAATTATTTCTTTATCCATTCCGCAATGTCGGTAATGACTTTCTCCTGAACATGCCCGGCCTTATTATAATCGGTAAACTTTCCTTCGCCCGGGAAAAAGAGATGAAAAAGTCCAGGATAGGAAATATATGTTACGTTCTTTTTTTCAGAGAGTCCTTTTTTCCAAAGATTAAAATCTTTCATCGTCACTTGATAATCTTTTTCGCCTTGCAGAATAAGCATTGGTTCGGGCAATGATTTCGCCACGGCAACCTGATTATATGTTTTCAAATCCAGCCAATATGCCGGAGGCACTCCGAACCTGATCGTAGAATCGCTGAAATCTCCGCGCCTGATCAGCGAGATCTCATGATTCATAGCTCCAAGCAATGAATCGGCTTCTTTTTTCGGATGCTGTGCCGGGATCAAATATGCCATCTGCTCGGCAAGCACATCTTCGAACGCTCGCGCCGGACCTGCCATCAAAATCATACCGGCAATAAACGGCGTTTCTTTTGCAATGCGCGGCGCGCACGAAGCTCCCTGGCTATGCCCGAGCAAAAATATTTTTTTCTGGTTGATCTCGCCAAATTTCTGTGCCATTCGCAAGGCGCTGACAGCGTCATCAATTGTTTCTTCTTTCTGTGTGATCTTCGCCGGATCGGATACGCTCTTTGCCCCATAAACATACGTCCGCTTATCATAGCGCAATGTCGCAATGCCCAGTTTAGCAAGACCCAATGCCAGATCCTTAAATGGCTTGTTGTTTTCTACCGTTTCGTCTTTATCCCCGGGTCCGCTTCCATGCACAAGAATGACAATTGGGTAATTGCTCCCTTTTTTCGGCAAGGTTAATATCGCAGGCATTGAATAGTTGCCGGTTTTTACTTCCGTCTTTCGTTCGACGATATTTGTCGTATCTGCATAGGGAGGAATTTTGTATTCTTCCGGAGCTTGGAATGAATATCCCGCGATCTTTCCTTGCTTATTGAACACAGCTTTCAGATCGAAATGCGCGCTATCGAAACGCAGCGTGAGATACACTGCCGTATAGGATTGTATTTCCTCCGTTCGCGCTTTTTCAATTTGCCGGAAACCGCCGACTTTTTTTGCCATCGCCTTCCAACCGGTTGCATTTTTTTCTTCGGATACCATCTTCATTATTGAAGAATCGAACATGATATAGGCATCGTGATATTTTCCATCCTGCATAAAATTGAAGAATTTTTTTGCAGAGGTGATATAAGGATTTTCGGTTTGGGCAATAGCGGAAGAGGAAAGGAGTAATAACAAGAATGTCATTCTGAGCGAAGCGAAGAATCTGAGATTCCGGTTACCTGAAAGTTTAGATTCTTCGCTTCGCTCAGAATGACAAACGGTCTGATGTAAGGGGGTTGAAATGTGGGTCATAATTTATTTTGTCTCCATTGTAATCACCGGCAGGATCAATTCCTCCATCGAAATACCGCCGTGCTGAAATGTATCTTTATAATAATTCAGATATTTATGATAATCGGTCGGATAGACGAAGTAATAATCTTCCTTTGCAATAATGTAATTCGTCGTTACTGCCCGCGACGGCAGTTTATATTCTTCCGGCTTTTTAATGAACATCGCCTGCTTCTCTTCGGATTTGATATTGCGTCCGTATTTATACCTCAGACTTGTCGACGTTTCTTTATCGCCTAACACTTTTGCTCCGCGCAAACTGCGAATCGATCCGTGATCGGTCGTGATAACAATTTTTATATTCGGTATCTTCGCCAGTGCCTGAAACATATCGAGCAAGCTCGAATGCTGAAACCATGAGCGTGTGAGCGAACGATAGGCACTTTCATCGGGCGCGATCTCTTTCAAGATTGGCGAATCGCTTCGGGTATGTGCCAGCATATCGACGAAGTTTACGACGATTGCCGTGAACTGATTGCGAGCATACGTCGTAATATTCTGCGCAATCCCGGCGCCGAAATCGCGGTCGATAATTTTTATATATTTCAGATCGGCGCGGAGTTTTACTTTTTTGCGATCTAACAGCATCTCCAACATCAGCGCCTCGTCTTTATTTTGCGAATGCTCGTCATCGCCGGAAGTCCAGGTATCAGGAAATGTTTTGCCGAACTCCGATGGAAACTGTCCGCTGAAAATTGCATTGCGGGCATAAGGAGTTGCCGATGGAATAATGCCGAAATGATAATCGGTCGTGATCTTGAAAAGGTCGCGAATCTCGCGCTCCATTATCTTCCATTGATCGAGCCTCATGCAATCAATGACAAAATAGATAACATTCTGCTTACCTTCTTTTAGGGTCGGAATTACCCATTCTTCGGTAACATCGGGCGAAAGCGCGGGACGATTGGCTTCATTATCTCTTGTATAGATAGTATCGAGCCATTTTTTATAATTGCGCTCGAAGAATTTTCCGAACTCGGAATTCATCTCGCGCTTCTGATCCGTCAATGTTTGCGCCAAGCCCAAGCCGCCGTGCTCATCAAGCTCCATTTCCCAGTTCACGAGCTTTACGTACATATCTATCCAATCACGGGCCGTCTGCGCATTCATAAGATTGAATGACATACGCGCAAATTCCTGCGTGTAATCCCGACTCACGGCTTCACCCAGAATTTGCTTGCCCTCTAAAAATTTCTTCACGGCAAGAAGGACTTGTGTAGGATTTACGGGCTTCGTCAGATAATCGGATATCTTTTTCCCGATCGCCTGCTCCATCAGATCTTCCTCTTCTGATTTCGTCACCATAACGATAGGCGTTGCCGGAGATTTGGATTTTATTTCATTCAGCGTTTCCAATCCGCCAAGACCGGGCATCATTTCATCCAAGAAAATAAGATCGGCAGGTGCTGCTACATGCATGGCAATAGCATCGTGCCCGTTTGTTGCAGTACGCACAGAATATCCGCGCTGCTCCAGTAGCATAATATGCGGCTTGAGCAGATCGATCTCGTCATCAACCCAGAGTATATTTCCTTTTTCAGACATAGCTTGATTATAGCGGATTCCCTCAACAGAGTTTCACGAGGGATGGATTCATGCGGGTTCGTATCTTTGTTGCTATATCAATGATTGATCATAGACCATTTCTTAATTTTCTCCCAGAATCCCGCGTCTTATCGCGCGAGGCAGACCGACTTGTCTATGATGCCGATGGCGTTACGTTAGAAAAATTTCGTCCGTCGCTTGTGCTGCTCGCTGAAACTGCGGATGAGATAGAGAAAATTGTGGAACATTGTCATTGCCATGCCATCCCTTTTGTAACACGCGGCGCGGGGACGGGACTATCGGGCGGAGCATTAGCGTGCGGCGAAAGTGTGATGATCGTTACGGCAGGTCTTGAAAAAATTCTCGAAGTAAATGCCGATGAGCGATGGGCATTGGTTGAATCGGGCGTCATCAATGAAAAGCTTTCAAAGGAATGCAAGAAATTCGGACTTCATTTTGCTCCTGATCCATCGAGCGGCTCGGCTTCGACGATTGGCGGTAATATTGCTGAAAATGCCGGCGGACCGCATTGCCTGAAGTACGGTGCAACTGCTGAGCATATTCTTGGGCTTGAAGTTATTCTTACCGATGGGAGAAAAATCTGGCTTGACGTTAATGATGAAAGTGCTCCAATCTTATCATTAATGATCGGAAGCGAAGGAACGCTAGGTATTATCACAAAAGCAAAAGTAAAACTTACCCCATCGCCTGAGTCGGTGAAAACATTGCTCATAGATTTTCCTACCGTTCGTGATGCATCGGAAACTGTAAGTGAAATTATCGGCAGCGGTATTGTCCCTGCAGCGCTTGAGATGATCGATGCTGAAGTATTGGATGCTCTGGAAGCCGCATTCAAATTGGGTTTTCCAACCGATGCCGGAGCGTTGCTTATCATCGAACTTGATGGAAGAAAACATTCACTGGAAAGACTTGCCTCACAAGTAATAGAGATTGCGAAACGGCATAACTCCCGAACTGTTCGCGTTGCTGCCGATGATAAAGAACGCAACGCATTATGGCAGGCCCGGAAAAAAGCATTCGGCGCATTAGGTCGCGTCAGCGCAAGTTATTATACTCAGGATGGAGTAATACCACGATATGCTTTGCCGGAAGTATTGGAAGGAATTTCTGCTATTGGTAAAAAACATGGACTGCGAATTGCTAATATCTTCCATGCAGGCGATGGGAATCTGCATCCGGCAATTCTGTATAATGAAAAAGATCCGCAAAGTGTGAAAGCGGTCCTCGCAGCAAGCAAAGATATTCTTCGGCTTTGTTTAGCAAAAAATGGTTCGATCACCGGAGAGCATGGTGTCGGAATCGAGAAAAAAGAGGCGCTGGCTTGGATGTTCGGCGAAATGGATATTGCAATCATGGCAAGATTGCGAAATGTCTTTAATGGAAATGGCATGCTCAATCCCGGGAAATTTCTGCCGACAGATCATCCATGTTTGGAGGCGGGGCATAAGCATCGGCTGGTTCAATAGCTCAATTGTCAATATATGTCATTCCGAACGGAGATTTTTCTTGCGAAGCAAGAAAAACGATGTGAGGAATCCCCTGATAGTTTGTAGCCCGTTAGAGTCTGCCAATAGTAAGGTCATTTTTTCATCCCTCCTGTTACTTTGACCCTCGAAAAGCGTTTATCTTTATGAATTCTTGTTCATAATTGAATATTGGCAGTAACAAAATCCGACTTTCTGTGTCATTACTATAGAGGTGCATTTATCCCCAAATAGGCGAAAAATGAAACTTTGATAGGAAAAAAACGAATAAGAATGTGGAAAACTCTGCTTTTGGGGGTTGAAAAACCGATTGGCAGGAACGTTTTTCAGGAGAAGGTGGACAAAATGTCGTATCTTTGCATCCCTATGTTCGGAGAAATTACTAATATTTCGACATAGCTGGGTAATAACGCGATAAGGGATTTAAATAAATCCCGCACCCGAGAAATAAAAATTATGACAAAAAGGAGCTTTACGTGAAGATGAGAGACGGGAAGAGAGAAGAAGAGATGATCAAGGCGAACAAGTTGGATGATAAAACTCTTCGGGAAAGGCATCGCGATTTCGAGCGCGAGGCTATGCCGCACGTAACAGCCTTATTTAATTTTGCCCTCCGCATGACTTCGGACCCCGACGATGCAAACGATCTGCTTCAGGAGACCTACATGAAGGCATACCGGTTCTGGGATAAATTCGAACCAGGCACCAATTGCAAAGCATGGCTTTTCCGGATCATGAAGAACTCCTATATCAATATTTATCGCAAGGAATCGAAAGAGCCAGATAAAGTTGATTACGAGGATATTCAGAATTTCTACAATACCATCCGCTCGGAATACACCGATCCGAACGATATGGAAGCGCGCCTCTATCGTAATCTCTTAGATGACGATCTGACCCGCGCTGTCGAATCATTGCCGGAAGATTTCCGCACAGTCGTTATTCTTTGCGATATCGAAGGGTTTACATACGAGGAAATCGCCGAGTTCGTCGATTGTCCGATCGGTACGGTTCGCTCACGCTTGCACAGAGGCAGAAAGCTTCTGCGTTCTAAGCTGATCGAATATGCCCGCATCCGCGGCTATAACGTCGATGAAGAGCGTCACCGCAAAGGCAAGCACGGCGAAGAGCTTGAACTAACCGGCAACGGCTTCGGCGCAATGGCGAAGATCCACAAGAATTAAGACAAATTCTTTTCTACAAAAAGGTCAGGTAAAGCCTGACCTTTTCTTTTTTAGGCTAGTAATTTCGTATTTTTGCAACCCAAACTATATATTAGAACTTCTATTCAATGAAAATTCACGAGCATCAGGGAAAAGACATCTTAAAGAAATTCGGCGTTCCGGTTCCGGAAGGGTATGTTGCATATTCGGTCGATGAAGCCGTCGCGGCTGCATCGAAGCTGCCGACTTCCGTATCGGTCGTCAAGGCGCAGATCCATGCCGGCGGTCGCGGCAAAGGCGGCGGCGTGAAGGTTGCGAAGAATTTAGATGAAGTCCGCCATTATGCTTCACAGATTTTAGGGATGATACTGGTTACGCATCAGACCGGACCTGAAGGCAGACTCGTAAAAAGATTGCTCGTCGAGCAAGGGGTTAATATCGATAAAGAATTTTATGCCGGAATCGTCCTTGACCGCGCTTCGGGAAGAAACTGCATCATGGTTTCGACTGAAGGTGGAATGGAGATCGAAAAGGTTGCCGAAGAGACTCCGGAGAAGATCGTCAAAGTTTTCATTCATCCGACCGAAGGATTCAGAGAATTCCAGGCGCGCGAACTTGCTTTTGCTCTTGGCTTATCCGGCGAAGCATTCAAGCAATGCGTAAAATTCCTGAAAGCATTATATAAAGCATACGAAGAAACCGATGCGTCACTATTCGAGATCAATCCGCTCGTCTTGACGAAAGAGCAGCAGATGATCGCTCTTGATGCAAAAGTGAATTTCGATGACAATGCACTTTACCGCCATCCGGAGTATGCAGCGCTTCGTGATCTCGATGAAGAAGATCCTCTGGAAGTCGAAGCATCCAAATCAAATTTGAATTACATCAAACTCGATGGCAATGTCGGTTGCATGGTTAATGGCGCAGGTCTTGCCATGGGCACGATGGATATTATCAAACTTGCCGGTGGCGACCCGGCGAATTTCCTCGATGTCGGCGGCGGAGCAAATGCCGAAACCGTTGCCGCAGGCTTCCGCATCATCTTAGGCGATCCGCATGTGAAAGCGATCCTCATCAATATCTTCGGCGGCATCGTCCGCTGCGACCGCGTTGCAACAGGAGTTGTCGAAGCATCGAAAATTGTGAAGCCGCATGTTCCGATCATTGTCCGCTTGGAAGGCACCAATGCCATCGAAGCCGGAAAGATCTTAGAACAAAGCGGAATGAACTTCCTCGTTGCGCATGGCTTGAAAGATGCAGCAGCGAAAGTGACGCAAGCGCTGGATAAATAATAAGCAAATTATTGTCGTTTCTTCTTTCAACTTGACTAACTTCGAGAATACTAAAATGAAACGATATTTAATTATATTTTTTCTGGTACTCTCAGGGACAACAGTTTTCGGGCAGAAAAAGGTAGATACAAAGATTAGCGTTCATGTTGATACTCTTAGCTCCTCATGGGTTGTTTGTGCCCATGATTCTACGTTTGGCTTAGGAAGATATGGGATTATACAATTATCGGGTGGTGGTGATTGTCACCTCCCATGTCCGAAATTTTTTAATTCACATTTAGACATCGATACCGATTATCTAAATCAAATTAAATTTTCTCCGCTCGCGACTGATATCTGTTTTAAAGTTTCTGTATATAATGAGAATGATAGGGCATATGCTCCAATCTATATCTACGATAGTTTGGGTTACTATACTTTGATTGAATTGTACTATGATCCTACAAAAGTAAGTAGTTCGTTGAGAGAATCAAATAAATCGCTTCCTTTCACAATTCTTCCTAACCCTGCAAAAGGAAGTGTAATTGCTATTTCTTTTCCTTTGGCTAATGAATATGGGCGGATAATTATTCGTAACACTCTTGGCGTAGATGAATTGAATGAAAAAATAAAACCTGGAACTTCGAAAACACTTATATCTATCGCCGATCTGGGAAATGGTATCTATTATGCCCATATTGATTTGGGCCACTTCAGCGCAGTACAAAAATTCGAAATTAGACGCTAATCGAGAAATACAAAGATGCGAATCATCGCCGGAAAATATAAAAGCCGAAAACTCATCGCTCCCAAAGGCGATACTACTCGCCCGACATCTGATCGTGCACGGGAATCTCTTTTTAATGTCTTGCAGAATATGATAGACTTCGAGGGCATGAATATCCTCGATCTTTTTGCAGGTTCCGGAGCATTTGCATTTGAAGCATTGAGTAGAGGTGCAGAACATGCAACACTCATAGAACAGAACAGAAAAGTTATCGAAACGATAAAAGAAAATGTTCGAGCGTTAGAAGTTGATTCTCAAATCGAGATTATTCAGAAAGATGTTTATTCTTGGATAGTCCGAAGTCCGAAGTCCGAAGTCCGAAGTCAACTTATTCCCGACGTCAAACTTCAGACTTCGGACTTCGGACTTGTTTTCGCCGACCCTCCTTATGACGACCCTCGAACCTTCGAACTACTTCCTACCCTTATTTTTAACTCTGGACTCTTAACTGCCGATTCTCTTGTTATAGCGGAGCACCGGACCGGAAGCTCCATCGGTATTCCGTCCGGCACAGAGAAAATACGCGAATTACACACCGGAGAGGCGGTTTTTTCGTTTTTGAGGGCGGTTTCATAAAAGCAAGAAATTGGCAAAAATCCGCAAAGCGATATACCCGGGCACATTCGATCCGATCACGAACGGACATCTTGATGTTATCGGTCGCGCTGCGGAGCTATTCGATGAAGTTGTCGTTGCTTTAGCCCGAAATAGTGCAAAATCACCCCTATTTTCTGAAAAGGAGAGAATCAAACTCTGTAAAAATGCGCTCAATGAAGTAATGCCAGGAAACAAGAATATTACGCTTGATTCATTCGATGGCCTGCTTGTCGATTATGCAAAAAAACAAAAGGCTGTTGCAATCGTAAGAGGGTTAAGAGTCTTGAGCGATTTCGAATATGAATTTCAGATGGCGCTGATGAACCGCAAACTTGAAGATATTACCACGGTATTCTTAATGCCGAATGAAAAATATACCTATCTCACTTCGACGCTGATTCGCGAGATAGCGCAATATACAAGTGATATTTCAGATTTTGTGCCGAAATGCGTGGTAAAAAAACTAAAAGAAAAGTTTAAGAAATGATCCTAACAGAAATCGAACATCGTCTTGCTGCGCGCATGGAAAATTGCGAGGAAGCAGCAACGCTGAAGATCGCAGCTCGCGCGATGGAGCTTCGCAAAGAAGGCAAGAAGATCGTAAGCCTTTCGACCGGCGAGCCGGATTTCCCGACGTCTGATAATATTAAACAGGCTGCGATCAAAGCCATCGAGCAGAATTTTACAAAATACACTTCTGCCGAAGGAATGCCGGAACTGAGAGCAATCGTTGCAGAGAAATTCAAAAGAGATAACGGTATCGAATCATCTGCTGATCGAGTCCTTATTTCCAGCGGCGGGAAACATGCTCTTAGCAATGCGCTCTTCGTTCTTGCCCAGGCGGGTGATGAAATTATTGTTCCCTCGCCTTTTTGGCTGAGCTATTCTGCAATGACAGGACTTACCGAAGCAACGCCTGTTCTTATCGATACACATGAAGAAGATGATTGGCTTGTTACGCCTGATTTACTTGAGAGTGTTATTACATCGCGCTCAAGAGTATTACTTCTCAATACTCCGCACAATCCGACCAGTACGATTTATTCCGAAGAAGAACTTCGCGCGTTAGTCCCCATTATAGAAGAGCACGAACTCATCGTAGTTGTTGATGAATTATATGAGAAGCTTACATACGACGGCAGAAAACATTTCTCGCTGGGTTCGATTCCTGAAATTGCCGAACAAGTTGTGACAGTTAATGGATTAAGTAAAGCGTATGCAATGACCGGCTGGAGACTTGGTTATGCAACCGGTCCGCATTGGATTATCGAAGCAATGGGCAGATTGCAATCGCAGGCAGTTTCACATCCCTCTTCGATCAGCCAGAAAGCTGCTATCGAAGCGCTGACCGGTCCACAGGAAAGTATAGAAGTAATGCGTTCAGCATTTGAGCGTCGGCGCGATATTGTAGTTTCTCTTATGAAAGAGATTCCGGGAATTACGTTCAGCCATCCGAAAGCAGCATTTTATGTCCTCTTTAATATCAGCTCATACATCGGAAAGAAATTACCGAACGGAAAGATAATTTCCGGAGGCGAGGATATTTGCCAAATGCTACTAGAAGATCACGGACTTGCTCTCGTCCCAGGACATGCCTTCGGCAAAGACGATGCCATCAGACTTTCCTTTGCTGCTTCGGAAAATGATATTCGCAAAGGAATTGAGATTTTGAAAATGGGATTGAGTTCAATCTCATAATTCTCCGTGTTCCTCCGCGCTGAACTCCGTGCACCTCCGTGGTAAAATACGGGGAAATTAACCACGGAGGTACACGGAGTTCAAATTGGAGGGGGACAGAGAAGAAAAAAGTGTGATGATAACTTCAGAAATAATATCCAATCCTCTCCTGCTCAATACTCAGCAGACGCTGAAGGTCATTGAAATTTTCCTGCGCGATGAAATGAGGCGTACAGGATTTCAGAAAGCAGTCATTGGTCTATCCGGCGGAATCGATTCTGCGCTCTCGGCATACCTGGCAGTCCGTGCCCTCGGGAAAGAGAATCTGCATTGCGTGATGATGCCTTACAAAACTTCAAGCCCCGAAAGTCTTCGCGACGGGAAAGAAATAGTTAATGATCTTGGCGTTACTTCTGAAGTGGTGGAAATTACTCCGATGGCAGATGCGTATTTTGCAATCAATCCGAAGATGGATAAACTGCAAATGGGAAATGTCATGGCACGGCTCAGAATGATCGTGCTCTATGACCATTCACATACACAAAAAGCTCTTGTCATCGGCACGTCGAATAAAACAGAATCGCTGCTTGGCTATACAACTCTTTTCGGCGATAATGCCAGCGCCATCAATCCCATCGGTGATCTCTATAAAACGCAAGTCCGGCAATTAGCAAAAACACTCAACATTCCGAAAACCGTTTTAGAAAAAGCGCCAAGCGCTGATCTCTGGTCAGGTCAAACCGATGAAGAGGAAATGGGACTCAAATATGAGGAAGTAGATCTACTGCTCCATCATCTCGTCGATCTCCGCGAATCGGATGAAGAATTATTAGCGCACGGATTCAAACAGGAATTTATTACAAAAATAAGAGGCATGATCCGCCGCTCTCAATTTAAGCGCATGCCTCCGGTTATTGCGAAAATATCTCCTCGCACAGTGAATATTGATTTTCGGTATCCGAGAGATTGGGGCAGCTGAAAAAGAGAATCGGCGTGATAAATGAGGGGACGAGATTCCTTGTCTTGCAGACATTGCAGGAGATGTTTGAAGAATAAATTCTCTAAATTGCTTCAAAAACGCCAATTCCCAGCCAATCTTAAAAATCCAGCCTAAAAATTCCGTATATTTGTAGTCCGAATTTTGTGGATAACTTTCTACCCGATTGCACTTTATCGCCAAAAAAAGTGTTGTATAGTATCTAAGGCAGAAAGGGATACCGCAACTATATGGAAATTTTGGAGATACCAGTGGCTAAAACAGCAAAATCAACTACCGATAAACCGAAAAAAGCGACACGCGGGAGAACCCGCCGCCGCATGAAGTATATTACAGGGTTGATCCTCTGTTCGGATTGCACCAAGACAGCCCGCAAGGAAATCGTGGGCGAGGCGCATACGCAGGCAGCCGGCGAAGAGCCGCAGCCGATCGATCCGATCACCGGCGAACGCAAGACCGATAATCTTTGGGTGCGTTGCACGAAATGCCACAATACGATGCTCGTCAACCTCGCCGCAATGTTCGACGAGAAACCGAAGGCGCATACGAATATGACGGCTTCGGAATGCACACTCTATACACCGCAGCGCATTTATGCCATCGGTGAAGCGGTCTATCATAAGGATTGGGATGATATCGGTTCGGTCGTATCGAAAGAAGTTACCGGTTCCGGCAGACATGCCATCATCGTCAGCTTCGATAAGCTCGGCGAAAAGAAATTACTCGAGAATTTTGCAATAGCATAAGAATTTTTCACAATAAATAATCTCTGAAGGAGGGATAAATAAATACGTGGTAGGAATTATCATTCAAGATAACGAGCCGATCGATAGGGCTCTCAGACGTTTCAAAAAGAAATACGAACGCGCCGGAATCCTCCGGGAATTCCGCAGACGCACAGCGTACGAAAAGCCATCGATCACGACAAAGATGCGCCTCCAGCGTGCTGCACGCCGTCAAAAGATGATGGAAGAAGAGCAGGGGTAAGCTGAAGCTTAATGTTGTTCGCCTTTGGCGGATAACGCTAAAAAAAGAAAAAGAAAGCCGGATGAAAATTCGGCTTTTTTAATTCGAGTAAGTTAATAAAAAGCCGGACTCACGTCCGGCTTTTCTGTTGATGTGCTTACTCTCAGCCATCCGCCGATGAGGATGCAACGATGAAATTTATGGCAGTGTCCAAATGCGGATTTTCCCGTTGCTTACTGCGGCAACGTTCACTTCGCTGCGGCTTGCGGCGATGGAATTAATATAGCTTGCGCCGGAGAATAGTTTGATCGTTGATGTGCCATTTGCTATGTTCAATATTCTGATCACTGTGGCGCTATCAACCTGATCTGATTCGTATGCATTATTTTTTGTCACGATTAAGCCTCCATATCGTGACGTACTATTTGTTCCGGCAGCGTTTATGCTGCCAATTGATTGACCGGTCTTCGTAGTATAGAAAGTGTAATTGGTATAATCTGCACTCGAAGCAATCGTTAGGCCATCTTCAGATGCAATGAAGTAATACTTCGTTCCGATTACCGGGAAATTGCGGAGTTCGGTATTTCCCGTTATGCCCCAGACATGTGCTAATCCATTCGTAGCTCCATCGGGATAGACGACGGCATTTTCGTCGCGGTCGAATCCGTATATCGAAGATGAGTCAGCCATATTCCCCGGATGTGTCGTCAGTATGATATTACCGTTGGAAGCATTGTATACATTTAGATCTGATGGAGTAGAAGTGCCATGTCCGATTAGACCAATAATCTGCGTTCCATCATCTGAAAGTTTCGCTCCTGTGACCGATGCGATCGTCAGAAGATTTGTCGCCGTTGCTCCGGAAACATCAAAGAGCGCTGCGCCGCCGGAATAGGTTACCGAAACAAGCAGCTTCATATTATCCTTGCTGAATTGTATTCCGCCGATATAATTACTTCCACCTGTCATCGTGCCGGAGGAAACCATCGTTCCTGTCTTTGTATCGAAAATTCCGATATTGGATAGAGTGACTATCGCCAATCGTGTACCATCCGGAGAAAGAGCGACAGATTGTCCCTCCTGTTTAATGCCGCCAAATGAAATAGGTATCGTAATATCAATAAAGTTCGCCGTGCCCGAACCGCAGATCTTTATACTGCCGATATTACGCTGCTCGCCGGATGCAAGTGCAGGCACATTTACTGTCGTTGCCTGATTGCCATTGACATCAGTTGCATCGACCGTCAGTGCGATACCTCCTGCTGCCTGCATGAGGAAGTCGCCGGTCTTTGTATAATTGTAGTTGATATGCGTTCCATCGGATACAATAACAAGTCCTTCTGCTTTTGCCCCATTACAGTCGATAAGCGTACCTTGCAACGATGCAGGGCATGGCGAGTTCAGTGATACATCTCCGAGATTCAGAGTTTGTCCGCTTGCTACGGTTACACTGATCGGAGTATTGATAAAATACAAGCCGTTATTCTTAGCGCTGTTAATATCAATTTGTGTTGGGCGGTTATCGGGGAAACGCAGGAAGGTAATTGTGCCATCAGAACCGGTCTGGCCGCCGGGATGCACGAAATATTTTCCCGGAGCATCGTCGCCGACGATAGAAACTGCTACGCCACTGATCGGCACTCCATTACAAACAACGCGCAGCGAAACACTTGCTGTGGAATATCCGCCGACCGAATCATGATAATCCAAATTCCAATCGGAGAAATGTGCAACGGTCCCTGTATACATTCCATTTTTCAACGTTGCTGATCCTTCTTCCTTCCACATGCCAAGCGTTTGGTCGAAATACCACAGGGGCATCGAAGCCGGAGCTTTTGTATCGAGTGGTTTCGGGAAATTTAGCGTTGCCGGCATCGACGAATTAAGCTTCACTTGGTTTCCGTTTGCATCTTTTAATTCAACGCGAAGAACGCCGCAGGAAATAAGCGAGGCGCTTTTGCCGGCAGCAGTTTGTGCCATATCATCACCGGAAAAGAAATCGAAGAAATTATTATTTTTCGGATCGAGATACCGAGCCGATACTTTTACCTGTCCGGTGTAAGCCGCGCCGGATGCATCGGTAAAACTTCCGGCAGCAAAAGCGATCGATCCGCCAGCTGCGATATTTACCGTTCCGCCCGTCGTTGCAGCAACGTTTCCAGTTGAGGCGTCGCTCATCATAGAGAATTCAATGCGCGTGGTACCATTCGAGCTTGGTGCCGCGGCATGAGCGCCATCGAAATATCCTGCTTTCTTGCCGATCACCACGGCTCCGCCCTGAGGCACCGTCGTATTTTTGATAATGAAAATACCATTCGCATCCGTCACTGCCGTGCCTGTTCCGCCCGTCAGCGAAACGCCTGCAACCGGAGTGCCGGCTTCATCGACAACACGTCCGTAGATCGTCGTCGTCTCGAAGGATACATTACCCGTGCCAGGAGTCGTCGGACCTGATGAGCAGCCCATTAAATAGGCTGCCCCAATACCGGAGATAGCTAATAAGCTTATAAAAACTAATGCATTACGGAGGTTCTTAAAACCCGCGAAGTTGGATAAAAGAGTGTTTTTCATATTTGTAATGAGAATTGTGAATGATAACTTGGTTCGGAGTATAAATGCAAACGGGAGGCGGAAGTTACAGCCCAATTAAAAATTAAAAATGTAAAATTAAAAATTAGGGGAAATTCGGCTTAGAAACAAGGGTTATTCTTTCACAAACTTCGCGCGATATATTTTACCCATCTCCACAACATACGCTCCAGCCGCAAGCCGCGAAACGTCAGGAGTTATATCCTGCTTCCCGCCAGATACGCCGATCGATTCGGAGACAAGAATATTTCCAAGCAGATCGGAAATTCGCAGTTCATATTTTCCGGAAGGCATGTTATCAAGATGAATTGTGAGTGGTTCGCCGGAGTGGAGGGGGTTGGGGGAGAGGGAGAGAGAAGTATTATCAAATTGAATGGGCTTTTGAACGGCATCCTTTACTGTTCCTTTAGCGGTTGAAACACAACGAAAAGTATCCTGGCCGCCTCCACATAAACCCGCTACTGATTGTAACTCAAAAAGAAAATCATCATGATCTGTTACTGTAGAGGTATCTTGTGGCGTAAATAAAACATAAATTGTGAAATTCATTTCCATTACAAATGACTGTGGGAGAATATATCTAAACGTTTTTGGTTGGACACCCTTTGTGATATAAACAGGGTATGTGAGCATTAACATACAGCCCATTTCATTTTGACAGTAAAAGGATCCGATTGTGTCTTGTTCACCGATAAAGTGGGCCTATTGTTTGGAACAAACTGTGGATACACTGTAGGGTAAATTGGCTGACAATGTAACCCAATAGACACGAACCCTGCGCTCATCGCAAGAAAAAGAAAAACAACGATGCCGATGCGTTTCATGGAATTAAGAACCTGAAAATGCGCGGAGGGGTTCGCCCTCACCCCAAACCTCTCCCGGATTACCGGGAGAGGGAGTTCTATTAATGCATAAATAAATACGGCTCCCAGTTCTTATCTACTCTGCCGACGTATTGGCGGAGGAAGATCACATGGTTCGGGCGGACAGGCTTTTTCTTGAGCGGCATTCTGCCCTCATCGGGGGTCATGCTGCCTTTTTTATTATTGCAGCGTAAGCATGCTGTAACGAGATTCTCCCAGGAGTCTTCGCCGCCGCGGGATTTCGGATGGATGTGATCGACGGTCAAGCCCGACCGCGCTCCACAATACTGACACTGATGCCCGTCACGGCGCAGAATATTTTTGCGCGAAAGAATTACCTTCTTGAACGGAACATGAATAAAATGCGAAAGCTTTATCACGCTCGGGAATTCCATCGTCGAATGCGCGGAGCGAACAACTTTGCCGGAGGCAACACTTACGATATCAGCCTTGCCCATAAAAATAAGGATAATGGCTTTCTGCACCGAGCAGATTGTCAGCGGTTCGTAGTTGCCGTTGAGTAATAAAACTTTGCCGGAGAGTGCGTTTGGCTGCGTCCCGGAAAGTTCGGGACTATCGGATTCTAATATAGCGGCAGCTACATCATCATCAACACCACTCAGGTGATGTCCGTAGCGCGCGGCTCCTTTGGTATGAGCCTTGTGGATCGTATTAAGTTTACTGAAGACGTATTAGCTCCTTCTTAAGTGTTCACCGGTCTGCCAAACCGGAGATATTAGGCGGACACCCAGTCCGCCCTCCTGTATGTAATGTCAGAAAAGGTGAAATGAATTCCCGAAGCGTATTATCAAATTGTTAAGATTGTTCTCTGAACCATGGTTTGGGTGGAATTTGGGCATTACGAGGATGGGCGGGAAGCGAATGATCCTATGTAACTTACAAAGCCATTACCTGTTTATACATCTCAATATGAATCGACTTCGATCCTGCCTTCTCGGCAACGACTGAAAGACTGGGAAGTTTGCGAACGAATCTATAGGTTAGCGATGCGACGATGAGCAGAATTGCCGAATCTGTCCAGAGAGCAACGCCGACGCCATATTCATGCGCCAAGAATCCGGCAAGCAAACTGCCGAAGGGAAATAAGCCGGCGAATGCAAGTGAATATATTCCCATAACTCTGCCGCGCAATTCATCGGGTACAAAACGCTGCAAAGTAGAATTTGCAGTGATGAAAAATGTGATGACACTCCAGCCTGTAACTCCGAGGCAGAAAAGTACCGGAAGCAAAGTTGAAAAAATTGGAATAAGACTTATGGATACAATAAATGTTGCAATGGAAAAATACACCATAAACCTTGCACGAAGTTTATTGCTGAATGCTGCCTGTGTCAATGCTGCAATGAGTGCACCTAGTCCGTTAGCAGAAAGCAGTGCGCCATACGTTGCAGAATTACCTTTGAGAATTTCTACAGCAATAACCGGAAGATTCACTGTATAACACCAGGCAAAAAGCGTCATGGCAATGACGAGCACCATGATCGCACGAAAATTCGGAATATGATAGAGATACCGCACTCCTTCTTTCATTGATTGCATCCGCGATTCATCCTTCAATCTTCTGTTGCGTACTTCATGTGGCATTCGCATCATCAGTAATCCGATAATAACGGCAAGGAATGAAATGCCATTGAGCAAAAAGCAAAGCTCAATTGATATTGTAGCAATGATTAGCGCACCAAGTGCAGGTCCGATAAGGCGCGCAGCATTAAAAATCGCCGAGTTCAGCGCAACGGCATTCGGAACATCGTCTTTGCCGACCATCTCGACGACAAATGCCTGCCGCGCAGGAAGATCGAAGGCGATTGTTGCTCCGGAAATTAAATTCACAAGTCCTAATACCCAGATCGCCGTCCAATTCTGCCAGACAAAAAAAGCAAGAAGAAATGCAGTGAGTCCGAGCAGCGATTGCGTGATGATAATTATTTTCCGTTTCGGGAATTCATCGGCAACCGTTCCAGCATAAACTCCGAGAAAAAGAATCGGCACGGCTCCCAAAAAACTCATTAACCCCAATGCACGAGAATCTTTGGTGATCGTATAGACAAGCCATGCCAGCGCTGTATTTTGCAGCCAGGTACCAATAAGTGAAATACATTGTCCTAAAAAAAATAAGCGGTAGTTACGATGGCGTATCGAGCGAAACGTTGTACGGAAGAGATCAGAAAATTTTGCTACCGGATTATACGAACTGAAATCCATACTTATAGTACGTATTTCAGAGATCGAAGTTGCATTTAAAAAATGCGTTCTTAATCGGAATCCTTCTCGCTCACATTTTCAGGAATATGATGTTTCATCATCTTTGCTTCGACGATGAAGACGACATCTTCGGCGATGTTGGTGGCATGATCGGCAAGGCGCTCAACATGGCGGATGAGAGCCATGGCATGGGCTGAGGGTTCGATCTGATGGGCGTCGCGTTTCATTTCGGCAATAAGTTTTTCAAATGCATTTTTTGCATAATCATCTACGGTATCATCGCGTTCGAAAAGAGAGCGTGCAAGTTCGGCATCATTATTAATAAAGGCATCGAAGGCGTCGCGGAACATCTTCATCGCTTCGGTCAGCATATCCTTTATTCCCACGCGCTCTAAGAGAGCAGTGTGTCCGGTAAGCGGCTCAACGCGCTCGGCAAAATTCACGGCAATATCGCCGATACGCTCGAATTCGCTATCGATACGCATAGCAGCGATCAGCATCCGAAGATCAATTGCAACAGGCTGTGTAAGTGCAAGAATGCGCTGGCAGAGGCCATCGACCATCAGGTCATATTCATTCACGCGCATTTCGCGCTTCAATACAAAGCGTGCCGATTCCATTTCGGAATTCAATACGGCTTTTGCGGCAAGTTCGACTTGCTCATCGACAAGCGAACCCATGCGGATAAGCAAGGCGCGAAGTTTTTCGAGTTCATCCTCGAAATGGCGGTGAAGGCGCGGAGTACTAAGTGCTGCTGGCATTTTTCTGTTATAGAATTGTAATTTACGTAAAAGTTTTTTTACTTTGTGCGCATAGAGCTTCGCTCTCGGTGATCCGCTCCTTATCTTTTCTTGCAGATCATCCACTATGCTCATATTAGCCGAATCTTCCGGTAATATAATCTTCGGTCTGCTTCTTTTTCGGATTGGTGAACATATCGCGCGTTTCGCCGACTTCGATGAGTTCGCCAAGATAAAAGAAAGCCGTTATATCGCTGATACGCGCGGCTTGCTGCATATTGTGCGTAACGATGATTATCGTATAATTCGTTTTAAGTTCGAAGATCAATTCTTCGATCTTC
>Ga0206906_1023_pt1 | contig 24906 bp, 12 predicted proteins | sample Alteio_BWOrgHeat_79_FD_152935 | JGI IMG/M metagenome (GOLD analysis project Ga0206906, IMG submission 152935) | Enriched cells from forest soil in Barre Woods Harvard Forest LTER site, Petersham, Massachusetts, United States -... | ecosystem: Environmental > Terrestrial > Soil > Temperate forest >...
TTTCTCGGAAATCGTAAGTGAATGTATTAGAATTCTCGCGCCAAAAGAAGCATTTTCGGTGCTTGAATTTTACCGGAGAAAATATCTTTACCAACCATTCCTTACAGAGCTACGACGAATTGAGAAGGAACTTCTCCGTTTGAAAGACAGAATATTACTGGAAGCATTTTATAAATATGCCTTTGTAAATTCATCGAACTTTCCGACATCGCAAATAGATCTCGATATTACGCAGACGTATGGTGAGAAATGGCATCGCGCCAAAGAAGACCCACCAGTTGATGATGATCTATATATAGCAACCAAAATCATATATATGCGTATCTGTGCAATACCATCGAGAAAGAAAATGACACTGAAACAAATGTCAGAATACGCAGAATCCTTGCTTTCCACTATTCGTAAACGTGCCCTCAAGTCAAAAAACCCACTTGTACGTTGCGTGTACTACCAATCAGAATGGAAAAGCTGTATGTTCGATCAACATGACATTCATAAAGGAATTCTGTGGCTGCATAGCTGCTTAGATGTAATTCATGAGAATAGGGATAAGTTTAACCCTGATACAGAGGCGCAGATAGAACTTGAAATTGCATATGAACAAGCCATGAATATGAATAAGACATCCGAAGGATTAGAAATATTTCGAAAGTATTATTACAATAGATCCCCTGATACCCCAAACGGGGCACTCTTTTTGCAACGCTATATCAGGGTTGCTTTCCTGGCAGGTGAGTTTGAAACCGCATATGATATCCTCAAGCAATTTTCTGCATATCATATCGTCAATGCAACTCCGCAAATACATCTAATGGCTATTATGATGAAAATAAAACTGGAATTAGTAGAAGGGAATCTCGAAGATGCGATGCATTCAATTAGTTTAGCCCGCGCAGAAATGACGGAAAATTTTTTTCTTGCCTATGAGTTACAATTAAGGGGTTTAGAGACAATTTTCGCTTTGAAGAAAAATGATCTCCCCTATGCAGATAAGCTTGCAAGAAGGAACATTAAATGGCTCCACTTACGACGTCTTTCCTTATCCAAAAGCTCGTGGATACATTATTATAATATGATCGGTGCAATAATTGATTATAAAATGGCAAGCGAACCCATACGCCGTTCGTTGATGCAACACTTCATGAATGATTTTCGCATGGAAAATCCCGAATTCTATATGCTCTTAGAACCAGAAATTGCCGAAGCAACTGCTATTAATAAAACTAAACGATACCGTTAACTAACTATCGTGAATGCCTGCCGGCATGATGCCTATTCGCTGCTTGAGCATGATATTCTGCCTGATAGTGATGCCCTTGCGCAGTATAGGCATGATATGCTGCCATTTCTTTATTATTTTCCAGATGATGCTTATGCGCTAAGCGTTGGTGCTTTGCCGCTTCTTCGTAATGGTGAGCAGCTTTTTCGTGGTCGTCGTGATGTTCCGGATTTGTTGTCATAATTTACTATAACGTTATAAAAAGTTAAGGGGGAGCGCTGAATCTAACATTTTTTTTTCGTTAAATAATGCTGGTGGCTTAGGATTCCGTATTTTTGTATTATGCACGACGGCAACCACCACAACCATCACTCACATGAACAGCAAACCCGATGGGTTGTGATACTCACTACCTGCACGATGATTGCTGAAATAATCGTCGGTTATTATTCCAATTCTATGGCGCTTACTGCCGAGGGCTATCACATGTCCACGCATGTCTTTGCCATCGGCTTAAGCTGGCTTGCATATTTTTTTATTCGCAAATATGCACAATCGGAGCATCTTTCATTTCATAAGGAAAAAGTTTTATCGCTTGCAGGTTTTACCAGCGCTATCGTCCTCTTAGTTATCGCCGTCGTTATGGCAATAGAATCTATCTCCCGGTTGATCAATCCAATTCCAATAAAATTCGGCGAGGCAATTGCCGTTGCCAGCATCGGACTTGTTGTGAATATGATCAGCGCTGTTATGCTGCATCATGATAAAGAAGAAAGCGATCATAATATACGCGCTGCGTATATTCATGTTCTTGCCGATGGCTTGACGAGCGTTACGGCGATTATTGCACTCACACTTGGAATGATCTACACGATTTATTCTCTTGACGCACTGAGCGGAATTATCGGCTCAGTCGTGATCACGAGTTGGTCGGTTTCGTTGATCAGGAATTCAGGCAAATCGCTAATTGAATTTCAGAGAAAATAGTAGTCAGTAGCCAGTAGCCAGTAGCCAGAAGTCAGAAGTCAGAAGTCAGAAGTCAGAAGTCAGGGAATGCACTCCCTGGCTACTGACAACTAACTACTATTTGGAACTAACTTTTCTCCCAATGACATTTCATACCCCATGAATCCAAAAAGAAAACCGGCGCTTGCCTTTATTTTTATTACACTGCTCATCGATGTAACCGGATTTGGAATTATCATTCCGGTATTTCCAAAACTGATCGCAGAGTTAATGCATGGTACCATCAGCGAAGCCTCGCAGTATAGCGGCTGGCTGATGTTCGCCTTCGCCATTATGCAATTTATTTTTTCGCCCATCATGGGAAACCTGAGCGATAAATACGGACGTCGTCCCGTGCTGCTTTTTTCGCTGTTTGGTTTTGGAATAGACTATCTTTTTCTTGCGCTTGCTCCAACAATAGGCTGGCTTTTTCTCGGACGAGTTATCGCAGGCATTACCGGCGCAAGCATGACGACGGCAACTGCCTATATCGCAGATATTTCCCCGCCCGAAAAGCGCGCACAGAATTTTGGATTAGTCGGCGCAGCATTCGGACTTGGATTTATTATTGGTCCGGCAATTGGAGGGTTGCTGGGCTCGTATGGTTCGCGCGTTCCATTTTTTGTTGCTGCGGGACTTACCCTTTGCAACTGGCTCTATGGATATTTTATTTTACCGGAATCGCTCCCGCAGGAAAAAAGACGCTCTTTCGATTGGAAGCGCGCCAACCCTGCAGGATCACTCTTGCATTTAAGAAAATATCCTGTCATTTCCGGACTTATCGGAGCTCTCGTTCTTGTCTATATTGCCGGACATGCCGTGCAAAGCAATTGGTCGTTTTATACAATTGAAAAATTCGGTTGGGGACCTGATACGATCGGTTACTCACTTGCTGTTGTTGGAGTGTTGATCGCCGTTGTGCAGGGCTGGCTCATTCGCATCATCACGCCGAAGATCGGCTCGAAAAATTCTGTATATTATGGACTTGCATTCAATTCTATCGGATTTATTCTTTTTGCATTTGCTACGCAAGGCTGGATGATGTTCGTCTTCCTTGTTCCTTTTTGCTTAGGCGGAATCTGCGGACCGGCATTGCAATCGATCATGTCGAATCAAGTTCCGGAAAACGAACAAGGTGAATTACAAGGCGCACTGACAAGCTTGATGAGCGTTACGATGATCATCGGACCCCTGCTAATGAATAATCTCTTCGCCTATTTTACTGGCACAAGCCGCCCGTTCTATTTCCCAGGCGCAGCGCTTGTCATGGGAGCAATTCTCTCTATTGCAAGCCTCGTACTTGCCATGCGCTCGCTATCGACTTATATTCATGTGCATGATATCGTGCCGCAAAAAGCGGGAGCGGAGAGTTAAAAATACGTCGTCACCCGGAAATACCAATCAGGCGGAGGGTGATGGGTAAATTCCCAACCGACGCCGCCGGCAATAGTGGCGAAGCCTTCGTCGCCAAAGCGGAGTTCGGTGCCGATCGTATGCAGCCATTGTGTTTTAGAAATGGGAATTGTAACGACGGTCGGATAATTCGTAGGAGTTTTATCATACCAAACGCTGCCGATATCGAAGAAGGTGACGAAAGAAAGACCGGAACCCATGATAAGCTCTGCCGAGCCGAGAGCAAGGCGGTCGCCGAAATATGGGCGGCGAATTCCGCGCAAACGGTAGTTATATTCCAAATGCTGCGGATTGAATCCGTGCTCGAATACTTCATCGGTCGTAAAGCCGACATAATCCTGTGGAATCTGTGCGCCGAATTGCGCAACGCCTGCTCCGCGAAAACCAAGCATCACTTCCCTATCTTCATCGAATGGCAATTTATAGACAAAATTGAATTTCGTACGCGTATAGGTCAGGTCGCTAGCAAAATTTTTATCGGCATGGATAATATCCATTTTAAGAATAAAATTTCTCGATAGGTATAGATATGCAAGCGTAAGATCGATGCCTTTATAATTGATCGGTGTTTGTGCAAAAGGCAGGCTGTCGAAATCAGCAGTATTGACGGGTTGAAGATTTTTAAGCTGACCTGTAAGAGAGACAATATGCGAAGTTGTAAGTGAATTCGGCGCGGAGAATACTTGCGATATTGTCAGCGATCCGCCCTGCTCACGTTCATATACTGCTCTCCCATCAAGAGTCTTTACAAAACCTAATGTATGCTGGCCGGTAATATTCAGCGTTTGATAAAGCTGGCGGTTCGTATAGCTTAGGAAGCCGCCGAATTCATTACTGTGGTCGCCATAATCAAGAAAGCCATTAACGATGTGCTTCTCCATCGGATCGAAAGCCGTGCCGAAAATCCCCCATCGCGTTCCGGCTTCGCCTGTAGCGCCTTTATCGCTCGAAATGATCGGAGTAAACAATATCGGGCGAATATGACCGAGCGAATTATACCCGCCCAGTCCCGTAATCGCAACAGAAGGAAGCGAATCATACGTGCGAGTGATGAGCGGAAAATGCACCGTCCGCCAATCAGTATATTTTGCTTTAAGCGGCGGCTCAGCAGCGCTTTGAACATTGCGGCTTGCAGGAATCCAATAGAGAGCAACAGAATTCCGGGAATCATATGATGTCGTTAAAATAGAGTCTTTTGCTGAAGACCAGTCCCACGGAAAGATCGCTCCGGAAATATCGGTTAACTGAGTTTTACCGGCATCAATGTTCGTATGAGTCCTATAAATATTAGGTATACCATTTCTATGAGATAAATAAACTAATTCTTTTCCATCGGGCGAAAAAATGCTGGAGCGATCGTTGATTGAATCATTGGTAATCAAAGCAGTTTGTTTTGTTGCAACATCGATGATGGCAATATCACGCATACCATTCGCACGGAAAACTGAATAAGTAATTTGCTTGCCATCCGGCGACCAGCGCGGCGCATAGACTTGCGTATTCGGATCGTTATAATTTGTAAGTTGCTGAGGATTCGATCCATCAGCATTCAAAATGAATAGGTCGGAATGATTCTGCTCCGTTCGCACGACAACAATTTTATTTTCAGAAGATACATCAGGTTCTTCGTAACGTCCGTCATTCGTTAAACGGATAAGATCCCCATCAGCAAGAATAACGCGGAAAAGATCATGGATTAAATTACCATTCGAACCGATACGATATTTCGAAATACAAAGAGCTGATTTATCAGGATACCAGGAAAGTACCGGCTCAATGCCTGCTTCATCGGAAAGAAGTTCGGCATCACCGCAGGTATCATTCGCCATAATATAAAGCCGTGGCGGACTTGTTTTCTTGCGGCTGCCGATCATGGCAATTCGTTTTCCTTTTGGTTCTAACCGCGCATCAAGAATGACAGCTAATCCTGAAGGAATTTTCCTGGCGAATTCATTCGCTTCTTCTTTCTGTCCGTAATTCGTATTGTAATAAACATTCAGAGTCTTGTGCCAATCTTCATAAGTATCTTCTAATGATTTCTTAGTAACACGCCTTATTGATTCACGGAAATCGTAGAATAGATCATTTTTGTGTTTCAGAATTTTTACGATGGCAGAATCACCATACGTTGCAACAATATATCGCACAAATGATTGTCCGCCTTCATACATTAATCCTCCGGCAAGATAATTTTCATCATCGCCAAGATCGAGATGCCCGCTGACTGTTGCAACGCGAAGTAGTGCATCGAGATCGGTTGTCCAACCATCCGGCTCCATGTAACGCGCCAGACCTTCGTTGAACCACCGAGGCACTTCTCCGGCAGGAATTAAAAATGATAGAAAAGTTTTCGTTGCATGGGCAACGACGATATGAGTAAACTCATGCGTAATTACCGAGCGAAGCCACTTTGACGTGCCGCTCGAACGAAACCCATATGGGAGATCATCTAATATGCCTCGCATCCAGATAAAAATATAATCATCCTCGAAGGCAAAGGCATTCTTTATTTCATCATAATCAGAGAGATAAATTTTGATCTTGCTTTTGAAAGTGGTTTTCAGATTCGTAGTAACTACATGATACACTTCCTCTGCGACCGGCGCTGCATTCATAGCAATGGTATCGAGGCCATCATGATAAACAATGCGGAAATGCTCTGTCTCGAATTCATTCCAGTGTAATTCGGGATGGTTGCCGCCGGTAGGAAGAAAAAGCTGGGCGCGCAGGGAGGAGGAGGATATCGAAAGAATCAAAAATGTAATGAAAGATATATGCTTCATTTTGTGCGAAACAATTTGACAATAGTGGGACGGACTTTAGTCCGTCCTTCTTTACTGGTAGACTAAAGTCCACCCCACTGGACACTATAATTACTTCCTCACCGTAATTTTCTTCGTTGCCTTATCCATCCCTGCCTGCAGCCTGCAATAATAATCGCCTGCTACGATGCCGACAAGATCGATCTTCTCTTCATAAACGCCTGCCTCGCGTTGCCCTTCGATATAGGCTTCTGCAACATCGCCGACTTCGTCAATAAGCCTAAGTGTAACGAATGCAGGTCTCGGCATCGAAAATTTTACGAGCGCAAATTTACCGTTTACTTCGCAGGAAAGCATTTGCAAATCTGCGGTAATACTATCCGGAAGTTTTGTTTCGCTAACAACAAGACGCGGTGAGAGCTTGACAAAAAATGCGTCCTGGGTTTGTTCAGCGGCTTTCAAACGGGCTTTGCCGAAATCGGCTGTGTCGGAATAATTTCCCGTCATATAGACATCCCCTGATCTATCGATACCAATAGCTTTTGCAAAAGTTTTTCCATGCTTACCGCCCTGCCGCGCCCATACCGGATCGCCTTTGGCGCTATACTTCACAATAAAAAAACATTCCGATCCATCGGAGGAACATGTTGTCGCGCCGAATATTGCCGTATCATGAAACATACCGGCTACGATAGGATTTCCTTCGGCGTCAATTGCGATAGCATTGGGCGATTTCATTCCGAATCCTGTCGTTCTGCGCAGCCAGATGATATTCCCTTTCGAAGTATATTTCGCCAAAAACATCTCTGCATTTCCGAGATTCTTGCTAACCTCGGTTATCGTATCAAAAACAGCAGTCTGGGTGAATGTGCCCGTGACATACACATTGCCCTTTGCATCGAGTGCGATCGCCTTGCCGACGATCATAGAACCGTCCTTGCTCGAAGACTTCACCCATTTTAATTTTCCCGAGCTATTGTATTTTGCAATGAATAGTCCGAACGTTCCGTGATTTTTAATTACTTCTCCATCGAAATTCGCCTCGGTTTGAAAATATCCGGTTATGTAGGTATCGCCATCCGGATCGCTTGCAATTTGCAATCCTTCTCCGGGCGAGTAATAATTCGCGCCGCCTGTTTCCTTCGCCCACTCTATTTTTCCATCCTCGTCGTATTTTGCAAGGAAGACGCTAAAGGTAGCATTTTTTTTGGTTCCGATCATCACATCTGCTCCGAACCAGATCGAATCTTTAAAAAAACCTGCAATATAGGTATTCCCATCTTCATCCAAGGACATCGTCATTGCATGATCGGCATTCGCTCCTCCGGCGCTGTGTGCCCAAAGAAGTTTGCCGTTTGAATTATAACGGGCAATGAACATATCCTGCTGACCACGCGAGATAAGCGTATCGCCATCCAAGTACATTGTGCCGACAAACGATCCGCCGATCTCGCAATTGCCTGCTTTATCAACGGCAATGGCATTGCCGAAATCATCGCCGGAGGAACCGGCATGTTTCGCCCAAAGCACTTTCCCTTGCGGATTATATTTTACCAGATAGACATCGCGCGCTTCGGCAGTAAGTGCAGTCGAGCCAAATTGCTGCTTGCCGAAGAACGTCCCCATCGCATAGATATTGCCATGCCCATCTGTGGCAATGGCAGAGCCGGTAGCAAGGACGCTCGATGCACCGGAACGAGCCCATTCGAAGACTTGCGCTGAAGACCTGCCGGAAATAACGAAGAGTAATAGAAACAGTATGGTATATTTTCTCATCTATATTGAATAATTTCCTACAAAAATAGGAATGATTCGCCGCCTCCCCGCCGTTATCAGGAAAACGAAGTCATTCGCCATCTGTGATTTATGAAGGCAGTATCATTATTTCAGGTCGTTTCCCTCGCACTTATTTGCACAGTTTCCGGCTGTAAAAGTCCGACTGCCGTTGTATCCAATGCGCCGTATGTTACGATCACACCATCGAATTTTCACGGCGCGGAGTTTGTCGTTGATACTTTTCAGGCGCAGATATTCAATCATGATTTTGCACAGACGTATTTTACTTGGGACATGGGTGATAGCAGCAACATTCCATCGTACTTTGAAACATATCACAGCTATTCAAAACCCGGAAATTATACCATAACAGTTAATGCATTTGATATCTATTCAAAGAGTGTAATTGCTACTGCACATACTTCTGTATTAGTCGATACAGTAAGGTCATCGGTCGAAATTACCCCGCAATTTTATAACGGAGTTTTGCCAACAAATACATTTGGCCAGCTCTCTCCTTTTTCACTTTCAGTAATAACTACAATTCCAGACAATTATCTTTATCAGTTTTGGGATTATGGAGATGGAATGAAAGATAGCTATTTATCCGGTACGACTACACATGTTTTTCCTCAGTCAGGTACATATATTGTAAAGGTGGATGTATATCAGAAAAATGGAATCTATGTGGGAACCGATACTGCGGCGATAACAGTCTCATGCCTGATTTTAATATTGCAGATTTTAAGCAAACCGGAAGAATCGAGATATTCTTAAATGTCGACAGCACATATTCAATTTTTCCTGCAGTACAAGGTTTACAACCAATTTCTATCGGTGAACCTTTTATAGGAGTAAATACTATATCAAATTGGATTAGTAATAACTTCACAGTAGAGGCAAATAACGGCACCGTTCAGGTTCTTTTATCCGGTTCTCTTTCCAACGATGGGAAAATGGTTAACTCTCTTGCCGTTTCGGTGATAGATTCTACCTCGGGTACAGTATATCTTAGTTATGGATTCACTGCAACAGGCATGAAGGTTATATCTGCCTCAAGTGAATTCATCATATATAAAATTAATGGAGATTACATGAAAAATAATATGCAAAATTTATTCTTAAAGGGTGGCCCCATCGGCTCGGAAAGAGCCATTGGCAATACCGATGATTGGGGAAATTTTATCGATAAGAGAATCAGCCCCATACCACCCCAATGCATTCTCATCTTTTCCAAACAATAATCTGGCCTATTCTATCACAACTGACATCACCCTATCCGATCCATCCACATTCATTACATGCAAAAAATATTTCCCGGTCACAAGTCCTTTTGTCTCGAAAGTAAGCCCTTGCAATCCTGTTAAATTTCCCTTAAAATGTTTACGAACAACTCCAAGTTCGTCAATGAGATCGCATTCTACCAATCCGATATTTTGCTTTGTGCTAAGTTTAATATAATCCTTTGCCGGATTCGGGTTGAGCGTGAACGGATTATTATCTGCGTCACTAATTGCCACATTATCTTTCGTCAGAGTGAAGAAGATCAAACTGGTATCGCCGATTGCCGTATTCCCGGTTTCAAAAACTCTTACGAGCATTTGCTGTGAAGAGATATTCGGCATCTGCCAATTAATTGTGGCTTGTGAAGCTGGGATTCCGATTTGAATAGGTGACCAGGTTGTACCTCCATTCGAAGAATATTCAAGAGAAACAGTCGAGATATTTGCATACGTCCATTTTAATGGGATCGTTGCTCCGCCTGAGTAGTATTCGCTCCCTCGCGGTGATAAAAGAATCACTATGGGATTTGTAGGAGGTTGAATACATGCAGCAAGTTCAGCATTGTATCGCATGACGCTATCCGGACGATGAGAAAAGGTCATATCGAGTTTGTATTGTGAGAAATCATTCCCGGATAATGTATAATTGGCATTGGCGCAATAGCTCATGATCGTGCCGGGACTTTTTCTTGGCGTGATCGGAAGTCCGTAACAAGCATCGGCTAATTTTAGGGTTGCATCGTCTTTAGTGTAACAGGTATCGAGCGGCGGATTCCAATAACAATCATGCGTATGGATCAGCGTAAAGTTATGCCCTATCTCATGCGAAATAATATAAACGTCGTACGTAAATGCAAATGTCGGATAAGTGTGTCCTGTCTGCGGCGAACTGACACTATAGGAATTGGCATTATCGCACAGTGAGTAATATCCGAAGCCTCCTCCTCCATAACTGATCGATGTCATGATATGTGCAAGATCGCGCTGCACATTCTGATAATGCAATTGCCAATATACTTTGACGGTATCTTCGAGAGCATACGCATTACCATGTACCTGATAAGGGTCAGATGTTGTCCAGATTTTTACCCAGGTGAGATGATGAGTAAGATTTGCCTCATCTTCATATATTGAACTTGACATGCTGAAGATCGCTCCGATATAAGCCAGCGTCTTGCTCGGATCTCCGCCAATAGCTCCGTAGAACTGGCTATCTGCTTCGACGGCTATATCGGTTTGCAACAATTTGCCATTGTCAAGCGAATTTTGTGTCCCATCTTTTGATTTCGGTGCAAGAATCACATCTACAGGAACCGGTGTTCGCGGCTGATGAATATCATCGGCAATACAATCGAATGGTTTAAATGGAGTGCTGCCGAGAATATCAGTTTCTTCCATCATAATGTGCGCGCCTGCTTCAGATGAATTTTTCTCGGGACCAAAAATATATGTCCTACCATTTTCGCGTAGGATCGAGCAAAGAAGTGTGCCATTTGAAATAGAAATAAATACATTAGAATGTACTTCGCCTAATACTTTTCCGCGATAACAATACATCGCAGGAGGATCAATATGCACATCTCCATTTGGAGAAGTAACGATACATTCAGTGTGTGAATCAATAGCAGTGTGTGCGGGCTTAAGATCGAGAGTGATATAGCCTCCGTTTGCATCAGGGAAATTCGTTATTTCCGTTTGCCCATTGCCGGATAAATTTTTCATTAACACATCGGCATTTACTGAAAAATAGGAGGTCTTTGCCACAGGCTGAGCGATTTCAGTTTTGTTTTTCGCCTGTAAAAAAGAATTTGCAGAGATGATTCTTGCCGAACCTGGCTGCACAGCAATCCCAATAAACATCATTGAAAAGAAAATGCGGTTCTTCATCATGGAGTTTCTCCTTCTGTATATGAAATAAGGCATTACAAATATAGCACATTTTTATTAAAAATAAAAATGAAACTCATTCAGCCTGGAAAACGTACCTCATTCGCTTAAATAACCTATTTCTATCATCATATTTATGAAAACTTTTCGTTTCCTCTTTGCCTCGGTATTCTTCATTGCAGCCGCACAATCTGTTTTTGCACAAAACCTGAACGATCTGCTGCCAAAAGACCCGGCAGTGCGGACCGGCACATTGCCGAATGGATTGAAATATTATATCCGCAAAAATCATAAGCCCGAGAACCGTGTGGAATTCCGTCTTGCCGTAAAGACCGGCTCGGTTATGGAAAATGACGATCAGCAGGGCTTGGCGCATTTTTGCGAACACATGCAATTCAATGGGACCGAGCATTTTCCGAAAATGGATCTCGTAAATTTCTTAGAATCCACCGGCGTCCGTTTCGGAGCGCATCTGAATGCCTATACGAGCTTCGATGAAACGGTGTATATGCTGCAGCTCCCAATGGATAAACAGGATATGCTCGATAAAGGTATGTTAGTAATGGAAGATTGGGCAGGTCATGCCACATTCGAAGATGTCGAGATCGATAAAGAGCGCGGAGTCGTGGTCGAAGAGTGGCGCTTAGGTCGCGGCGCGAACGAGCGCGTGCAGAATAAACATTTGCCCATCGAACTCTATAATTCACGCTATGCCGAGCGTATCCCGATCGGGAAGAAAGAAATTATTGAGAAATGCTCCTATCAAACGCTTAGGAATTTTTATCATGATTGGTACCGCCCCGATCTCATGGCATTTATGGCAGTAGGCGATTTCGATCTCGATAAAATGGAAAATGAAATAAAGACACGCTTCACCAAGTTGCACAATCCTCCGAACGAAAGACCGCGTACGAAATACCCTGTGCCACTCCATGATAGTACCCTCATCTCTATTGCCGGGGATAAAGAATTACAATTCCAAAGTGCCCAGATCGTTTTTGAGCGTCCGAAAGAGGTTGAAACAACCGTTGCCGATTACCGCCGCAGTCTTATCGGGAATCTGTATGATGGAATGCTGAATGCACGCTTGCAGGAATTAATTCAGAAAGGCAATCCTCCTTTCGCATTCGCAGGAGTAGGCGACGGCAGATTTTTAGGCGGAATTTTTGCGTATACCGCCTTTGCTGCACTCAAGCCGGATGGAATCAATTCAGGAGTGAGCGCAATTTTAAATGAGATGTATCGCATCAAGCAGACAGGTTTCTCAGCGACCGAACTTGAGCGCGAAAAGAAAGATGTGCTTACGAAAATGGAAGAACAATTCAATGAGCGCGATAAAACCGAATCGTCAAATTATATTCAGGAGTATTTGCGTAATTATCTTTCGGATGAACCCTACCCCGGAATCGAATATGAATATAATCTCTATAAAAAATATGTCCCGGATATTACGCTCGATGAAGTGAATGCTCTTTCCGCGAAACGCATGAATGGAGGCAGCCGCGTTATCGCCGTTTCCTATCAGATCAAAGCTAGCACGACGGTTGCACCAAAGGAAAGCGATCTTCGTGCAATTATCGAAACGGCGTCGAAAAATACACTCGCAGCGTACGATGATAAGACCAGTAATAAGCCACTACTTGCCGAAAAGCCGAATCCGGGTAAAGTCACGAAGGCATTCATCACGAGTGAACTCGGTATTACGGATTGGACGCTTTCTAATGGAGCCCATGTCATCTTAAAGCCGACCGATTTTAAGAACGATCAGATCCTTTTTTCTGCCTATTGTCCCGGCGGCACTTCGCTTTCAGGGGACGATAATTTTATTTCTGCTGACTTTGCCGATAACATAGTGGATATGAGCGGCGTCAGCGAATTCGATGAGACAACATTGAAGAAAATGCTCGCAGGAAAAAATGTTTCTCTTCAGCCAACGATGTCAAATTTGCAAGAAGGATTCAATGGCAAATCAACGCCAAAAGATCTGGAAACAATGTTACAACTCTTGTATCTCTATGCAACGGCTCCGCGTAAAGATGTAGAGGCATTCCAGGCATACGAAGGACAGATGTCAACATTCCTAAAAAACCGCGACAACGATCCGCAAACGGCATTCCGCGATACGCTGCAATTAACAATGGCGCAATATCATCCGCGCGAGAAGCCATTCACTTTGGAAACTTTGAGCAAGATCGATATTGATAAAGCATTCAATTTTTATAAAGATCGCTTTGCTGATTTTAGTAATTTTACATTTTATTTCGTGGGAAATATACAGCCAGGTGATTTGAAGCCATTTGTCGAAACCTATATTGCAAGCCTGCCGGGATCGGGGCGAAAAGAAACATGGAAAGATCTTGGCGTCACTCCGCCCACAGGGCAAATTACCAAATCGGTATATAAAGGAATTGAACCAAAGAGCAGTGTTACTATTAATATCACCGGACCCTTCCAGTATAATCAAAAGAATCGTTTTGACCTTCAAGCAATGACTGAAGTGCTCAGTATCAAACTGCGTGAAACATTGCGCGAAGATATGGGCGGCGTCTATGGAGTACGTGTTTCCGCAGCTCCAATCCATTATCCACGTGAGCGTTACCAGCTTTCGATCAGTTTTGGCTGCGATCCGAAACGTGTGGATGAACTAGTCGCCGAGACAATGAAGAAACTCGATACCATGACAATGAAACCGCCGGAAGATATTTATGTGACCAAGGTAAAAGAGATTCAGAGACATGAATATGAGGTAAATCTAAAAGAAAACTCCTATTGGTTAGGCGCGCTTTCGCAGTTGGGCTTTAATGGCGAAGACCCTCATGGAATTCTAACGCGCAAAAACCTGATCGATAATCTAAGCCCCCAGGATATTCAAAAAGCGGCAAAGCAATACTGCGCGAAAGATAATCTGGTGGAAGTGGTACTCTATCCGGAAAAGAACAACGCCAAGAAGGATTAATCAGTAGGCAGTAGTCAGTAGCGAGGGAATGCACAGCCTAACTATTAACTACTGCCAAGTATTAAGCACCTCTATCAATGGATGACACTCACCATTGCCGTTTTCTGAATACCCTTTGTTGAAAGGCACAGCATATACGTTCCGCTCGGCAATGCGGAAACATTCCAATCAAGATCATATTTTCCTGCCTCGCATTCACAATTGAGAATTTTTGCACGTACATTTCCTAAAAGATCAAATGCGGTGAGTGAGATATTGTTTCGATCTGGAATTTCATAGTGAATTTTTGCATGATCCGACGAAGGATTAGTCACCTGAAGTATTAGAGAATTTTCTTGTGACGAAGACTCTACTCCATATTGGTCAATAGGCGCTTGAACGACGCCTGAATCTGTTCCGGCATAGAGATTAATATGCCCATATCCCAAACTATTAACGGAAGCCTTGCCTGCCGCCAGTTGAAATTGCCAGGTATTCCCATAATCGGTAGAAAGATAAATCCCTTTCGTCGTCCCTGCCGCAAGGAGAAGATCGTCTTCCCAAAAACACCGGACGTGCAGTGAATCACCGGTTACTCGTGACCAATCTTTCCCATTATCCGAGGACCGATAAACGCCACTATCGGTTCCGATAAAAAGATACGATCCGCCTTCGACGATTGCATGAATACTGGAATCAAGTGTTCCCGTATGAACTACTGTCCATCCCGAACTTTCCGTGTATTTGTATACCCCATATCTTAATATTTCATATAGTGATGCATCATTTCCATAAAGTTGTGTGGGAAGATCATTTGTAAAGCGCGTCCATGAATTTCCATTATCGGCAGAAGAGAAAACTCCGCTATCGCCGGCAACGAAAATACTTGTTCCACTTTGTGCTACAGAAGTAACAGACATGATTGGCACGCCCTTCGTAACTTGCGTCCATGTAGCGCCATAATTTGTCGAAATATGCAACCCTCCCTTTTGATTCTTCGGCTGAGCAGAGTCCGTCCCAGCATATAATGTTGAACCGGAAACAAAGAGCGTACTCACATTCGGACGTGTCAATCCCTGCTCGCGGATATCCCAATGCCCACCTTTATCATCGGTAATAAATATGTAACTGCCGGAAGTACCAGCAAACACCGTACTATAAATTGAAGTGACCGAGGTTACTGCTGCTTTAGGTAAACCTGAACTTGATGTCTGCCATGACTCGCCGTTATTAGAAGAGCTGGAAATACTGAGAGTTGTTCCCGCGAAAATTTGATTTCCGGTTGCAAATAAAGAATTGATCGAGAGGTTAGGTAAGCCGCTATTTATGAGTTGCCAGGTTTTACCGGTATCATTTGAACGATATATTCCGGCTCCTGGACTTCCTATAGCTGTTCCCGCAAAAATGCTTGAATCGTTCATTACTAAAATTGAAGAAATAATGACGTCATTGCCTATTCCGGAGCCAAATGAATTCCAAGTTGCTCCGCCATCACTAGAGCGATACACCCCGGCATCAGTGCCTGCAAAAAGTAACGTCCCGCTTTTGGCGAAAGCGTAAAACGAATGATTAGGGATATCGCCTCCTTCTTCAGTCCATGATGACCCGTTATTAGTCGAAATCATTATTCCGAATGCTTCGCCCAAAATGAGCGTAGACCCCATAGAAAACAAGGTATTGATAGTCTTTCCTGAAACAGCGCTTGGCTCAGTCCAGCTTTTCCCTTCATTTGTCGATTTGTAAAATCCATCACTGCCAAGGCATGCATATAGTGTCGTCCCTACCTTTTTGATGGAGTAGACCGAAGAGAAAAGGGGAAGGAGCGTATCACGTATAACCCACGTCGTACCGCCATCCGGTGAAATCGTTACACCGGAGGAGCCGCCGATATAAAGATTTGTGCCGTTCGTTTCAATAGTATTAATAAATCCTGCGAGCACGAAAACCCAGGTATTTCCATTATCTGTGGATTTATAAAGTCCTGAGCCTATTCCAACCCCCGCCCCGCAATAAAGTATACCTCCAGATGCTTCGAAGCAAGTGATGTTCGTAGCATACGGTCCTTGCGTTTTAACCCAATCAAGAGTTTGCGTGAACACTGGAGATGAGAATACTCCGCACAGACATAAGAGAAAGACACCAATGACACATCGTTTCATAGAATTCCGTGGTAGCTAAAGTGAGAGATATAGTACAAAAAAAAAAAGAAGACCGTGCCATCAAAATTCAGAGCGTTAATAGTTCTCAGTTGCTACAAGTCGTTTGAACGGAGGGGATTTTTCTGATTTTATAGGGACCTCAAAAAGTTTCGTATATTTGCAATAACCAGTTCGGCAGTCTCTCCTTGCCGTTGGAGATTATTTCCCCCATTTGCCCTTATTTTTGATCCGGCACACTCTCCACAGCCGGTTATTTCGTTCCGGCGTTTCCCCGGCGTTCGGTGTTTGTGTTATTTAATTTCTTCTGACTAAAAATGAAACGCAATATCCAAGTACTCGTGGCTCTGGCATTCTTTTTCGTTTTTTCAAATTCATTTGCCCAGCATAACATTCAACTCGATGACGGCTTAGGACATTACTCGATCATCGTCGGATCATCGTCGGGCGGGACATATACTCTACCCGCAGGGGCGGCACTCTACTGACTACCGGTAGTATTTCCGGAGTTGCCTGGCTGCTAACTGGAAATACGATTTCTTCGGGAGTTGATGGCACGAATAATATTCTCGGCACGCTTGCCAGTTCGACGCTTACGCCCGTCAATATCGTTGTAAATGGTATCCGAGCCATGCGCTATGTGGCTACGGGCACGAGTGCCAATATTATCGGTGGCGAAGCAACGAATGCAATAGCTTCGGGAGGCGGAGCTAATATCATTGCTGGCGGTGGAGCATCGGGATTTGCAAATTCTATAACATCGACAACGAGCTATAATACGATAAGCGGCGGAGGGGCAAATGTTATTTCCACAACCGGGATGACTGCAACGATAGGTGGCGGCGGTTTTAATCAAATTTCGGGCTCTGCAACGCGAGCAACTGTCGCAGGTGGCGCTGGTAATACTGCTTCCGGGTCAGGAGCATTTGTCGGCGGCGGCGAAGATGGCACGAGTGGATTAGGAGTAAATAATACCTCTAGCGGAAGTTCATCGGCAATCGTTGGTGGAAGACATAATGCTGCATCCGGTGCCGGTTCATTCATCGGCGGCGGCGGATGGGATGGTACGACTATTGCTGGCAATACAGCGGCAGGGCCTGCTTCCGTTTTAGGCGGTGGGTCAGCAAATTCGATAGATGCAACTTCCGGACATTCTTCAATAGTGGGCGGTGGAAATCCAGGTGAGGGAAATACTATTACAAATTCTCCATGGTCATTTATCGGTGGTGGAGTAGTAAACTTGGTAAGTGGAGCAAATGCAGAATTTATCGGTGGCGGCGGATGGAATACTGCGTCAAATACGGGATCAGTTGTCGTCGGTGGAGCCGGCAATACAGCTTCTGGCAATGGTTCATTTGTCGGCGGCGGAAATAATGGTATAAATACTGCAGGTTCTAATAATATTGCCTCAGGTAATCAATCAGTAGTTGGCGGCGGACTTTCTAATCACGCAAGCGGAGCCGGTTCATTCGTCGGCGGCGGCGGATGGGATGGTTCATCTATATTTGGGAATACTGCAAGTGGTAATGCATCTGTCATTAGCGGTGGATTCAATAATCTTTCTAGCCAACCTTATTCAACAGTCGCAGGCGGACAGGATAATCAGGCAACAGGAGCATTCCACGCAACAGTCGGAGGAGGATTTGCCAATCATGCCTCGGCTCAGGCATCGGCTATATCGGGTGGTAGTTCGAATGTTGCAAGCGGAGCTGGCTCGTTCGTTGGAGGTGGTGGATTCGACGGAGGCACTACTGCCGGAAATATGGCAAGCGGCAATGCATCGGTTGTTGGTGGAGGATTAAAAAATCTCTCGAGTAATTCTTATAGTACTGTTGGCGGCGGAAGCAGTGATACAGCAGCAGGTTTTTTTGCAACTATTGGCGGCGGATTAAATAATACTGCTTCCGCTCAGGGCGCAGTAGTTGGCGGTGGCTGGATGAACACTGCAAGCGGCTTCGGAAGCGTCGTTGCTGGCGGAGGTCAAGGACCAAATCCGAATCTCGCTTCAAGTAATTTTGCGACAATCAGCGGAGGCTCGTCAAACACAGCTTCGGGTGTCTCCTCTACTGTCGGAGGTGGAGCATTTAATCAAGCCGCTGGACATCGTTCGGTCATACCAGGAGGTTCGTCGCTGAAAGTCGGAACGGCTTCCTTCGGTTTTAATGCAGAAGAAAGCACTCCAGGAATTATCACTGATGTTAGCGCATTCGGTTATACGGCATATTTCGGCAATGCCAATTTATGGATCGGCAATAGCGATAGCGTTGCACGCCAATTACGGTTTTATCAGAACAATAAAGATCTGACATATGCCACAGCTAAATACGTCGGCTTCCAGGCGCCGGGCGGAATAACGACAAATACTATCTGGACTCTACCTACGGCAGATGGCACTGTTGGTCAAGCCTTAACGACCGACGGCACAGGAAATCTCATTTGGGCAAATAATGGAGGAAGTACTAACTGGCTGACAACGGGTAATAACATTACAGGTGCTGACGATACTGCAAACGTTCTTGGCACACTTTCTACATCAACACTCAAAACTGTACATGTTATCGTGAATGGTATTGATGCTTTCCGCCTAGAAGCAGGTAATCCTCCAAATTTTATCGGAGGATATACTACGAACGCAATTACCGGATCAGGAAATGTAGCTAATTTTATCGGCAATGGTGGAACAGATACTATTACCGGAGGCAATGCCAATTTTATAGGCAGCGGTTTCGGACATACGATTAAAGCACTGCCTGCTAATTATTCTGATATTAATACAATTGTAGGCGGATACGTAAATAGCATCAATTGTGATAGCGCCGGTTATGTTTCCGGTATCAATTTTATTGGCGGAGGAGCGTATAATCAAACTAACGGAGGACCTATAAGTTCTGTACAATGGTCTGGATTAAATGTTGTTGCCGGAGGGTATAGTAATATTGCTGCTGGTGACTCTGGAAATTTTTCTGGGTTTAATTCTATAGGAGGCGGACAGTATAATCAGGCAAAAGGGGGAGTAAGGCCAAATAGCGGATGGAATACTATTGGCGGCGGATACAACAACAATGCTGACGCCGGAAGAGGATATGGTTTTGAAGTTGGCGCTAATACGATCGGTGGCGGGATGTATAATTATGATGGCGGTGGTTCTGCGCATAGCTCTGCCTTTGGTATAAACGGTGTCAACACTATTGCAGGTGGATATAATAACAATGCTTCAGATAATGATACTGGAGATTATTCCGGTGCCAATTCTATAGGAGGCGGATGGGACAATAGCGCCTATGGGAGCAGAGGATATCTTTCCGGAGGTAATTCCATAGGTGGTGGTTATGATAATTTTGCGTTCGGAAGTTCCGGTTCCAACAGCGGTTATAATACAATAGCAGGAGGTTTTTTCAACAGGAATTATGGCTCTTCGGGCTTCCTCACAGGGTTTAACACCATCGCAGGCGGAACAAATAATCTTGATACTGGAGGTACCGGAGCCCATTCGGGTTATAATTTTATCGGCAGCGGTTTTGGTAATCATGCATGCGGCAATGCCGGTACTGATTATTCAGGATATAATGTAATCGCTGGAGGCGATCAGAATAATTCTTCCGGCGGTAATAATTCGGGTGGCGGCATAACAGGATATAATGCTATTGGGGGCGGCGGTTTCAATAGCGCGCAAGGCAGTACCGGGCTCAACTCTGGAATGAATACTATTGGTGGCGGTCATTTCAATTCTGCCAATGGCGGAGCCGATACGAATTCCGGAACAAATACTGTTGCCGGCGGACTATCTAATAATGCAAGCGGATCGAACGGTTATTCCTCTGGATATAATTCTATCGGTGGTGGTCAGTTTAATTTAGCCTTTGGTACTTCAGCAACATTAAATTCCGGTGGCAACACGATCAGCGGAGGTTGGAGCAACCATGCTTATGGAGGCACCGGGACAGAGTCCGGAGAAAACCATATTGGCGGCGGAGTTCAAAATTCTGCAACAGGTGACGCTGGTAATTTTTCAGGTTATAATACTATCGGAGCGGGACGATTTAATAACGCTTCAGGAAATACCGGGCAGCTCTCGGGCTTTAATACTATTGGCGGTGGAAGCAATAATAATGCAGCGGGCAGCACCGCAGTAAACGGCTATTCCGGGTATAATACAATTGGCGGCGGTTTGTTCCACTCCGCTAATGGCGCAGGCGGTTATGTGTCAGGATTTAATACCGTCGCAGGAGGTTACAACGATTCTACTACAGGCTCTTCTGCAGATTGGTCTGGAGCCAATTTTATTGGAGGAGGATTTGGTAATCACGCTACCGGCGATGGAGGTTACTTCTCTGGTATGAATGTTATTGGCGGCGGTTATACTAACAATGCTCACGGGAGTTCAGGAGCAAATAGCGGAATGAATACAATTGCCGGTGGATATAACAATAACGCTCGTGGTGATGTGGGCATTGGAAGCGGCTGGAATACGGTTGGCGGCGGCGACAATAATACTGCCAATGCAGGGACTGTCGACAATACAGGTGGAAATACTGTTGCCGGGGGCATCGGAAATACGACAAACGGCGGAAGCAATACTACACTTTCAGGAGTAAATTTTATCGGCGGCGGTAATAGTAATACTGCACATGGTGGTAGTGGCAATACTTCCGGCTCGAATACTATTGCTGGTGGTTATTTTAATAATGCAAACGGTTCGAGTGGAGCATCTTCGGGCTACAATGCCATCCTTGGAGGTCAACTCAACCAAGCTGAAGGAGCTGCCGGTGCGCTCAATTCAGGGGGCAATTCTATCGGCGGTGGCTGGAATAATCATGCTACTGGAAGTACGGGTACTGAAACCGGTGAGAATCATATCGGCGGCGGCGTTTTTAATACTGCATCCGGAGCTGCCGGAGATTACTCAGGATATAGCGTTGTGGATGGCGGCTCAAATAATAATTCCTCAGGCGGTGCGGGTAATTCTGGGGGAACTGTTGTTGACGCTACAGGAAATAATGCTATTGGCGGCGGATATGCAAATAACGCTCAGGGCGCAGGCGGCACGAGGTCGGGGTTTAATACTATCAATGGTGGATATACACAAAGTGCTCACGGGGGAAATGGCACGAACTCAGGTGGAAATGTGATCGGGGGCGGCTATAATAATGATGCTAATGGCAACAATAGTACAAACTCCGGCTATAATATGGTCGGAGGAGGTTATCAAAATCATGCATCGAGCGGCACTGCTGATTTTTCCGGTCAGAATACAATTGCAGGAGGCTATCAAAATAATGCAACCGGCGATGGTGGGACACAATCCGGCTATAATACCATTGGCGGTGGAGAAACCAATCTTGCTCATGGCGGATCCGGAAATGGAGATGGATGGAATACTGTAGCCGGAGGATCGAACAATAGCGCCAATGGCGGATCAGCTGATAACACCGGCGGAAATGCGATCGCCGGAGGCGTTAGCAATGGCGCTAATGGAGGCTCGAGTTCAAATTTCTCAGGGATCAACTTCGTCGGCGGCGGGCAAGGTAATAATGCAAATGCAGACGGGGGTGACCATTCGGGCGTCAACGTGATTGCAGGCGGCTTAAATAATATAGCTAATGGCGGCAGCGGCAGTTATTCCGGCGAGAACTTCATTGGTGGAGGTGAAGGAAATAATGCTTCGGGGGATAATGCTACTCATTCCGGAGATAATACAATTGGTGGGGGTTTTGGGAATCTGGCAACTGGCAGTACAAACACACTTAGTGGGTATAATACTGTTGCTGGCGGTGAATCAAATAACGCTAACGGAAACATTGGCACCGTTTCCGGTGAGAATGTTATTGGTGGTGGTAGCTTTAATATAGCTCAAGGAACGGCAACTAATCTTTCAGGTAATAATACCGTTGCTGGCGGCAATAATAATAATGCAACTCCCGCTCCCGGATTACAAGGTTATAATACTATCGGCGGAGGAGCAGGCAACCGTGCAGTCGCTTCTTATTCCACTGTGCCTGGAGGACTATCCGCAAATGCATCTAATTACGGACAAATGGCATTTGCAAGCGGAGCGTTCGTTACTCAAGGTGATGCGCAGACTTCCGTATTTGTTCTTCGCAATCAAACGACAAATGCAGTTGCAACATCATTATTCCTTGATGGAGTGGCAATTCGCATAGCGATGCCAACTAAAGGAGCGATGACATTTCATATAATCATTGTTGGAAAAGTTGCCGGTAATGGCGCTCCAGCGGTCGGTGGATGGGAAATTAGCGGTACCGCTTTTGATAATGCCGGCACTGTAAATATTGCTGGAGCATTAACCATAATACCATTGAATGTTCCTATAGGATGGGGTGCTCCAACAGTTGTTGGTAACGGCAGCAATCTCGATGTACAAGTTACCGGAGCCGCTGGAACAACAATCAATTGGGTTGCACGCATTCAAACGTCGGAAGTTATCTTCTGATGGAGTTAAACCTGTAACCATAACAAACTTAAGGGAAAACCTGCCATAAGGCGGTTTTTTCCTTTTTCTTAGGAAAGCGCAAAAAGTTTCGTATATTTGTATCAGAAGTATTCAGTAAGATGTATCTTTTTGCCGTGTACTTTTTTAAGGATCCTCAGTCCTTATAGTTTTTGCCTGTTAACTTATTAAGGGACCCCCGTCCTTGGTATGTTATGCTATTTTTTGTGTGTTAAAAATTTAAGGGCCCCCGTCCTTAGATGTGTTTTGTTACGGTATTCATTCATTAACATCTGAAACATCATGAAACGACTATCCACAGCTCTCGTGACTTTGGTGACTTTGTTTTTGTTGGTTACGAATCTCTTTGCCCAGCATACGCTTCAGCTCGATGACGGGTTAGGGCATTATTCAATTCTCAAGGGCAACAATCCTGGAGGAATCTATTTGCTGCCTCCGGGCGGTGGAACGCTTGTTGCTGTACCACCACCAGGAACTCCTGCATTAATGTGGCTGACAGCTGCCAACGGATCGCTTACCGATCTGCTGAATAACTTTCTCGGCACGACCGATAATACCCCCCTCAGAATTGTAACAAACGGAGCCACTTCAGCTAATACGCGCATGTACTTCGACGTGAATGGCGATATTACGATGAATACGTTAACCGGTAACCTCACGATCGGGCGCAATGTTGCAGCCACTTCGACGACGATCAATTCACCGGTCATCTCTATACCGAATGTTCCAACAAGCGCATCACTGGCAAATTTTCTTGTCCTGAATGGAACAGATATTAATGTCTCTACGGCAAGTGTGGTCTCAGGATCAGGAAATTTTAACACAATTCCAAAGTGGACCACAAACCCAACGGGAAGCGTACTCGGCAACTCACTATTGATCGATAATGGAACGACTATTTCGTCCGGAGGTTCGTTCGTTCCCTCAATAGATAATTCCTTTGATCTCGGCGACATCACTACCCCTCTTCGCTGGAGAAATATCTATTTAGCAGGTACCCTCTTCAACACTACCGATAATCCGCTCGCTCAGGATGGGAACGGCATTGGTCCGAACGGTCTGGGTTGGGAAGTTAATGGCATTGGCTTTGTAGCCAATTTTATTAATGCGGATGCTACCATAGGCGGTAGAAACGGTATTCAAATTGCAGTTGCAAATCCTGATAGTACTTCGAGAGCTATCGACGTTACAACAGGAACGAACTTCAACGGACCAGGCGGAAGTGATGGCGGGGGTGGACCACGTAGCGAGTCCTTCACGGTGTTCAATAGCGGAAAATTCCAGGCAAATGGGAACACAAGTTCTATCGGTGACGGCTCGGCAAATACTCAATTAACCATAAATGGTTTTAAAGACGCTGTCTCCGGTGATTCATATAATCCTTCCAACCTTGCGGAGTGGGATCTCAATGTACAGGGCGATATGGCAGTAACAGGCATAGCCCGTTTTGGACAGCCTCTGACAAGTATATGGATCGATGCAAATAGCAATCCGAACACGATAAATTCAGATAATCCATTTACACTTTCAACCAATAAGGGCGACCTCACTCTTAATACCAATTCGAGCGGGGGAAATATCAACTTGAATCCGCTTGGAATCGTGAATGTCAATCCGGGACTTAACTCTCCGGTCAATAATGTAGGAGCGATGGATATTGAGCCGCCGCTGAATCAGGCTGGATATCCGCAGAATGGCGATGTATTAATTAATCGTACGAATAACGGCGGCTTAGGTGGTTCTTTAGTTGTCAGCAATGGAAGCAGTGCAACAGGTAGCTCGGCGGCAATTGGATTCAATACTGATGGCACTACAGCTTTTGATAATACCGGGGCTATCCAATCGAATGCTGAAATACGCGGTATCAATGTAAATGGGTCAGGTGGAAATAACGCTACCGATCTTGCATTCTCATTATGGAACGGTTCAACATGGCCGGAAATAATGCGAATTTCAAATAATGGATATCTTGGTATCGGAAACACGACCAGCGCAGCAAAT
>Ga0206906_1024_pt1 | contig 24611 bp, 11 predicted proteins | sample Alteio_BWOrgHeat_79_FD_152935 | JGI IMG/M metagenome (GOLD analysis project Ga0206906, IMG submission 152935) | Enriched cells from forest soil in Barre Woods Harvard Forest LTER site, Petersham, Massachusetts, United States -... | ecosystem: Environmental > Terrestrial > Soil > Temperate forest >...
ATCTTCGGATCCAAGCCGAATGAATTTTTATAGAGTGTACCATTCTCATCGAACATTGCCGATGGCTTGCCATCGGTGACCATGAAGATCTGTTTATTTACATTGCCGCTTCGCCGAAGCATCCGCCGAGCAAGACGCAAGCCGTCGCGGGTATTGGTATGGAAAGGACCTACTTCAAGGAATGGCAATTCATTTTCGGAAATAAGTTCAGCTTCATCCCCAAAAGTAATGACATAAAGCTTATCTTTCGGAAATTTATTTTTAATAAGCTCGGCAAGCGCCATCGCTACTTTTTTTGCCGGCGTAATACGGTCTTCACCATAGAGGATCATCGAATGGGATATATCTATTAGCAATGCAGTGGCGCAGGACGTGCTATGCTCAGTTTCATAGACTTCGATATCTTCTTCGTCAAGATGCATATTTGAAACAAAATCATCTCCCTGGTATCCATCTCTCAGCGAGCGGCGCATAGCATTCTGCAGCGTACGGGAAAAATCTATGTTTGCCGGCTGATCGCCGAAGGTATAATTTTTCGTGCCGCTCGTTCGCTCGACTCCGGCGCCCGAATGCGGCGTATCGTGCGCGCCGCCCGGAGATTTTTTCAGCGAACGGAAAATTTCGAGCAAGGCATTACGCTTGATATTGCCGATTGCTTTATTTGTAGGCTTAATGAGAGAATTCTCGTCAGTTTCGATCAAACCCATGCGCTTTAATTCATCGATGAACATATCGAATGTCATATCGGGACCGAAGATATTATATTCTGGCCCGAGGTATTGCATCCAGTTCAGTGCTTCCTGCGCATCACCGGAAGTGCGGAGCAAAAGTTCATGGAAAAGATCCAGAAGCTGCTTTAGCTTATCTTCGGCAGTCTGGGATTTTCCCGGAATCCATTTGGAATAATTTATGCGCATACTCTTACTAACGCAAGCACGAAGAATTGTATTTCCCCATTTCCGATTCAAAATAACAATCCAATGTAACTTCTTGTATCGTTAATGTGTCTTAGATGATGACAACTTTACCGAAAAACCTTAAATTATGAAAATTTGCAGAGTTTCAGGTGTGTTTCTTCTATTTTTAGGGTATGAATTTTTGGTGAATGTTCTTCGGAGCGAAATCGTTTGTACGTTACCCCGTAAAATTTTGTTTATTCATTAAAATCATCAATAGTCCCATGAAGACACTTGTTACGCTTTCCGTATTAGTGGCAGCACTCATTCTTGCTGCTTCGCCCGTACAAGCACGGCGCGGTAATCCTGTAAATGCAGCTACGTTATTATCCCCCAAAAACCAATACTATATTATCGATTCCGACGAGACAGATGACCCGACGGCACCGACCTATAGATTTGTCGATACGCTCTATGACACAACTCATTGGCATCGCGTGACGAATTTCACGAATAATGACGATGGTTACGGCGAAATCGGCTATGCCTACGATTCCATTCTCTTCACGTATATGGATGTGCCTTCTTTGCGTTTGCCGCCGCGCTATATCAGTACGAATGGTATGCTGAAGCTAACGCTGGATTCAAATGTCGCTCTCGGTTTCGGCGCTCCGATCACTTCTCCGACAAATGGTCCGTTACCGACTGTAGGCGCGAATGGAATTACCGGCGCATTGGTCTGCCCGCTCTGGGCGGATATGGAATTCCGTACGACAGGCGATTCCTCGAAAGTCTTTTACCGCATGACTGCCGATTCTTGTTATGTTACCTATTATAACCTGTTCTTGAAAGGCTCGAACGGCGGATTGAGAGCGACGTTCCAGATAGTATTCTCAAAGAGGGATTCATCCATCACATTTCACTATCGCTCCTTTGATGGCACCTACAACAATACTATTCCCGCTGCTCAGATCTTTCAGGATCAAGCTACTATCGGAGTCCAGAATAACCGAAATACCGATGGATCGATGTATTTAGACCGAGGCACATACTATGCCATAAGCTCCGGCTCGCAGCTTTATGCGAAGCCATTGCATGCAGGTTTGGCGGTACGGTTCGAGCGTGTGATCCCGAACCGTATCCGTATGCGTTCTATCGACACTCCGCCCTATGATGGATACGAATTGCTCAGCAATTCACTGCAGCCGCAATGTACGGTCGAAAATCTTTTCACTACCGATGAGTATATTTGGGTGAAGACTACTATTATCGATCTTTCCACCGGGCTTCAAGTTGCGAGTTGCACCGATAGCGTGTATGTTCTCTATAATAATTCGGGAAATAATAAGGCCCAATTTACAGCCTGTCTGCACCAAGGATTTCCTTGTGGCAAATACCGGATGACAATGACGGCGTCAGTTCCGAATCTTGGAACAGACCCCTGGACGCAGGATAATATTATGACGCGCGATTTCGAGCTCATCAATACATTAGCTGCGCCATTCTATGATAATTTCGATTCGTCAACTACCATTCCCGTCATAAATCCTTGCAACTGGCATACAAGCGGAGCTACGTGGGTGAATGCTTCAAGCGCCTTTTTTGATCCTCCGTCACCGAACACAACTTCCGGTACCGGATCGGTACTTTTGAACCGGAGGGATGCAAATGGCAATCCATACCTGACCCTTACCGGATCGGATTCGATGGTATCTTCTCCTATAGATATTCATGGGCTTACAAATGTCTGGCTTTCATTCAGCTATCAACGTGGATTAAATACCGATAGTATGATCGCAGGAATTAAAGCCCGCGTTCTGATCGGACCGGAACCCCGCGATTTTGATTCTCTCGGTGCTGGGGGCGTTTATCAGGGAGACAGTCTTTTGGTTGAAGGTTTACTGAGTTCGGCGCCTAAATTAAATGATACTGCCGCCGGTAATTGGTCCGTCATTACTACACTGTACGGTGGGCTCGATTATACAACTCAACGATACAGGGTTCAGCTTGATCCCACAAAGTTCGTTCATGATCATTTCCGTATCAGAATTCGTCTTATGGCAAAAGACGATCATGTAAAATACGGTGTGCCAATTGAGGATGATGACAACTGGCTTATTGATAACGTTCAGGTCTCTGCTCCGGCAAACGGACAGACCGATTTAGAGCTGATGAATATCACTCTCGGCACCGGAAACTTTACGCATGTTCCGCGCAACGTAAAACTTATCACACCTGTCGTTACTGTTGGAAACAATGGATTACTTACCAATGCAGGAGCTTTTGTCGTGCATGTGAAGATATTAGATGCCCTCAACCGTGCAGTGTATGACAAGACCGGGACAATCGTTCTGCCTGCAGCTCATGTAAACTCCGTTCTTGCCATGCCGGTATGGGATATTAGTGGAAGCCAGGGCGGGACATTCACTGCGAAAGTCAATATGGCGCAGAACTGGAATGAATATTATCGGAAGAACGATACAATTTCGTTCTTTAGAACTCTCTATATCGATTCGACGTATGCGCTCGATGACGGTGTTCCCGATGCTGCCGGTACGATGACGACTGCCGATAATAGTTTCTATTATGACTTTACGCCATTAGCTGATGATTCGCTGAGAGGGATGTTGTTTTATCATTCATGCGCATCAGGAAATACGAACTGGATAATCAATATTATCGACACTTCGCAAAATAATAAAATATTGCGCACGATCGCATTCAGTTATAATGTTCTTACCGGTGGCTTCATCCATAGTCCGATCGTACCGTTCTTCATGAAGTCTGGTCAGATGTACCGGCTGCAATGTACCATGACTCAAGGAACTTGCCTGGGCGGAGATGCTTCATACGGGTTGATGTGGGAAACGACGCATAGCTTCAATAATCCGACGTATGCAGCGTTGCATCAGGATGTTGTCTCGAGTTTCCGTACCTCCTCGAATGTCGATTACTTTACTGCAAATAAAAATGCAACTGGCGGGGGACCGCTTCTGCCGATGATCCGTCTGAAGTTCGCCGGATCTTCTACGTTCTTGCCTGTAGAGTTGATGAGTTTCTCTGGCGTCAGGACCGATCACGGTTCGGTCAGTCTTGCATTCCAGACTGCAAAAGAAGACGGTGTAGATCACTTTGCTATCGACCGTGAATCTTCTTCCGGGTGGATTTCCGCAGGAAATATTCCTGCAAAGAATGAAAGACTCGGAGCCAGCTACTCATTATTGGATGAACAGGCACCTTCGACAACCCTTACCTATCGCTTAATGGAAATCGATCTCGACGGTACACAAAAACTGATCGGAACAACTGCTGTCGGAGCATACGGCTCACCGGAGGCGTTTGGAGTCCAAGTCTATCCGAATCCGGCTTCGCAGAATCTCCATGTAACGATTTCAGGCACCGAGGACGTTAACCTGACGATCTTCGATGTACTGGGCAAAGTCGTCGCATCGAAGGATCACGCAACAAATTCTGTTGATTTTGACGTAAGTTCATTGAGTGCAGGATCCTATTGGCTCGATGCAAAAAGCGGAGAGAATCACTCCAGAATAAAAGTATCGGTTACACGATAACCTATTCTCTCTGGTTTTTTCAAAGAAAGCACGGAGAATCTTCTCCGTGCTTTTTTTTCGTATTATGGTGTTACAAAATGAGGGTTTCGGTGTTATTATAGATATACGATTTGTTCTAATAAAGATTTTGATTAAACGCGCCATCATATTCGTCCTTCTTGGCTTGCTCATTGGGCTGGCACAGGCACAGGTCCTGCCGCGTTGCGGCACCCATTTTACGTTTGGCATACCCGAAGGACCGGATGCCTTGGTCGATCCTACTCTCGGTACCGGCATTTCCGATCTCTTCGTGAATATAGTCAGCGAGCACGACGGGAAAGGTCTTGTTACTTCGCCAAGTGGTTATTGTCAGGAGTTTTCTTTTAGCGCCAATACAGTACTGAAGCTCGATCTTCCATATAATCTGATGCACATGACCGATCTTGGCAAAACCAATAAGGGTATTTTGATCAGAACGTCACAGCCGGCAAATGTTACTTTTCACGATTTTCTTGCCGACGCCGGCGAAGCCACACAAATTTATCCCGACGAAGCCCTCGATACGAATTACCGGATCACCTCATGGGGTATCTTTGACGATCCGGGCGAAGATAACCATTCGGAGTTTATCATTACTGCCACGCATGATTCGACGAATGTTACGATTATTCCCTCAATTAATACATTAGGAAATCATCCGGCAAATGTTCCGATCCATGTATCATTGAATCGCGGCGAGTGCTACATCGTGAAATCGGATATTACCGATCTTCCGTTCGAGACGACATTATCAAAATCAATCGTTACTTCAACATACCCCGTCAGCATTATTACTGCTATTAGCTGCGGGTATAATCCCTTAGGGATAGAATCCTGCAATGAAATGCTCGATGAAGTACTTCCGCGCAGAATCACGGATACGATTTTCTATGTTACGCCGATTTTGGGACCGACTGAAACCAATATCGTGCTTTTTACTTCCGAGACTCAAAGTTTTTGGGTATCGTCTTCGAACGGCATTCCTTATCAGGCATCGAACGGCAGAGTCCAAGTTCCTATCAGCAGTCCCGATGTTTTCACTCTGACTGCTCCGGCACAGTGCTTTATTCTCACTCAAGGATCGGAAGTTTCCGATGAAGGGGATCCGACTATTGCAACAGTGCTCCCTCCCGGACAATATACCGATACCATGCTATGGTTTACTCCGAATTTTATGGGGGCGATATTTTTTCAGCCCGCACCGTTCGAAAATTTCATATCCGTACTTTATCCAACGGCATCAGAAAATCAAGTATTACTCGATGGCATACCGATTACAACCACTTCAACTCCTCAGCCGATAAATTCTTCGTTAATGTCAGGCGTAATCGTTTCTATTGATACAGGCATACATCGCTTGATCTCCCCGGTACCGATATTTGCCATTGCAGGAGGATTTGCTGATGCTGATGGATATTCATTTATTCCAGGGACAACCGCTCCGGTATTACGCATTGATACGTTCTCTACATCGCTGAAAATCAGCACAACTAATGCAAAAACATGTAGCACTTTCGATGCAAAAGTGAATTCGGTTTTTCGAGCTGTCGATGGCATCTCATCAGTTGATCTGACTATAACGTATGATCAAAATCTTCTCACACTTGTCTCGGCAAGTCTCGGACCTGCTGCACAAGGCGGGCAATGGACTATCGATAGCCGCATTCCGGGAGTTATTAAGCTTTCTGCTTCCTGCCTTGCCCCATATTCCGATAGCGATGCTCTCGTGCTCATGACATTTTCTACCGGACCTACAATTACGACGACAACAATCACAGGCAATATGAATGAAATGGGCGGCGAAGAGCTTTTTACTGCATTTGCCGGAACGACAACAAATAATGTTATAATTCACGAATCCCGGGATACAATTCCTACGGCATTATTCAGCGTTAATGCCGGGCATGCCGTATTCGGAAGTTACGATACGGCAACAGTTTCGCTTATCCATCGTCTGAACGAAGTGGTAACGGGATTAGATTTATATGTTACATATAACCATGACCTGCTTTCGTTGCTTGTTGCAGATTTTAGAAATACTCTAATTCCAGGTCTTACGACAATTACACCAACGCCGTTCGATCAGTTTACCGATAAAATCCAGTTGAAGTTTACTCCGGCATTGAATCTTAACTCGGCAGGCGTTATCGTTCGCCTGTTATTCCAAACATATATTTCCGATTCATCTTCAGGAAATATACAAGTCCATACATCGTTTCTTAATTCGCAGCCATGTCCGCTCGGAATTTTTGTCGAACAGGATAGTGGCAAATTCACGGGTATCGATACTTGCGGCACCAGTTTACTTCGCTCCGAAATGGCGCATTTGCCGCTTCAGATTAACTCCGTTATTCCGAATCCATCGAACGGCTCATTCATCATAGATATTGACCGCCATGTCTTCGCCGGCGAGCCGGTGCATTTATCGCTCTTTGATATGCTCGGCAATGAAGTATGGAATACAGATTATCTTTCGTCTTCTATCAATCAGAAAATTTCTTGCATGATGCCATCATCGGTATCAGCCGGGTCTTATTTCCTGCGCGCTTCTATAATAGGGCATGTTGAATCACAGAAGATAGTGATAGCAAAATAAAAATGAACTTCGGAAAATCAAAATACGGGAATGACGACCATGGCACGTAAATTACTTCTTGCATTTCTGCTTATTTTCGTTTCGCTGATGAATGTTCATGCGCAATGGTCGCCCACGAATGGGCCGACCGGAGGGTTCATGGAATGGGTCATCTCTAACAACAACACACTATACACAACTGCTTACGGTACAGGGGCCGTCTATGCTTCTACCGATCTCGGCGCGCATTGGAGTCTGTTCGCCGCAGTTGACGATTTCAGCAGCATGGTCATTTTGGGTCAAACATACCTTGCAACGACTACGCAATATGCTTTGCGTGGCAAGATTTGGCGTTCAACTGATGGTGGCAAGAATTGGGTGAATGTTATCGTTGCAGCCGGACATCAGGTCTTTTGTTTGAATGGTACGGCACAAACATTTTTTTGCAGGGACAGACAACGGTGTATACGTCTCAACGGATGAAGGGGCGACGTGGACTCCGCGCAACACAGGATTGAGTTCTTCAATAACAGCTATTCTCCTATCGAATACTACTCTCTATGCCGGCAGTCCGAATAATGGTGTTTACGTCTCGAATGATCTTGGAAGCAGCTGGAAATCATCTACGACTATTATTGGAGGGTATGCAAATTGTTTTGGAGTGACCGGTTCAAACGTTTATGCAACCGGCCCGAATGGAGTGTATCGCACATCGGACAATGGTGCGAATTGGTTACAAGCGGAGAATGGACTCGGAAGCGATACAGCGGGCTACGCACTTTCTAACTCGGGCGGGTCCATGTTTCTGTGGACTACCCCTCGCAATATGTATCAGTGGAACGATGCCTCATCGACATGGAAGAGGATTTTCGCGGGGTTGCAAGAAAGTGGTGGACTGATGTGTACCGTAGGCTCAAGACTTTTCCTCTCAACCACTACCGGCATTTTTATTTCTGACGATGGGGGTACAACAGCGCATGCTTCAAACACCGGCATGATCCAAGTTATGAATAAATTAGCTGTAAACGGGGGTGCGCTGTACGCTGAACATTCCGGCTTCATCTATACTTCTACGGATCAGGGAGCGAGTTGGTCGTCCGAGCGAGTGAATCATTACAATGATACGACGACGATCGGCTATACTGCCTTCAGCGCACTGACGACAGATGGGGCGAACCTCCTCGCTGCGAGCGCTCTCTACGGAATATTCCGCTTGACGGCGAACGCTACGCAAGTAACATTTCTTGTACCTTATACACAGTTATTCGACCAAATCGTTGCTTCCGGCCTTGCGGTTTCTGGTTCGACTATCTTCGCTTCGGCTGCAAATGTCTTCAACGTAAATACTGCTTCACATGTCGGGGGCGTCTTTTATTCAACCGATAATGCGCAGACGTTTACTCAAGTGAACTCTGGATTGCAGGATACTGGGGTTACGGCGCTCCTTGCCGAGGGTTCAACTCTTTACGCTGCGACAGATGATGGCGGTGTTTATACATCTACGAATAACGGCACAGGTTGGACGCTGATATCCAACGTGCCGTCGTCTTTCCTAACGAGCCTTGCAATCAACGGAGGTACTATGTTCGGCGGGTCTGATGTGGGCGTTTATGTATCCGTTGATCATGGGGCACATTGGTCGTTGCACAACGGGGGTTTAAGCTCAGTAAGTATTCACGGTCTTGCGCTCGACGCAAAGTATCTTTATGTCAGCACCGATACAGGAGTGTGGCGCGGGCAGATCATTGATCTGCTTGGCGTCCCGGAATCTAAGCAAGCAATGGCTTGGCTTCAAACATTTCCTAATCCTTCCTCTGGTGTTGCTACGATACGTTACAACGTGCCCGAATCAGGTGAAGTCCGCTTCCGGATTTTCGACGCGCTTGGGAGACTGGTATGGTCGAATCAGAGTAGTACACAGCCCCCTGGTATCAATTCGGTTGAAGTCAATACACTAAGTTGGCCGAAAGGATGCTATAATGCAGTTCTCTCGCTGCAAGGGGATGTTGTCGGTAGGACGAAGATCATTCGGGAGTAAGAATGAAGATGATTTCTGGTATCCATCATTTGTGCTATAATATAGGGTCAATGAAGCACGAATATAGGAAACTAAAGAAATCCAGAAAAGCCTTATACGGGGCTTGTAACAACGCTCTACTCTATTTCGTATTGATCGTGTATTTTTTATTCTATAACTTTTCACCTATGAATAGATTCATTAGTATTATCACCATTTTTTCTCTGCTTTTTATATTTGGCGATGCTTCGGCAAAAACCGAATATAAGATCGAAAAGCATACATCACCTGACGGTAAATATAATTATACTACGGTTTCCAATGATCCGTTAAAAGCTCGGGTATATGTATTAAAGAATGGATTAACCGTTTATCTATCAGTCAATAAAAACGAACCGCGTATTCAGACGATGATTCCGGTTCGTGCCGGAAGCAAGAATGATCCTTCGGATGCAACGGGACTTGCGCATTATCTGGAACACATGCTTTTTAAGGGTACCGATAAATTCGGCTCACTCGATTATTCGAAGGAGAAGCCACTCATAGATGAAGTCGAGCAGCGCTTCGAAGATTACCGTCATGTTACCGATCCCGCGCAACGCAAGATCATGTATCACGGCATCGATTCCGTTTCCGGTGAAGCCGCAAAATTTGCGATAGCGAATGAATATGATAAAATGCTGAGCGCACTCGGTGCCAAAGGGACGAATGCCTTCACCTGGTTCGAGCAAACAGTGTATGTTAATGACATCCCTTCTAATCAAATTAAGAAATGGCTGCAAATTGAAGCGGAGCGTTTCCGTAATCCGGTTTTGCGTCTTTTTCATACCGAACTTGAAGCAGTGTACGAAGAAAAAAATCGCGGACTTGATAACGATGGCGAAGCAGTCTATGAAGCCGCGCTTGCAGCCCTTTTCCAAAAGCATACATACGGCACCCAGACAACGATCGGTACTATCGAGCATTTGAAAAATCCTTCGATGAGAAAAATCCGCGAGTATTTCGGAAAGAATTATATTCCGAACAACATGGCGATCTGTCTCTCCGGCGATCTCGATCCCGATGAAACGATAAAGCTGATCGATGCAGCTTTCAGCGGTTACGAGCAGAAACCTGTTCCGGCATTTACATTTGTACCGGAAGATCCTATCACTTCGCCGATTCGTCGTGAGATCTTAGGACCCGATCCGGAAAATATCATGATCGGTTTCAGATTCCCAGGCATTGCAACTCATGATGCATTAGTGATGACGCTCATCGATAAAATTCTTTCGAATAACGTTGCCGGGCTTATGGATCTCGATCTGAATCAAAAACAGAAAGTGCTTGCTTCAGGAACGTGGCCAATGCAGCAAACCGATTACAGCGCGCACTTCTTTACTGCAAATCCGCTCGAAGGACAAAAACTCGAAGATGTGGAAAAATTAATTCTTGGCGAGATCGAACTTGTTAAGCAGGGCAAATTCGACGATGCATTATTGCCTGCTATTATCAATGACCTTACCTTCCAACAGATCAAAGGCTATGAGGATAATAGCAGCCGCACCAGTGTGATGAGCGATGCATTCATTCATCATCTTGACTGGGATAAAGTTGCTTCGCAAATTGACGATCTTTCTCAGATCACAAAACAGGAGATCATGGCAGTTGCGGGTAAATATTACGGCAATAATTACGTCGTCGTATATAAGCGCATCGGTCAACGCAACTCACCGAAAGTCGAGAAACCTGCTATTACTCCGGTTGCCGTGAATAAAGATTCCAAATCCGAATTCCTCGTAAAAAATATTGCAATGCCTGCAGATAAGATCATGCCGCGCTTTATCGATTACAAGAAGGATATTCAGGCCACAAAGCTAAAGAATGGCATCCCCGTTCATTACTTGCACAATGATGAAAACCAGCGTTTCACACTCTATTATTTGCTCGATATGGGCAAGAAAGATGATAAAAAGATGGCGTATGCGCTGCAATATCTCGATTTCCTCGGCACCGATCAACTGACGAACGAGCAGTTCAAGAAAAAGCTTTATAGCCTTGGCTGCAACTTCGGTGCCAGCGCCACTGACGATCAGGTCTATGTTTTCTTAACCGGCTTGCAAAGAAATTTCAGCGATGGCGTAACGTTGTTCGAAGATTTACTCGCGCATGCAAAGCCCGATCAGGAAGCACTAACAGCGTATGTAGGACATACGTTGAAAGAGCGCGAAGATGCGAAGAAAGATAAGAGCACGATTCTTTTCACTGCGCTTAATGCTTATGGTAAATTCGGTAAGCGGAATCCTTTTACCGATGTGCTCTCCGAGAGTCATTTGAAGTCGCTGACGGCAGACGAACTGACCGGGAAAATTCACGATCTAACCAAATACGATCATCGCATTCTCTATTATGGACCTGTCGAATTGAAAGAAGTTGTCGAGAATCTCGACAGACTTCATAAGACTCCGGCCAAACTAATGCCCGTCGAAAAAGAGCCTGATTATACCTATCAGGAAACGAATGAGAACAAATCCTATTTTGTTAATTTCGATATGGCGCAGGCAGAGGTGCTGTTTCTCTCGAAATCGTATCAATATGATCCTCTGAAAGTCCCGACACAGCAGCTCTATAACGAGTATTTCGGCGGCGGCATGGCTTCGGTTGTATTCCAGACGATTCGCGAATCGAAGGCGCTGGCTTATGCCGTTTGGTCGAATTTCGTCACCCCTCGAAAAAAGAACCAGCCGAATTATATGTTCGCATATGTAGGTACCCAGGCTGATAAATTACCCGAGACGATGGACGGCATGTTCGACTTGCTGCATAATTTGCCGAAAACCGATCCGATCTTCGAACAATCAAAAGAAGCGATCATGAAAAAGATCGAAACCGAGCGCATTACCCGTACCGATATTCTTTTAAATTACGAAAATGCAACAAAGCTCGGACTTGATCATGATATTCGGCAGGATGTCTATGCGAAAATTCCGGCAATGAATTACGCAACGATCGATGATTTCCAAAAGCAGTACATCAAGAATCAGCACTATACGATTCTTGCAATGGGATCGCGGGATAAAGTCGATCTGAAAAAACTCGCACAATACGGACCGGTGACGGAGTTGAGTTTGGATGAGGTCTTTGGATATTAGTAGTCAGTAGTCAGTAGCCAGTAGTCAGGAAGAAGAATCCTGGCTATTGGCTACTGGCTAATGACTACTCACTACCGTGAGTATTTTCGACCATAACTTCCTCACCGAGATCTCCCTCGATATGACCGGTGCATATCACATGGGGCGCGACCTGGAACTTGCCGAGAATCTCCGAGATGATCCAAATGCGCCGAATGTCCTTCGACTCTATTCATGGAAACCCTCTTGTATTTCGCTCGGCTATCAGCAAGATGAATCTATCATTGATAAAGAAGCTTGCAAAAATGCGGGAGTAGATATTATCAAACGTCCCACAGGAGGAAGAGCAGTTTATCATACCGAAGAGTTGACCTATGCCGTCATCATGAGATTCGAACCGAATGATGGCATTTATGCCATGCATAATAAGATCGCTGAATCGCTTCTGGAATTATTGCAGCCGCTTTGCAATAATGAACTTGAATTGACGGATGGGCGATTTCCAGTGGGACGGACTCTTAGTCCGTCCGTTTCCCCCGAGACTGAAAGTCGGTACCACTATTCTCCTTCCACTTCTGAATTATACAAACCTAGTACAATCACGAACATCGCCTGCTTTGCAAGCACGGCTCGCTATGAAATAACGTGGCACGGAAAAAAAGTTGTCGGTTCGGCACAGAGAAGATTCGGCAATGCAGTATTGCAGCATGGCTCTATCCTTTTGAATGACGAACATCTCCGCTTGCCGGAATTTCTGAACATTACCGATGCTCAAAAATCTGAAATGCATAGCATGCTCCGAAGAGAGACCGCAACGCTTTCACAAATTTGTGGTAGAGAAATAACTCCTGTAGGGGCAATCCAAGAATTGAAATTTAGGTCGATTAAACTCGTTATTCCTGAATTATAATTTTCTCGCTCGCTCTCATTCCCCCGGCTTCTACGGAGAGGATGTAGAATCCACTTGCGCCTTTCGGTAGATCGAGTGAGAAATTTTGCAAGCCGCTTTCGACTTGTGGTTTTAATGTCTGAGAAATGGTTCTCCCGAGTGCATCACTGATCGTGAGGGTCAGATCGGATTTTTGATTGAGTTGCAAACCCACATTTATCTGCGTGCCGCTTGCTGCAGGGTTCGGACGGATTTTAATGCTATTGAATACGGTAGGATCATGATTCAAAAATCCGCGCAGAACTGTGCTGCCGCATTCGGAATCTACCGTTACGACAAACGGCGTAATCATTCCGAGCGGCGAAAGCACGCAGGACGCAAAAGACGAATCGCTACTATTGAATTGAATATTCCGTAGATCGATTGGCGTTGAAATACTGTCGGAAATAAATGCAGTAATATCTATCGTTGCCATCACTGATCCGGCAGCGAGACCGGAAGCATTCTTCGGAGAGAGGTCAACAAGCTGTGTACCGTTTCCGGGTGTGCGCGAGTTCAAAGTCCATGAATTGCCGGCAGTAATATTCGTATTTATGAGATCGATGACATCACTATTATAAACGAGCAGCGCTTTCACATCCTGGAAGCCAAGCGTGGGATCGACATTATCAACCAATATCAGATTAAGCGTCATCACTCCGCCCGCAGATAGAGTTGCCGAAGTCTGATTTGTTGCCGTTACAATTCCGATCCGTGCTGTTTGTTTTGCCGTCGCAATTTTCCCGGTTAATGCTATTGTGCGCGATATTCCGCTTGCTGTCGATGTATAAGTAAATGTTGCAAGAGAATCACCCAATGCAAGCGGATTAAATGAAATAATAATATCCTGCTTTCCGCCCGGCGGAATAGTGACCGGCGTTACGAGCGCAGGTGTAAATGAAAATTGCGTTCCGCCCGGCAATAAATTCTTAAGCGTTAGTTGATCAAGTATAAGCGGATCGCAGCTTGTATTTTGAAATGTAAAAGTATTCACTGCCGCTTTACACAGCGAGGAAGCAAAGAGACTATCAACAGTTACAGTAAGCGGTGAGCCGCCGGAGCGCGAATTTGCTTTGATCGTTACCGTCGTATCGATTCCAATTCCGGTGATAGTAATAGTTGTCGTTCCATTTGCTTTAGCACCGGGAGTCAAATGCAAACTGTAGGTGAAACCTCCTCCGGGCAATATCTTTACAGGCAACGATGCAGCGTTAAGCGTTATCCAGTTCGCTCCTGTGGGATTCATCGAATTGATAACGATCGTATCGCACGTACCAAGATTTTTAATTTGCAGTGTCGTATCGAAAGCTGTGCAAGGCGCAAGACTATCGAGCGTGATGATAGAGGCAAGATCAATTTTATGCACAGGCTGATTTACGGTCCCTGCCAGTTTGATATATATCGTATCATTCGATCCTGTAGAAGAATGAATGATGATACCTGCCGAATCGAATTGCAACCGCGGCGAAAGCGGATCATCCTGAATGGTGATCGTCGTAGAATCCCCCGATGCAATGGTCAGTGGAGGCGTGGGACTTAAAACCGAGAAGCTATTATCTTTCGAAGGAATAATACCAACGATCGTATCGAAGCCGCATCCATTATTGATCAATTCATCGGAAAGCTGTTGTGTCGTGCAAGGAACAGATGCCGGAAAATTCAGCATGCTCCGACTCAACCCCGCTCCCGGCAACGCTTTGCCGATTCCGGAAATAGTAATGCAAGTATCTTTTGTATTCGAAAGATCGAAACCGATAGAGAAGCATACTGTGCCCATAACTTTTCCGCCAACTGTCGGTTTGTACTGAATAATTGCAATTGCCGTATCGTTTTGCGCTAATGAATCCGGAAGCAATGCGGCATTCAAAATTGTGAAATCCGTGCCTGCCGGGGAAACCGTTACATCTTTAATAAAAAGTTTTTTGCACAGGGTATTTTTTAATGTGATCGTATCGATTGCCAGTCCGCAAACAGAAACGGTATCGAATTTTATATTGGCTTGAGAAAGATTCGTCCTTGGTTCGGTTGCTGAAAGAATCTGTGCAGTAAGATTGATCGTCGTATCTCTCGTAATGCCGCCGGAGAGAATCGTGATCGTGATCGTTGCCGTATAAACTCCCGCCGGCACTTGCTGAACTGATATTGGGATCTTATACGAACCACCCGTTGCAATACCAATGGGGAAAGAAGGATTCGTTATGTTGAAAGCCGTTGTGTTCGATATTTGAATATTTTCAATTGTATCAGGTGCGCAGGCATTGCTTTTCACAATAACGAACGTATCGATCTTCGAGCAATCGGATGATAGAAGCAGATTCAGATCTTTCGATAGAGTGACATTGAATCCGGATTTCACCTGTCCGTAAATTTTTTCATCGAGTTTGAAGCTTGATGTACCGATCGTATATCTTATTTCCAGCGTACAAGAATCGAGCAAACTGTTTAGCGGAGTGTAGGTGATCTTGATGGTTGAATCAACACTTGTATCTGCAACATTGTGGGGAACAGAAGCTGACTTCAAAGTGAATTGCTTCGATCCTGCCGAAACAAGAATAACGGCGCTTTGAATAACAACGGGAAGACAATTACTGATATTCGTCATTCGGAATAAAGAATCCACACTCTTACAGCCATTGGAAGTAAGTGTATATGGCGCAGCGGGAAATGTAAATAGCTGTTTTATATTCTTAATGCCAAAAGGATTATACCAGAACTGCCCATCGAGCGTACTCGCATAAACCACTGAATCGCCAATGACATAAAAGCGTGTATCGTAATCATTGCCTGGTCCGCAATAATCAGTCCATGTCGTACCGGAATCTAATGAATACTGTATGCCTTGCGAGGTTTGGATATACATGGCTGTCATATCTCCATGGACGTCACCCGTTAAATTAAGTCCTGCGGGAAAATTATGAAGATTGATCCAGTTTCTGCCGGAATCATTACTTCGCCAGAATTCACGGACGCCTTCAGCGGCAGTAAAATATATATGTGTCCCTTTAATTGGAAGCGCCTGCCATGCCTCTAACTTTTGTGTGCGGTTTACCCATGTAAGTCCGCCATCGGATGTCGTTATATAATTGGCGGGATTTGTTGCGGTCGGAAATACCGTGATAAGTCCATTGAGCGTATCGGTAAAAGCAATACCGCACATATTCATTGTCGAAGTGCCGGGAATCGGATTCCATGTTACTCCAAGATCGGGAGATGTAAATCCGCCGAGCCATTCGCTTAACACAAGTACTCCGCCGGCTCCAGGATTGTAATAGATCGCTGTACCCAAAGTCGTTGGAGAGGATACAAGAGGATTCCAGGTAATTCCGGCATCTGTCGTATTATATACCGATGGAAAGGTGGAATTCAGAAGCGACATGACAAGCCACCCATTGAGAGAATCCTTAAACGTAAAATCCCTGATCGATCCGATAAGTGTCGGAGGAACGGTCGATTGCTTCCACGTAAATCCTGCATCGGTCGTGCGCCACACTTCCCCTGTTATAAGCCCGGCATATCCGATCTGCGGGTATCCTTCGCGTTCAAGAAAATGAATGGAATTGACCTGCGCATTGAAAGTATTAAGCAATTTCCATTGTCCCTGAGCGGCAGAGACAAAGAAAACAAGCAAGAGTAGAACAAGCAACTTTTGCTTGTTCACCAGCGGCGTAATACTAAGGTACAAGCAACTTTTGCTTGTTCTACTAAATTTCATGATGAGTGAAACAATGAATCCCGAACCAGCGTCATTTGTGTATGAAGCGAAGCTCCCCCGTTTGTGGTTATACATGACACAACAATAGATTATATGAAAAGATACTTTTTGCTGTTTGGTTCTCTCAATTTCCTGATTTTTTTTATATCAGAGGTTCGTGGGCAAATCGTAGAGGAAGATATACCGCATGGGGAGTGGAGTGTAGCGATTTTGAGTGGTTTTGAGTACAGCCCTTCCTCTGCAATGCAAGGCACCATTCAAGATTACCAAAATGCTTTACGAACTGGGACAACGGCAACGCAATTTCCTTTTGGAACAAGACCGTATACTGTTGGCTTCGAAGCGCAAGTGGAGTACCGCTATGCAAAAAGTCCGTTAAGTTTGTATTTTACAGGGTACGGTTCAAGTTATAATGCCGGATATGGTTTCCGCTTTTCTCCGGGCGGAAGATATACTATGACGATAGCAAGCGGAACAATAGGATTAGAATATACTTTCGGGCAAATTTACCAGCACTGGAATTTCTTCGGAAGATTCGGTTTAAGTTCAAATATTATTGCAAGTTCCTACCGCACCGGCGGTGCAAATAGATTTTCAGACACTTCCATTAATGCAACCGGTCAGCGTTTCGGCATCGAAATAGAAGCGGGCGAACGATATAATTTTCCGAGGTTGCCATTCGGCATCGAAGCAAGCATTAATTACGCGAATGTGAATTTGATTGGGAAAACTTACACGAAACCGCTTATATTTGGTAATTTTGGCGGGAATCAGGAAATCAATGATGGCAAGAACCCAAGCGATGCAAGTGACAATGCACGGGTTATTGATTATTTTTCGCTCAGACTGGGGGCACGATTTTATTTTTAGAGATTAGTGTTTTGACAACGTCATTGCGAGGAGGACTTTAGTCCGACGAAGCAATCTCCCGAGCTATATGTCATTCCGAAGGAGCCAAAAATTTGCGAAGCAAATTTTGGCGACTGAGGAATCCCCTCTAGCATTGGCAGACCATAAGTGCTACAATCTATTAGGGGATTCCTCACATCGTTTTTTCTGCTCCGCAGAAAAAATCTCCGTTCGGAATGACATTACAAATGGGGCTTTCTATTCCAAAATTCATAACTCAACACTACTATGTCGCTTCATTTTCTCGGAATCTCCGGCAGCCTGCGCAGAGGCTCGTACAATACAATGCTTCTGAAAACCGCACTCAGTTTGGTGCCCGAAGGCATTACCACTGAAATTGCCAACATTTCCGACTTCCCTCTTTATGACTCTGATCTGGAAATTGCAAATTATCCAGCCGTGGTAATGCGCGCCAAAGAGCAAATCCGCAAAGCCGATGCGCTCGTTATCGCAACACCGGAGTATAATTATTCTATGCCAGGCGTTTTGAAAAATGCTATTGACTGGATTTCGCGTCCTCCGAAAGATTCGCCTTTCTTTGAAAAGCCTTTTGCAATTTTAAGCGCAAGCACCGGAATACTTGGCGGGGCACGGGCGCAATATCATCTCCGTCAAGCATCAATTTTTTTGAATATGCATGCTTTGAATCGCCCGGAGGTAATTGTCGCCAAAGCCCAGGACAAATTCGACTCCGAAGGAAACTTCACTGATGAGGCCGGAAAAGACCTTATTACAAAACAAATGGCTGCGTTGGTGGAATGGACAAAGCGCCTACAACAAAAATCGTAAAAATATACTAAAATCCGGCATTGGCATAAGAGTTGTATGAATATATATTAATGTATTTTACTACGAAGAGATATGATACAAGCAGCATTTTATATCGGCGGATTTTTTGGAGCGGCATGGACGGGGCTGGTTCTTTTCGTTGCCATCAGAAGTTTTACTTTAAGCCTTCAGCAGAAGTGGTTCGACCGTTAATTATTTTTTGCCTCGCCTTTTCTTGATAATCCTTTACCTTCAATTTCGTCTTCAAGAAGAAGGTAGAAATCCGGGTGCTCAGAGCGGAAATCATTTTTGAAGTGATCCATAAGCGCAGGACGGATATCATCCCCTGTCTGATGAAAAAGAATCATGCTTTGAATGATCTGATAAAAATAAATCCAGGCACTAACACCAAGAGAAACCTTTCGCGACCAAAGCCATTTGATATTTCTCTCTGCCAGTTGATCGGCAAGCAAAATATCTCTGTGCTTCAAAGCGTTGAGCGTTTCCAAACCTCGAATCTGAACTTCATAAGCAAGGAAAAAATTGTCGCTATTTAATGATTTCAGTATTTCTATTGATTCTGACGCGTCATCATACAATCCTTCAATTATATCCAATTGTGATTTCAATAAGAGCCCCATGATATAAATACTCGTAGTACTTCTTACGGCTTGATACTCTAAAAAATCCGTAAGTATTTTCCTTGCCGTTTTAAAGTCACGCGCTAAAAGTGCTACACGAATATATCGGGTCAAAAATAATGCACCACGCGAGGTTTCGGGAGTTTGTCCTTGATGAGCTAAACGGAAAACCAACAGTCCTTCATCTATCTCCTTGGAATTAACAGCAAGTTCGTAAGCAATTTGTTGAACAATAACTTGCTCCAATCCGGGTTCGAAGTCAGCTTTATTTTCTCTGATGATTGATAGAGATTTCCTAAGCCACGCAATTTTCAGATCGGGGTTATTTCTTTCATAAATACTTGCTTTCCACTCACCTTGATAATACTGGTATTTTACCAATGGATTTTTGGAAGATTCCGCTTCTTTGGAAAGAGGTCCTAAAAGTTTGCGCGAATATTCCGACATCTGAAGCATGTTCATTTTCTTCTTCGATGGCAGTGAAGCAACTTTCATAAATATTACACGCAGCCGTATATATAACAGGTCTTCGGCTTGCGGATCTTGTTTTGCCCTATGCCATTTCTCCCCGAATTTTTCGACGAGATCCAAGTTAACAAGATTTATGGGGAAAATCATAATATTGATAAACACAAATTCATAAAATCGTTCGATGGACTTTCTATCCTTTTCGTGTAGAAGGTTCTTTTCAATTCTGTATGCTTCGGTAATAAACGGACGGTAAAGATATTTGCTCCGGAAAAATTTCAAGGATGAGAATTCTTCCTTCGGAGCAAGAATGCGAACGCATTCATTCACAATTTCCGAGCAGAGGCGATATAAATTTTCCTTTGATATCTGAATAGCTTTTGCCAGCTTTCCAGAATCAGGCGGTGAAGTTGGGGAAATTGCGATTCGCTCAAAAATAAGACGCGAGCGCTCTGGAAGTCGGAAGTCAATTCGGATCCGGCGCATTTCTTCCTCGGAAAGCGTACGCAATAAATTTGCAAGCAACATAGATATGATAAACCAATTATTAATAAAAAAAATACCATAAGGTTTTCCTCATTCGCCGAGTTGTCGCTAAATTGATGCAAAATAGCAATAATATTCATAAATTATTGCTGAAAATCAAATTTCTTGCAGATTTCAGTCATTGAGGCTATTGTAATTCAGAAGGCAGGTCGGTAAGTTTGTAACAAATTCAGGGTATATATCCTGCAAAGTCAATTATTTTTTTACCAAGGCTATTATCTGACCATGAGAAAAAAACACAATACCATACGCCATCTGTTTGCCGCTATCCTTCTTTTTACTGTGCAACAAGGTTTTGCACAGCATACGCTTCAAGTCGATGACGGCTCAGGGCATTATTCAATAATCACCGGAGCAAATCCCGGGGGCAACTACTCGCTCCCTCCAGGCGGAGGGATGCTGCTGACCTCCGGCTCTTCGGTTATCTGGTATACGAACGGAAACACTATTACGGGAGTAGATGGCACCAACAATGTGCTCGGCTCACTTGCGGGATCATCGCTATTGCCGGTAAATATCGATGTCAACGGGGTGCGTGTTATGCGGTATGATGCTGCATCGCCGGTGAACATTGTTGGAGGATCAAATCTCAACAGCATAATCGGCACTTCTCCTGTAGCTAATTTCATCGGTGGCGGAGGAACACATACAATCAACGGCGGAGGTTACCAGGTGATCGGCGGGGGTGCTTCGAATAACATTATTGCGTTTACAGGATCTTTTGAAGATGTTAACGCGATAAGCGGCGGTGCAAATAATACGATCAATTCGGCAATTGCAGGAGTAAATTTTTCGGGTGCCAATTTTATCGGTGGAGGGTATCTCAACCAAATCTTTAGCAATACTTTCTCTGTCGGGCAATCCGGTTTTAATACGATAAGCGGCGGCGAACAAAATCAAATCGCAAGCGGTGCAGGCTTAAATTCCGGATCAAATACCATTTCTGGCGGTTTTCAAAGCATTTCGAACGGAGGTGCAGGAACGGCAAGCGGTTTTAATGTTTTGGGAGGTGGATTCCAAAATCAATCGAATGGCTCGGCTGGTTCCAATAGCGGATTTAATGTTGTTGCCGGAGGCGGGCTGAATCATGCTATTGGAGGCACCCTAGGTAATAGTGGATTCAATGCCGTTCTAGGCGGGAATCTTAACAATGCTAATGGTGATGGAGGGATTTGGTCGGGTTTCAATACTATTGCTGGCGGATTTACGCAAAGTGCAGTGGGGAGCACAGGCGATCACTCAGGCTTTAATACAATTGGAGGAGGTTCAAATAATATTGCAAACGGTACTTCCACTGGATCATCCGGATTTAATACTATAGGCGGCGGGCTCGGCAATTCTGCTACCCCTGCTGCAGGTAAATTTGGATATATCTTCATTGGCGGAGGAGAATCGAATCTCGGAAATAATCTTCATGCCTCAGTTGGAGGTGGATATGGCAATCATTCAACAGGAAATTGCGCCGCTGTCTTCGGGGGCAGCTCAAATGTTGCAAGCGGCGATGGTTCGTTCATTGGCGGGGGCGGATTCGATGGCAGCATAACTGAGGGGAATACCGCATCGGGACCAGCATCGGCAATTGGCGGCGGAATAAATAATTCGACCAACGATTATTATTCCTTCATCGGCAGCGGTCATCAGAATTCGATCTCCAATAGCGCTCCTTCGGCATTAACCGGTATGAGCATCATTTGCGGCGGTGAAAAAAATACGATCGGAATCGGCAATTCAACAAATACCGGCTGGAATGTGATCTGCGGCGGATCGCTGAATGCATCCTCGAGCAATACGGGCGATTTCAGCGGCTTTAATTTTGTCGGCGGAGGAAATCAGAATAGTGCGTATGGATCGTTAGGTGCGGTGAGCGGTCTCAATACCGTCGGCGGTGGATCCCAAAATTATACAGCCGGCAATGTATCCTCGAATTCGGGGTTCAATGCAATTTTGGGCGGCAATCAAAATGGCGCGGCAGGAGGACCTGGAAATTCTTCAGGTTACAATGTAATTGCTGGAGGAAGTAATAATAGTTGTAATGGTGGCACGGCAGATTTTTCGGGCTATAATTCCATTTGCGGCGGTAACTGGAATTCTGCCACACCGGCACCTGGCAGCGCCGGATATGATTTTATCGGAGGAGGAGATCATAATAGCGTTACCAGTTTTCATGCCACAATTGGCGGAGGATATGGAAATACTGCATCAGGAAATGCTTCGACTATAGTCGGAGGAAGTTCGAACGTTGCAAGCGGCGCAGGCTCGTTCATTGGAGGAGGAGGGTATGATGGAACAACGACGTCTGGTAATTCCGCTGTAGGGAATGCATCGGTAGTCGGAGGTGGACTTGCGAATAGCGCAACTAATCAATATGCAACGGTAGGCGGAGGGAATGGTAATGTTGCCGATGGAAACGGCGGAGTCATTGGCGGTGGAGTATTCAACACCATTACAGCCACAGGATTATTTTCTACGATTGCCGGAGGCGATGGTAATACTGCAAGTAATAACGCTTTCATTGGCGGTGGTATCGGCAACACTGCCTCCGGATCAGGTTCAAGCCTACCCGGAGGATTTTACAACCTTGCTCTAAGTCCAAATTCTATGGCAATGGGGGATCATTCTGTTACAACAAATTTAGCGCAATTTGCCCAATCAGCCGGATCATTTGCAATACAAGGCGATGCGCAAACATCAGTCTATGTCTTGAGGGCAATGACTCCGATCGGAGGGGGGAATGCAAATTTAGCGCTCGATGGCGCTGTCGCTGAAATACATATGACGTTCAATACCTCCTACGCTTTCAAAGTCATGGTCACTGCTCGTGAAACAGGCACAGGAAAATCTGCGGCCTATATGGTTGAAGGTAGTGTAAAAAATGTGGGTGGCGTGATCAATATCGTTGCCTCTCCGACGACAACGTATGCTAATGGCTATGCAAACGGATTCGTAAATATCATCGCCGGTGGCGCAAATACTTTCCGCGTATTAGTCAATGATGCAGGCGCTGGAGTGCCACAGATCGGCTGGGTAGCGCGGGTAGAGACGACGGAGATAACGTATTAAAATTGTTTCCAGAGGAACGTACGTGGGCGGTAAACCGATAGGTCAGATCGGAAAGCCGTCTGCGTATGCTTCCCATTTAGGGTAATTCGCTTTCAAGCAGGATAAAAAATTCGGGATGCTCGGTGCTGAAATTATTTTTGAAATGATCTAGGAGGGAACTGCGTATCGGTTCTTTAGTCATTTTATATTGAATGATGGCACCGATGATTTGATAGAAATAGATCCATGCGCTTTTTGAAAGGGCAAACTGTCGCGAACGCAGCCACTTCATATTGCGAATAGAGAGTTGATCCGCCAACCCATAGTTCTTTTGCTTGAAAGCATTTGCAGTCTCGAGTCCGCGTATCTGGACTTCGAATGCAAGAAAATAATTCTCGCTGGTTTCAGATTTTGCCAATGCAATAGTCTTTGCAGCTTCCTGAGAACACTCCGTAACTTCAAGCAATGCCTTGATAAGCAAAGCATTTATATAGATGGAGCGCGTGACTTTGGTAACTTGGTGGCTCAGTAACTCCGTAAGAATATGTTGAGAAGTAGAAAAATCCCGTGCTAAGAAAGCAACCCTGCAGAATTGTATGAGATATAATGCATCTCGTGTCGTATGAGGAGTCTGCCCCCGATAATATTTCTTGTAGGTCTCTAATGCTTCCTTCGGTTTCTCGTTAAATAGCGCAAGTTCATTCGCTATTTGTATCTCAACTATTTCCTCTTGGTCTTCTTCAAATATGGCGGGATGTTCATGAATGACAGCAAGTGATCTCTCTAACCATTGAAGACGAACACTTGCATCAGTACGCTGATAGGCACAAGCTTTCCATTCTGCCTGAAAGTATTCATACCTAACAAGCGGATTCGGGGACGAGAGTGCGCGCTCCGAACAAGACCCGAGGAGATGACGGGAAAACTTCGACATTTGCTCCAAATTCATTTTCTTTTTTCCCGGAAGAGCATGGATCCTTACAAAGTTCACTCTCATAAGGATAGCGAAGTCATCATCAGGGGAGGGATTTTCTTTCATCTTATGCCATTTATTTCCGTATTTCTCCATCAGATCAGCATCAATAAGATTGATAGGAAATGTAGCAAGACCGTTAAAAATATATTTATAAAATTTTCTGAGAGCACTCGTATCACGTTCATTCAGTAATCTTTTTTCGACCCGGAGTGCTTCGGTAATGAAAGGTCGGTTGAGGTATTTCCCTTTGAAAAAATTCAAAGCAGCAAATTCTTCGCGCGGGACGAGTATGCGGACGCATTCTTCGACAATATCGGAAGTAAGCACATAAAGATTTTCTATAGTAATTTGTAATGCTTTAGCCAATTCCTTTGAATCAGGAGGTTTGTTTGCAGAGGCTGCAATCCGTTCGAAGAGCAGCAGGGAACGCTCCGGC
>Ga0206906_1025_pt1 | contig 23851 bp, 17 predicted proteins | sample Alteio_BWOrgHeat_79_FD_152935 | JGI IMG/M metagenome (GOLD analysis project Ga0206906, IMG submission 152935) | Enriched cells from forest soil in Barre Woods Harvard Forest LTER site, Petersham, Massachusetts, United States -... | ecosystem: Environmental > Terrestrial > Soil > Temperate forest >...
GTTCACGGCATCGCCAACCTCTTCGTCGCCTCTTCCAGTGTGTTTCCCTCGAGCGGACAGGCAAACTCGACCTTTCTCGCGGTCACTTTTGCCCTTCGTCTCGCCGAACACCTGGATGCCCAGCGTGAGGCTCGGAACGCTGACGCGATACCTCTTTCAGGCCCGCCCTTTGATTTTGTCAACGCGGGCGGAACTCTAGCGCGCCCCTGCGGCGACGTGTAAACACGGGACTAAAGTGTTACATGAAATCGAACTGGGAAGGTCGGGTTTACGGGCGCCTGTAATTGGATTTGGCTGTGCTGCCCTGTTAGGCCGAACGGGCAAGAGGGATTCCTTGCGCGCGCTGAGTGCTGCGTGGGATGAGGGCATCCGCTTCTTTGACACCGCGCGTTCGTATGGGTACGGCGAGTCGGAAGCGCTCCTGGGTGCGTTCCTGAAAGACCGCCGCGGTCAGGCTCTGGTGGCTACCAAGTTTGGGATTTTGCCTGCGCCTCAATCCAGTTTGAAATGGATGGCCAAATCCGCAGCGCGATCGCTCATTTCAATGGTTCCGTCGGCCCGGTCCCTCGTACGAAAAGCCGCGGGCACGCAGTTCAGCCCGAACCAATTCACCATTCCCGTTCTCCAACAGAGCATCGAGGAAAGCCTGCGCAAGCTCGGGACCCACTATGTCGACATCCTTTTCCTGCACTCTGCCCCGTCCAGCGTTCTCGAACAACAGGATTTGCTCGGCGCCATGGGCAGGCTGGTGGATCAGGGCAAAGTGCGTCTAGCCGGCCTTTCCGGAGACCCGTCGGTAGTGCAAAAGGCTCTCGAGCGGCAAACTGAGCCGCTGCGCGCCATGCAGTTTCCTTGTAACGTCTTTGATCTTTCAAGCGCGCTCGGCTTAGTCGAAAAAAGCACCGCGGAGATGTTGCTCGCTGCGAATCATCCTTTCGGAGGCGTGGCACGCGTGCAGGCATGCCGGTCCATCCTGCGCCGGCTTTCCGCAACTCCCCACATCGATCCAGTTCTAAAGGAAAAGCTTGGGACTATCGACGATCAGACCTTGGCGGAAATCGTGTTCGATTGTATCTTGCGGGACACGGGTATCCATCTTGTCATTCCTTCGATGATGCGTGTCGATCACGTCCGGGCCAACGTGCGTGCGGCAACCCACTCGCGGTTTACGTCCGCCGAAGTGCAGATCATCCGGGACTCACTCTCCGCCGAACACAGCCTGCCAGCGAGTGCTCAATGATCTGTTCGCCGCTCCGTCGTTGGCCAGTCATGCCGAAGCATTGTAAGCGTGCGAACCTCCATTCCTGACCGGGATGACGATCCTTAACAACTATCGGGCTATTTCAGGCAGACGCGTATTTGGCCGGCTCTGTCGCGTAGGCGGGGCAAGCCAATTTACGAGATTCGTAGAGCATTCATGGCGCAATCAGTTTCTCGACAGGATGCAACCCACACTCGGATGCGCTACTCAAACCTAGAGCCTTGTATAACTCCTGTGCGGCATTCTTCAAAGCATATCGATCCTCATAGCAGGTTCTTGCCTTTCGCCGCATGGCCTCTCGGTCTGCTGCGGATAACGCGAGAAATCGCTCGATCAACCGAACCGTGCCCTCCGGTGTGTCTGTGTCCACGATGGCGGCGCCGTCGGCTTCGACGTCGCGGGCGATATTTACCTTGTTCGAGACTAAGGGGATTGTCCCACAAGCCAGCGCATCCGCCACCGCGATTCCGAAGTTCTCCTGATGAGACGGCAGAACAAAAGCTTCTGCTCCGTAAAACGCTCCCCACTTTGCATCGCCACGGAGTGTTCCTGTCCAATGCACCCTGTCTGCGATGCCCATGCGAGAAGCTTGAGCCCGCAATTCCAATTCCCAGCCAGCCTCATCGGGTCCAGCCATGACCAGGTCCAGGTCGCGAGGCAATGTCTTCGCGTACGCGTCGAGGAGTAGATCGCACCCCTTCTTGGGGTTTAGTCGGCCCAGGAATAGCAAGTAGTGCTTGCATGCCACCTCCGGGCACACTGCCAGAAAAGCTTGCCTGAACGCTTCAGCTTCACCGTTCGGGCCGATTGTTCCGTATGGCACTACCAGTCGCTTGAATCGCTTGTGAAAAGGAAATCCCCTTGCGGCCACTCGCATTTCTTCCTGGCTGGTGAAACACACCGCTTCGGCAAACTCGAGATTCCTGCCCTCGAAGGTGATCCAATAGAGAAGCTTCTTCAAGTGCTTCAGCGGAAAACGCCGCATGAAATATGGGTCAAGCATCCCATGGGCAAATACCACGTATGGCCTCCGTCCTCCGACTCCACGACGTGCCGCCAGCGCGTGGTATTGCCAAATTCCGTTGACGATGACGCCATCGAAGCGCCGGCAATTCTCCCTAAGCCATCTCTCGAGTTTTGGCTCGTAGTGGTATTTAGGCTTGGTTGGGCCAAAAGCATGGACTTCGCTGCCGGGGATCTTGCTAAAGTCAGCTGCAGGATCGTCGAGCGTGGCCACTTCAACCTCGTTGCCTTTCCTTTGATGCGCAGCCACAAACATCCGCACAGAGTCTGTAGGGCCGCCAAACACTGGGTTTAGCGTTCTAATCACGTGTAGCAATCGCACATTTCCTCCGTAACGCAGGACATCTTCCTGGCGAATTCGTCAGCGAATGGCTCAACGTCACAAATTCATGCTTGCATAGTAGATAATCTGCGGCACGTGCGTAACGGGCGACAGCCTCGTCTTTCACAGTGGGCCATGAGCCTGGAAAGCGCCGGGCGCTGCGATCATCGGTCGCTCTTTGACTTTTACGGCGGGGGCGCCGCTATAGACCGTCCAGGATTCCAGATCACGGGTGGCCACCGATCCGAGGCCAAGAACCGCACCGGCGCCAACGTGAACACCGGGCGCCACGGACGCACGCGCACAAATCCATGAGTATCGCCCCAGGCGCATAGTGTATGAGATCATGGGAAACGCGGGATCGTTGTAATCGTGGGTCGCGCCGCAAATGTATGCTTGCTGCGAAATGACGCAGTGCGATTCGAGATAAATCGGCGACGGATTGTAAATCTCCGCGCCATCAGCTAGCGTGCAGCAGTCCTCGCAAACCAGGTTCCACGGAGCCCACACCTTGCCGCCGGGATAGAAATGGCGTCCAGGCCCCATCTTCGCGCCAAACACCCGCAACATCATCGAGCGCCACGCATGGAACGGCCGCGGCGAGGCTCGATAGAACAGCAAGTAAGTGCACTGCCAGATCAGGCGCGCCAGCCGGTTGCCCGGGCTGAATGATGCGCGTTCGTATGGGTTTTCAGCGGCGCTCGCTACAACGGTATGTGCCGCACGCTCGCGTGGTTTGGCAATCGTATCCATAGGTTTGCGGGGTTACTCAGAGAGCTTGCCGGACTGCTTCTCTGCCGAATCCAAAAAAGTCCTCGATTGCAGTCACAGAATAACTTTGCTGCCCCTCGCATTTTCTCATATAACCACGTGGGCTAGACCGTCAAAAGCAAGTAATTGCATGAAGTGCCAAGGCCGGATACTTGGGAAAGCGGCATCTCGCCAACCTGAGATACCTGTCAGGCTTCGGAGAGGATTCTTAGCCTATGCCCCGAGGAACAGCGCCTCATCTTTCGAGTATCCGTACACGCTCGCGTGCACCAGTATTGGCCCGGCGCGACCCTGGATCAGCCTCAGGAAATTTTCCAGCAACTTGTTGTTGTAGCCGCTATTTAGTTTCGATAGGCTTTCACGTGATTTCCATCAACCCAGGTTATTTTGAAACCGCTGTTCTTGAGTAGTTTCTCCATGCGAACAGGGGCAGTGGCTTTACCTCTTGACTGCAACTGCGCAAAGTGAACTTCAATCAATACGGCTCTCAATGACGGAGACGAAAGTGATTCATTCAGTCCCTTAAGAACCTCCTCTTCAAATCCCTCGACGTCGATCTTAATAACATTCGGAACGCAACCGGTTCGTCTGCAAACTGTGTCACCAGTATTAATCCGGATCGGAATTCCGGATTGTGGTGCAAGGTCCGCCTCGACGTCTGAATAAATGTGACCACTCCTCGAATGATTCTCCTGCACGATAAGCGTGGACATCTCATCGCGGTCTCCCAAGGCGACATTTTCCAGGCTTAACCACGAGCAGTCACCAATTCTTCGCCTCGCCTCCGCCAACGGTTCAGGATTCGGCTCGAATGCGACTACGTGACCTTTCGGACCTACCCACCTGCAAAAGATTTCGGTAAAAAGACCCTCATTGGCGCCAACATCCCAAACAACATCTCCGGGATGGATAGCACTTTCAAGAGCTTTGTGAAATCGCTCCTCGTATTCCGCATTTCGGTGCAGCAAACCGCGCATTCGGTTGATGATGCGGTGAAGTTGAAGTTTTCGCGCCATCGATCGTGCATATATCCGAAATGCGTTCATATTCGCAAATTCTCCCCTAATCTCTAACTAGCCAAGGGTTTCGCCCTTGATATGCCTTAATCGCCCGCCGAGGGCGTAGCTGGAATAGCCTTTGGAGTATCTGACCGCTCTTGAGGTCGCCATGAACGCCTTCTACGAGCACCACGAGCATAGCATGCTATCTCGGCGGGGCCCGAGTATCGCTTTCACTAATCACAGCGGACGCGAGAGCCGCACTTTCACGAACCGGAAAACTGCAGTTTCACGAGCCTTTGATTGTCGCTGTCGAATACGACGGCCCGGCCGTGGTGCGCGGCGATTGCCGCAGGATGAGTGAAATGCTCCAGATCGTCGCCCGGCTGATCGGTCTGCCCGAAGCTGCCCAGGAGCCTCCTTGTTTGCAGATCAAAACACAGCACGCGATTTCGGGTACTGTCTGAAATCCAAAGCTGGTTGCCATCCCTGGTGATGGACACCTCTGAACCGAAATGCTCGCTGTTGCCCGTGCCCCAGCTGTTCCATCGACGGACTTCCTGCCATGCATCCCCTTGCAACTCAAACTCGCAGATCGCGCCGTCCACCGCGCCAAGCATCACGGATTCATTTTCCATTGCCAAGGTGGTCAAGTGACCAACAGGCGATGCGAAGCGAAGGACAACCGGCACACCGCCCTTTTGCGGAAGATTGTTTGCGTCAAGGGGAAAGGCCGATACATGACCGCTTGCGTCTGCGAGGACCAGGACTCGTGTCCCGTCCTTCTGGGTGTAGGCTGTCGCCGCATTCAACATGGCGGGTGGCAGAGAGATGCCGTTCGCCAACTGGTTTCTCCAGTCGAATTGGCTGTGGACGATCGTCACTGTGGAGTCTCGCTGCAACGCGGCCAGGAAACTTCCATCATTGAGTAGAACGGTCTGGCCCAGGATGCCGCCACTGGCGATGGAGTCCAGAATGGGGGCAGTCGGCAGGTCGTCCCAATTCCACCTACCTGCGTTGAACCACACGCTTCCATTGTCGTTGATCGCCAGGCCGTAGCAATTGGTGACCGCGCCCAGGCGGCGCGCGATCCGGTACCGCTGGTTATCTGCATCCCAATCCAGAAGGCTCACGATACCGGATGTTCCTGAAACCGCGGCGGTCGTATCGCCTAGTACGGCCATTCCGTTCCCAAGGTATAGTTCTTCGTTTGTGTCAACGTGACCGATGAACGATCCCGAAAGCCCGCCGAGCACCACACCGGGAGCTGGCTGAAATTCGCCGTCGAAGCGACGGATTGTGCCATGAAAATCAAACCCGTACCAGAAACCTCCGATGTGCTGCACGCGCGGTGTTTTCACATTCTTGGGCCAACCTCGAGTGACCTCGTTGCCGTTGGTGAACAACCTGACTTGCCCAGCGTTCTGAAACAGAATCGATCCGTCGTCAAGGATCGCAAGGTCATAAATATTGGGGAGGTCGAGGTTCTGAATGACCGCGTTCAGTGTCCAGCTGTCTGTGTTGAGCACTCTCACCGTATTCCGCTGCAATAACGCGACGTCGCCGTTGCTGTTGGCGACCGACATCTGATCGGCTGAAATGCCAAGCGCGATAGGTTGCGCTCCAAGCGGAGCGTCGATAGGTAACCGATAGAGACTGCCGCTCAGCAGAAGGATGATGTTTCTACCGGCGAGAGTTTCCCGGTCGAAGCGAGAGTCGCCCGTCGCGATGGAATAAGAGGCGAGCAATCGTCCGTCCAGCGCGTACCGATTCAGGCGGCCGCTGCCGGCTCGGTCCCAAATGGTTCCGTAGCTGTCGTACACCATGCCCAGGCCCTGCGCACGCACCTGCGCGAAGCGAACCAGGCTGCTGCCCTGTTCCCCCGAATTGCCCAGCACTCCAGCGACGCTGATGTGCTGAGCACCGAGCGGCACGCCAACCGCGAACGCCATCGCCAGGAGGAGAATGAGGCTGAACAGATTCGATTTCATTGTGCCGCCGCCTCGAAATCGAGCCGGCCCCACAGGCGGGGCGTGACTGTGACCTCGCCCGGGACGTCATTGACGAGGCCGGTTGCTTTGTTCGACCAGTAAGAACGAAGCTGGTCGACGGTTCCAGCGACATCACCGTAGATCACTCCGAAGTCGCCATGAAGCTCCGTAGCGTTGGGCGGCCCTTGAAGTCCCAAATCCGAAAGCGCCACAATTGCCCAGACCTCATAAGAATCGGAACGGATCACGGTCGAGATGCGCGCGTCTTTAAGTTGGACAACACGATCGACATGCTCGCTTCGCCATGGGCTGGAAAACGCGATTGGCGCGGTCGCGTTTGGCTCCCGAAATGAATACAGAACCGCAATCGGATGCTCATGAAAGGGCGCAATCAGCAACCGCTTGTCCCCGGGAGCCGGGCCACTCCGATTGGGATCGACTGCGGGATCGGTTGAGAATTGGAAGTCAACGCTGTCCCCGGTCTTGAACAGCATTGTCCAGTCGCTGCCTGTATTCCTCCATGGAGATGGGTCTTTGACTCTGTAGGCGAGATGGAGCGCGGTCGCGGAGTGAATCGCCTTGACCTGGACGAAGGGAAACGGTTGGGACGGATCGCCCCATTGGATGCTGGTCCAACTCCCGGGCCATTGATCCGGATTATCGGGTATGCTGGTTTCCGAAGCGGCGGAAAATACCGTTGCGATCTTGCTCTCCTGGGACTGGACCTGCAGATGTTCAAGACTGAGCTGCGCATCGTCGGCCTGCTGTTTACTGACGGTAACCTGCCCGTCAGAACGCTTGATTTGTTCCAGTCCATCGATTTCAAAAATCCGGTAGTCTGTGTGTCCGCTTTGAAGGTAGTACTTGCCGTCTTCACCGCGCCCGAAGTAGCCGCCGAATGGTTCACCCCCAATGAGATATGGATCGCTCGCCTGGCTGACGCGAAAATCTCTAAAGAACTCGTCGAGGTACAGGCCGTCGGTCGTAATGATAAAGAAGCGGCCATAGTTGCTGTTCATCACCATTACATCACTTTCCGAATCGAGCGGTGCAGAGCCAAGGAAATACAGGACACCCTGCATTTCTCCACGTTTGGGCAACGGAGCTTCATGTCCACCACCCACGCCCACCCAGCGATTCGGGAACGTCCACTGGGTCTTGCCATCTTTGCCAACTCCCCGCATGGGACTGTCAGTGAAAATCTCGCGGCCGAAATGGTCCTGGATGGACGTTGCACCCTCGCCGCTCGGTTGGAAATCGAGGGATACTGCGGAATCAAGCGCTCTTTTCAGACTGTAATCAGGAGCTCCCGAAGCCAGAAATCCCTGTGGGTAGATGTGCAGGATGACAAAGCTGCCTCCGATCCGGGCGGGTATGTTCATGTCCAACGTGGGACTGCCGGTGCCCCAGAGCGAAGTATTGAAGGAGTCTCCCGGCGGAAGCACCTCAAATTCATGCGCTTGGCCAACTCCATCTCCGTTCCTGTCCACCCACAGTACGCCGATGTTCTGCAGCAGGCGCGAGTCAACGTTGACCTTGTCATTCCAGGTTCCGAACGGCGTAAACGTCGGGTTCAGGTGCAAGTGGCGGGCATTCGCAGCCAAAAGCGCCTGGACATCCGGCAGCTGCAAGATCGCTTTGGGCAACGTCCACCGGGGAAACTGCGCCACAGAGCCCAACGATCCGCAAAAGGCCCACAGCTTGGCGCTTCCATCCTTCTGCAGTTCATATACGGATTGTCCCTGCCCATATCCGATCAAAAACGTGCGCGTTCCCTGGTGGTAGAAATTCCAGTACTGGCCCATCAACTTCGTCTCGAGCTGATCCGGCTTTGTTTGACGGAACAGTACGCTGATCGGGGTCGCCGATTTCGCATCGAAATTCAATTTCCAAAGTGCTCCGCCGCCTATCCAGGTGGTGTGATCGAGCGGGTCAAAAGATGCTTCCGGAGCACCGTAAGAGGCAGGGCCGAGATAATCGCGGAGGAACCGTCCTGTACGTGCATCCCACACGCTGACTCGCCGTGGATACGTGTCAGTTTCAGTGACCCAAAGTTGGTTCTCGTTGTCGATCGTAATTCCGTGAGGGCGGTAGAGTGCATTTTGCGTCCAACCGCCGACTGGAGGACGACCGCCTTTCGTGCCGATGGAATGCAGAAAGCGTCCTTCGCGACTGAACACCTTGATGTTCTGATCTGTTCCGTTGTCGGAAAGATAGATATTGTGCTGAACGTCCACCGCCATTCCGGTGGGATTCTGCCCGACGAATCCATACCGGGATTCCTCCGGATCGCCCACTCTGGGCATCGCACTGAGCTGAGGCACAAAAAGAGACGTCTGGCGATTGCCCGCAAGCTCCATGCGAACCAGCGAGGTTCGCGAGAATGCGATGATGGCGTCGTTCCCGTCTGCGGCCAGCAACCCCGGACTTTGGAGCGGAATGGACCCGATCTCCTGCCCGGTCGCCGCATCGATCTCTGAAATGCGATTCTCGCTCGCGAGCGAGATGTAGATCGTGCGGCCTACGATGGCAGCGCCGGCAAGGTTGTTCGCTGCTGGAATGTCCGTCATCGCCGGATGAGGGCCGGTTCCCCTGAAGAGGTTCTCTGTGACCACCTTTTCGCCCAGTCGCCCGTCGTAAGGTATGGGCTTTTCGGATAAATCCCAGTGAAGCATCTTGAGCGGCCGCCGGATCGCCCAGCTGCCATTGGGCCCGTCGCGAAAAGGCTCATAATAAGGCGTGCCTTCCATTACCGCGTAGAACCCCGTGTCATCCGCAAGCAAAAGCAGTTTTCCCACCCCGATAAGGATCGGGAAATCAACATGCCCGGTTGGTTGTCCGTCTGTACCGACCTTGACCACAGCGTGTCCGGATTCGGCAATTGGCGCGGCGAGATAAACGCGTCCATTGCAGCTTGCGGCTGCGACTGGGTTGGAGTGGTCAGCAAGCCAGTCGCTGGATGGAGCCGCGGAGCGCCACGGCGGGTTGCCAGGATTATAGAACGAGAACAAATAGGTGGGCCGGATGCCCGGGTGTGACGCCGCCCTCCAGTGGTAGGTTCCCGGGGCGACGATGTTGCCCTGGTCATCCAGGCCGTCCCATTGCACCTGATGTGCGCCCGTGCCCATCGGTTCACCGGAGAGAAGGTTTCTGATGCGGTTCCCATGCTCGTCTTCAATCACGATAGAAGCCTTGCCGTCCATGGGCTGTTTGAAATTGATGGAAATACGCCTCTGCCTGGCAGCAATCAGCGCGGCCTGCTCGGAAACATCGATCTGAGACCAGTCCTGGGGATTGGAAGAAAGTTCGCCTGCCAAAGCGATACCGCGCTGAAGGAATTGCTCCTTCAGCCGCAAGGTTCCGAAGGGCCCTCCTGCCCAGCGCACTGCGAATGCAAATCGGACTTTCGGCGGCCCAGTACCTGAAATGCCAAGTTGCGATTTTGCGATCGAGAAAGCATAATCTGCTTCGAAAGGACCATATGATATCTTGGAATCGGTATCGGTAAGCCGAAGTATCTTCTGCGCTCCTAACCCGACCGCCAGGCTTGCCCCGTGTCCGTCCGGCGCAAATGCGCCAACTTTGATCAACAGCCGGAGTTCGCGATCGCCGGGTTGTAGCCAATAGCTCACCGGCGGCGAAAATGCATCTGATACCTTGGTAAACATATCGTCGGCGGGGAAGGCCGTTTGTCCGGGCTGAGCGGTGAGAACCGGTTCTGCCAGGAACACTGTCAGGCCCGCACACAAAAGGAATGTACACGAGCCGCGGAAATCTAAAAATCGATTAAGCATAGACGACTTCCGATCGTATATCGACTCTCTATCCGGGAATACACAGATGGCAGCCTACCATAGCGGCTTTAAATTTCGACAATGATCTGAGGTGCGGTTTGAGTGTTGCCATTTCGTATGGGCAAACCCGTCGGACGCGCCCGACTCTCCAGTGATATCGCAGTAAGCAATCCAGGTCGACCCACTTTAATAGATCGTATGGACCAGGCTCCCTGCCAAAGAGCCACCATTTTCCGATTCCCCTATAATGCTCGAAGAGAGATTACACTCGCAAGCAGCTCTGATTCGGGGACGAAGCTTTAGCCCAGCAATCTCCAATGCGAGGGAACTTAAGTGTTATTATTGCCCATGCCTACCCGACTCGGTGAGCGTATCGGAATAGCCCTATCGATCCCATTTTCCTTTAAGAACTGGGCTGCTGTGTATCGGAACATTCTCGGTAATCTGCCAATCTCGCGACTTGAGTTGCGAACTGGAGAAATTATTCGTGGCAGGGAAGATACGCAGTTGTGGAACCACTTCAACGACATCTGGAATAAAGCGGCATACACGCAGCGTTTTGCGGTTCCAAAGGGCGCAACGGTAATTGATATAGGGGCGAATGTGGGGATTTTTGCTCTTCTTGCCGCTAAGTCCGCACGATTGGTTCACGCATTCGAACCGGAGCCTCGCAACTGCGATCTACTCAAGCAGAACTGCCATGGCAAGTCCAACATAATCATACACAACGAAGCTGTCGGCGGCACCGATGGAACCGCGGCGCTATCTATTGGCTCGACTTCCGTGGGTTTCAGCCTATATGGTGACACGACGCAGACGTGCCCGGTGTCCGTGCGAACGCTATCGAGTGTTTTCAGCGATTATGATATTGAGTACTGTGATTTTCTAAAACTTGATTGCGAAGGTGCAGAGTTTCCTATCCTATTGGACTCGCCGCCGGAACTCTTCAATAAGATCGGTTGTCTCGCAATGGAATACCACGAGCATCTTTCGAGACACACGCATGAGGACATCATGAGCCGCCTCCGGATCCTGGGCTTCCAATCAGCCGTCTACCATGTCAGTGGGGCCTATGGAATGATCGCGGCATGGCGTGCCACTGCCACGACCTAAACTGATCCTCGTCGGGGCCAAGCAAACGGACAGTCTAAGCCAGCCGAAGTGGGAACAGCCGAAGTCCTCGTGCCTCGAACGTTTGAATGGTGGACATTTAGCCGCTCTGATTTCGGAGAGTAGTGTGACACTCGCGGCAATTATGGCTCACTCTGTTCTCATCGAGATCCACAGCAGGCAGAATCTCTGGCGGCGCGGTCTGCTTGGCGGTTTCTCAGACCCATCTGTGGTATGGGACGATCTGACAGTGGGGTACACTGAAAAGAAACGAGGACGAAGAGAGTGAATAAGAAGCTTCTTGTCACAGGCTCGTCAGGCCTGATCGGGTCTGAGGTGTGCCTTTACTTCGCACAGAATGGCTGGCAGATTCATGGCATCGATAACAACCAGCGCGCCGCGTTCTTTGGTCCCAAGGGCGACACCCGCTGGAATCAGCAACGCCTGGCTTACAAGATTGCAGATTTCCATCATCACGAACTCGATATTCGTGATCGCCAGGGAATTGTGCAGATTCTCCAGGAGGTGCGCCCCGACGCTGTTGTTCATACTGCGGCGCAGCCCAGTCACGACCTGGCTGCATCCATGCCCTTCGCCGACTTCGATACCAACGCAGTGGGCACATTGAATCTCCTGGAATCCACGCGCCAGGCTGTTCCCGAATCCCCGCTTGTTGCGCTTACCACGAACAAGGTCTACGGCGATGCTCCGAATGAACTGCCGCTTGTCGAGTTGGAGACACGCTGGGACTATGCCGATCCTGCTGACTACGCTGGCATTCCCGAAACCCTCAGAATCGATCAATCTAAACACTCCCTATTCGGTGCTTCCAAGGTGGCGGCGGACGTAATGGTGCAAGAGTACGGCCGCTACTTCGGCCAGCCCACTTGTGCTCTTCGTGGCGGTTGTCTCACGGGTCCAAGCCACTCCGGAGTGGAACTGCACGGTTTCCTCAGCTACCTCATCAAGTGCAACCTCACGGAGACCAAGTACAATGTCTTTGGCTACAAAGGCAAGCAGGTGCGCGACAACATCCACTCCTACGACGTTGCGCGTTTTATCGCTGCATTCATCGAGTCCCCTCGCGCCGGCGAGGTTTACAACATCGGCGGTGGTCGCCAGAACAGTTGCTCGATACTCGAGGCCTTCAGTCGCATCGAGGCGCTTTCGAGCAAAAAGATGATCTACGAATACGTCGACCAAAACCGCTCAGGCGACCACATCTGCTATATCAGTGACCTTAGCAAAATGCGGGCGCATTATCCCTCTTGGGATATCTCGAAGTCTCTCGATGACATCTTCGGAGAGATCTACTCCTCATGGAAGGATCGTGCCGTGGCCGCGATTCAGTAATCGCGGATGCAACACGCCGCTGATGCGCCCTATAACCCGAAGCACTTATTCAGGTATTCGAGATTTCTTTTCCCGCAGTGGTGCTCGGCGGCCTGGAGAACCTGGTCTCTATCCAACTGAAAATTAAGCATGCTCCGAATGCTGTTCGCAATTTTGGGAATTTCCATGGACTTTTCAGCTAGGCCTAAATTGTGTTTCGAGAGCAGTTTCATGGTGCTGCTGCCGGCCGGAGAGTGAACGAAGATAGGCTTTCCAGCCATCAGATAGGTACTTATTTTAGTGGGCTGACTTGTCTCCCGGAAGATGCGATGACGAGGATTGAAGGAATACATCGCATAGACGAAGGCACATTGTTGGAGTTGCTTGATAACCTCGGGCTCAGCAACATTGCCCTGGTTCTGCACGATTTCCGGGAATTCTTTCTCGGCGGCCGCCATCAGCGGCGAAGTGCCGAAGTTAATGAGACGAAACTTGACATGGTCGGCTTCGCTAATGGTGCGCAAAGCTTGTAAAAACGCAAAGACCTCAGGAGCGCTATATACGTTCCCAACATGACCGATCGTAATGATGGATTTATCCGCCGGTTCACTGAACGGTGGGATCGGATGGTCGATATAGCGGTAGACATATCCGGAAGAAACTCCGAAGCGCTCCTGGTAGTAAGCCTGCATGGGTTCAGAGGCCGTATCGACCGTGTGAGCGCGCTTAAGCAGGTCGCGAGCAACGCTGTCAATAAAGGGTGCGAAGGGCCGATAGCGTCTGGACTTGATGGCCAAGCCCGCTGGATCGTCGTGTACAGAAACGTGTAGGTGCTTAATGCGCTTGTCCAGAAGTCTCTTGCCAACTATAAGTCCCTCATTGATGGCATCAACCCAGACGATGTCCGGAGACTCCTTCAGCATCGCTTGCACGCAGTCGTCGATCCTGGGATGGCTTCGCTGAATGAACAACCGGACGCTATTCATGGCATCCTGGAGCATGGGACCGCCCAGGATAAGCGGTCCGAGACGCGTTGACCCGCGATAATCAACTGTCGAGTTCGAGAGGTAGAACCATTTGATCTCCGCCCCTTCCAGATGCGGAAGGAGGCTGCGGTAGTTTGTCCCCGCCCCGCCGGCCGTGGGACTATAAGGGGTAAAAAGTGAAATTAGCACAGGCGCCATCCAGTGTTGGTTTCTTCTAAGAAGTTATTCGGTTTTTTTCAAACTTGCGCAGCGAATGCCCGGCTCTATGCTCCGCACAATTTGAGCCAATCCGGATTTTTTTCCGCGTGGTTAGCAATCTCCTCGAGAATCTGGTGGAGGCTGACCTCGGGTCGCCATCTGATTTCGTTCAACGCTTTGCTGGAATCCAGTACCAGCCAGGCAACGTCATAAGGACGTTCGGATGAGTCGGGGACGGGTTGATGGGGACCAAAGCGCTCGTCACACCAAGCCGTCAATTGCGCCAAGGACATGGAATTCGCCTGCCCGCCCGACAGGTTGATCGGCAGGCCTGATCCACTACTTCGCAACTGCGCATCTACCATGCGCGCCAAATCTCGAGGATGTAATGCGTCCCGAACTTGAAAGCCGTTGCCACCGAAACCAATGTATTTCAACGGGCGCCGCGCCAGATGTGCATGCAACCAGAAGGAGAAGATGCCTTGCTCTGCAGTGCCAAACTGTCCGGCCCCCGCAAGCACACCGCAGCGATTGATCCAGATAGGCACCTTGAACCCTGCAGCGTATTCCTGAGCCAGACGCTCTGAGGCTAATTTGGTTGCGCCATAAAGGGAGATGGGTGCTTCTGTACTGAAACTCTCCACAACACCACCTGCAGAAATGGCCGGAGGCCATGACTGCCTGGCGTCAAGCGTGAAAGCGAAGGACTCCACACGCAATGGAAGCTGAGTCAATGCAGGAATCGAATAGACGCGGCTGGTACTGAGGAGAATGAAGCCGGCGTTTGAAGCACGGCAATATTCGAGCAGGTTTACGGTGCCAAACAGGTTATGTTCGAGCAATTGACGAGGACTCGTTTTTCCGTCACGTCCGGCAAGAACGCTTGGCTGCGCCGCCGCATCGATCACCCAATCAGCAAGCGGAATTGTCTCCAAATCGCTGGGGATGCGGATGTCGCCATGGAATAATTGGACGCCGAGTTGCTTGAGCGCTATTCGATTCGTCTCGCTGCCCTGGCGTGCAAGGTTATCTATCCCGATGAGGGAAATCCCTTCATGGGACTCCAACAGATAGCGTGCGATGTGACTTCCTGTAAAACCGCAAACTCCTGAAATGAGAACTTTCATATCGTTCCGATCTTTTTTCGAGACACTACTCCGCAGGTGACGCGAAGAAGGCAGGTGAAAAACTGAGAAACTCCGGCTATCAGTGGCTGAGAAGAACGGGCAGGTCAAGCGAAGGGCTCGTTTCGCCGTTGCACTGTCAATCCACTCGTCACCAAGCCGGGCACAGTGCTTTTGAACTCCGCGACCGCAGGCCGTCGCGCTCGTCTCCTCGCAGCTGGATGATCACGCCTGCGCAACGATGGAAGGGTTATCCCGTGGGGAGGAAAGAGCCGAATATAATGCAACCATCGATGTCGCAGAAAGGAAGCCGAACAACAGCCAGGTTAAGCCGCTCTCTAACGTGACGGTAATCGGATTACTCCCGAACCATGTCAACCAAAATACAGCGAGGACAACTCCAAGGAGGTAGCGCGACACCCGCTGCGTCTGATCTTTGCTATTCCAGAGTGCGGCAAAGAGATGAGGCACAGTAAACATCAAGAAGATTAGCCGGTAGTTGTAATTAGTTCCAAGAGCGAAAGACACAGAAAAGATAGTGGCACCGGCAAGAAAAGCGGCGCGCTCTTTGTGACCGGACTTGAATAGGAATGACAAGAGAAATTCGCGATTGCGCCATGCTATCAGGACAGTTACTACACAGAACACGAACAGAAAAGGCAGGGCCAGGTCGGAAGCGATGTGCGCGGGAAATCGCCTGAATCGTGCGCCAGCTGCGCCGACTGCGAGAAATTCGACAGGATAGCCATATTGAGAATTCCAACCTCTTGCGGAATTCCGCGCCAACGCGTGAATGTTCTTCAGAGAAAAAGCAATGAAAACCAATTCGGCGGCAATGACTGCCACAAACCAGCGTAGACTTTCCTTGGTTTTGCGAAGCAGGCCAAGGATGGTGACGACGGGATAAATCTTTAGCAAGCCCAAGCCAAACGCTGTGGCGTAGGCCCAACTATTGGACCATCGATCGATAAGCGATAGATTGATGAAGACAAGGCAAAAAATGAGCAGGTCGTAATTCGCACGTTCGAGACCCAGGAGAACCGGAGGTGAAACCAACAGCGCAAGAGAGAAAAAGGTCTGAAGACGATGTGGGCTAAGTAGGAGCAAAGCCGCGCATAACAGGAATGCGGAATCGATTAGCGGGCCCATCCAGTTCGCGTCGTCTGGGGTTGTTGTTGCCGGAAAGATCCGCCCAAGCCCAATCACCGCGGCGGGGTAATTGAAAGGCCGATCGTTTGGAGGAATTCCGACAGCAGTTCCGCAGGGTTTACAAGTGGTCCAGATGTCGACCTCGGTGCGACTGGTTTCGATCCCGGCCAATAGGAACCGGAAGTCGGCATACCGGGTCATCAATGGCTGGGCTCCCAAACGGCCTAGCACTGCCATGCGAATTGTTGTGGGTCGATTATTTATCGCAAAAAAGCCTGCTCCGATAACAATCACGAGCGATAGGAATAGGAACTGTACGCGATTGCGCGATATTAACGAAAGCGCAGTTGGCAAGCGCTTCTGCATGCCTTGCGGCGAATCCATCGAAGGCGAGTAAATGGAGTCTGCTAGGTTCGGCAAATGCTCTTGGTGGGACCGTTGATCCATATAGGAATCCGCCTTTATCACTGCCGGGTATTACTAAAATAATAGCGGCTCGGTGCAGCAGTCAAGACAGCCGCGGTAACCGCTGTGCTGCATTGTTGAGGGTGCTGGTGTTTACACACGGCCTTTGGGAGTGCAATTCCAGCTCCTCCTGAATTGCTTTAGTGTACGCTACAGCCGGCTCTGATGACCCCGATGTGCGCTGCGAGTATACACTGATGGTAAGAACTGCTTGTTATGCGGTTCGACGAAGCTCGACTTTCTCATCTGGGCTCTCGGTTTTGCTGCAACTGCTTTCGCTTCGATATTCGACTCGTTGTCGTTTTTTTACGGTCACTCGTCCTTCGTAAACATCTTGGTGGCGCTACGACTTCATAAAAATGGATTCCGAATTCTGTGCAAGTATATCGGCGAAGTCGGCTCGTCCCGAACTTCCGAAACCTATGCCCCGTGACTCCGTTCACCGCATCTAGTTACCTCTTTTAGGGTTCAGGTTATTGGTCGCTTGGCGTCAAAAGATGATATGCTCAGGTGAAGCAAGTAGAGGACGATTACACTTGAGTTCTCTCGTGTGCCACGACGAGACATTATTACAAGTAACGGTCTTGATGCCCATTCGTGACGACTGGGCATCTGCCTCGCAGCTTCTCCTTCTTTTAGATCAGGCAATTTGTGTTCATGCATGCACTGTCGATGTCCTCCTAGTGGACGACGGCTCGATTCAAAGTTGTCCCGCCGAGCAGTTTCGATCGCAGTATGCGGTGCTTCGCAGTATTCAGGTCCTTCGCCTGCGTCGCAATCTCGGCCATCAGCGGTCGATTGCAATAGGTTTAGTGCACATCAAGAAGGCTATGCCTTGTGATGCTGTCCTCGTGATGGATGGTGACGGAGAGGACACACCGGACGGCGCGTTACAATTGCTCCGCTCATTCTCAGGGACGACAGCGGTTTTTGCTGAGCGGAGCCGTAGAACGGAGTCGATTGTTTTTCGGTTCTTTTACCAACTGTACAAGATTATGCATCTTGCACTCACAAGCGTCGCTGTAAAGATGGGGAATTTTAGTATCTTACCTTGGCACTACCTAGATACCTTGGTCGTGATGTCGGAACTGTGGAACCATTATGCCGCAGCGGTGGTTCGTTCTAGACTTCCATATGTGACAACCCCGATTCCACGCGGGCGCAGAATCGCTGGGACATCAAAAATGAACTTCGTCTCATTGGTCACCCATGGGATCAGTGCGATCTCCGTATTCGGTGACATTGTCGGAGTACGCCTGCTTATTGCAACAATCATCGGGTCCTGCGCGACACTCCTCGGCATTGTCGCTGTCCTCATAATCCGGATCTTCACGCATCTTGCGATACCTGGATGGGCGACTTATTCCATTGGGACTTTAGTCATTCTTTTGATTCAGTTCCTTACTGTCGCCACGAGTTTCACATTTAACTTTCTTTCCAATCGCATTAATTTTAGCTTTGTTCCATTGCGAGACTGCGAATCGTTTGTGGTCGCCTCGACGGAGATCTACCACAATGACTGACTTCGAATACGTCGGCACTGAACTCGAACTATTTGCGATGGTGCATAATTGGAAGTCCTATTGGGCCCGCCGACTTCGGCCGTTTATTGTCGGTGACGTTCTGGAAGTTGGCGCTGGAATTGGCGCAAATACGCCGTTTCTCAACCCCAAAACGAACAGCCGATGGGTATGTCTCGAACCCGATGCGCGGCTGCTCACTCAATTGAACGGAAACTTGGCGCAATCAAACCAGCTGCGCTACTGCGAGGTAGCCTGCGGCACTTTGGAGAGCCTCGATGCACGAGATAGGTTCGATACTATTCTTTATATTGATGTTCTCGAGCATATCGAGAACGACCGGAAAGAGCTGGAGAATGGGGCTTCCCGTCTTCGTGACGGCGGAAGGATCATTGTACTCGCTCCGGCCCACTCATGGCTGTTCACGCCGTTCGACGCTTCGATTGGGCATTTTCGACGCTACAATCGGCAAATGCTGAAAGAAATTACCCCATCGGGTCTCCATCCGGAGCAAATCATTTATCTCGATTCTGCTGGCCTTCTCCTATCCTTAGCTAATCGATTCCTTCTGCGGCAGTCCATGCCGTCAAGGGAACAGCTTCGAATCTGGGACAGCGTTATCATCCCCGTGTCGCGCGTCCTCGACGGGTGTCTCCTTAATGCTTTTGGAAAGTCAGTCGTGGGCGTTTGGAAGAAGCAGTAAGACCGAAGCTCCTAGTGACCTGTCGCAGAGTCTGGCTTTCGGTGCAGGTGTTCCATTCCCAGTGCGGGGGGGCGGCTTTGACTCGCAGTTTAGCATTTGCCCTCATTGGATCGCAGGAACAATCTTCCGAGGCATTTTGCCAGAAACGGGCAATCGGGTTACTTGCCCGTGTAATGGTATCAAAATGGCGGTGACACTATTTTTTGGTTCGTACGGCTACAGTGTCCTCGACTAGTCACCGTCAACTGCGAGCAATGCAATTTTGAGACTCTTCTCAAGGTCGGTTTCTAGCAGGCGAGCTCCGAAGTTGGAGAGATGTGAATTGTCCATATAGAGCAGCTGGCTTCCGCTAAAAATCATGCAGACGCCACCAGGGCAGAGTCGCTCATAAGGATACGTGATCTGGATGCCGGATTGAATGGGCGACACCATGTCGCTCAGCGCCTGATTGACGAGTGACTCCGTCTCCGCAAGGGGGCGGTCAGAAAACGCCGTTTCTAGACTCGATCGCGAGGAGTTCATGGCGCAACGCTTGGCATCTAGCCCTCGAAAAGTTGCGCGAGTGATGCAGTCGATGAGGTCGGACGGCGGCAATGGGACGTTTCCCACTAGGATCACCTGGCGTCCGCTATCGACCAACACTGTAAGTAATTCACGCATTTTACGAATAAAGAGTTCGCGAGATTCTCTTGCACTGTGCCGTCTGCCGTCCGTAGTAAGCGAGAACGTCCCATCGAGGTAGGAGTCCCAGCGCGCGGCAAGAATTACGACGCGAGCTTTCGGGTTTGTAAGTATGGCGTGCAGAGCAGCATCGTTAAACTGCGGACATTCCAACCACATCTCCGCGACCGGAAGGAACCTCACGCCGAGGATCGGACCACATCCTGCTTTCGCCGTTTCCCGAATAGTCACGCCAAGACGTCGCCCAACTTCGTTGAGCGCAGGTGCGAGTTGCGCCGCGTAAGAATCGCCCCAAAGCACGAGTCCGTACTGGAATTCCAGAGTGGGAGCGCCGAGAAGACAACCTTGTATGCTGGGCAGCGAGGCGCCTCGGGCCAGGCAATCGGAGGCCTGGAACGATTGGTATTCGGCATTCACCTGCTTCAAGAAGCCATCGACGTTTGGTCCGCGCCACGGCATACCGCTGCTCAAAAAAAAACAGAGACCCACTACGCAGAAGATGGAGCTTGAAGCGAGCCCACCCATGACCCATAAGCGGCTTCGCGACTTATCGATACGACCGCTTCGGAAGGGACTCTCGATAAATTTCCAAGAAGCCCAGGCGACCAAAAACGTGAGCGCGATCATTCCACCGCGTTCAAGAATGCTCGGTTTTCGGTTCAAGATTAGAGCTGAGAAGACCAGAATAGGCCAATGCCACAAGTAAAGCGAATACGAGATCAGGCCAGTCCACACCAGAGGCCGAATCGAAAGAAGTCGTCCGCCGATCGAAGGTCCTCCTTCCCCGGCAACAATGATAACACCCGCGCCAATGGAGGGCAGAAGAGCGGCGACACCAGGGAACGGAGTCGTCTTGTCGTAGCCGAAGATTGCAAAGGCGAGCATGATGATTCCAATAATGGAGAACGCTGAAGCAGCGACTCGCGGAAGCCGAGCCAGCATTCTGGAGACTTCCGGGAAAGAGATCAGCGCGCCCAAAGAAAGTTCCCATGCTCTGGATGGAAGTAAGTAGAAGGCCGCGTTTGGCGCGGTATTCACCCAGTGAGCGCTCAGGGCAAGCCCGCCGAGGAAAAGTGACAGCAACGCGGGCACCCTCCACTTAAACGCCGCGGGAGCGCTTAGCAGCCAGAGAAGTATGGGCCAGCACATGTAGTACTGCTCTTCGACAGACAATGTCCAAGTGTGGAGGAGGGGAGTAAATTCAGCCCCCGGGGCGAAATACCCCGACCATCGGTAAAACAGAAGATTTGAATAAAAGCAGGAGGAAGCGAATAGCGACTTGCCAAACCGCTCTAATTCCATTGGTGGCAGAACGCGAAGGGCGATCAGCGTGGAGGTGGCGAACATTACAAAGAGGGCGGGAAAGATTCGCCGTATTCGTCTTTGGTAGAAGACAAGAACCGAAAAACGGTGTGACGCTAGTTCTCCTTCGATGATTTTTGTGATTAAGTAGCCGGAAATGACAAAAAACACGTCCACGCCGACGAAACCGCCAGGGAAGAACAAACCGGCGTGGAACAGCATGACGGGCAGGACGGCGATGGCTCTCAGCCCGTCAATATCGGACCGATAGAAACTGCCGCGTTCCGGTTCGCTACTGGAAGTCATTTCTCGCGGTTGGTCTGTCACACGTTTCGCTCCCGTGCTTCGAGTCGTCACCGTACCGCCCGCACAATGCGCCCAGGATTTTCGATGACAACTCTTGTGTGGTCCGCCCTTGATCTGGTCGTTTATGCAGCGTCATGCGAGCGCGATTGACCTTCGCCACGACGTTGCTGGCCTACAACCCTCCGGTTTAGAATCTTGAGAATCAACAGAACGGATGGGGTCATGCACTCTCAACATATCGCGGGCCGCTTATGAAGCCGTAAATCCCGCACGAGACGGTTACCAGCAGCGTGACGAGGCAAGTACAGATATTGAACACAAGAACCGTGCGGACCGAGCCTAGGTCGGCCTTCCACAGAAACAGTGCCTGCACCGATACCGTAAGTATGATAATAGCTATATTGGACCACCAATATACAAACCGGCGTGCTGTATTTATACAGAAAATCAGTTGCGATAGATAAAAAAGCGCGCCCACGATCATAACCAATACAACTTCGGAATGAAGGTGAGCATATTTGGGGCCTAGCACCCAGAGGAACAGTCCGGGCCAAAGACGAGCGATGACGACCGTGATTAGCCCGAACAATACCGCAGCCATCAGGGCACCCAGGTAATTGGCCTTGAGGCGAATTGTGGGGAGCTTAGCAAAGTAGGGCTCCACGAGAACGGGATTGATCTGGCTGAAAAGGAGAAAGACCTGAACAAGGCGGGTTAAGGCGCCGAGGGTAGCGACACTATTTGTACGTCCGAAGAGCGTTATCATCATAAGCGAGATTTGAGCTTGTACGGCGAAAAAAATCAAGTATGGCATGCTTGGCATGATGAGTCGAACAATCGCTTGGCGTTTTTGCTCAGAGGGTCGGCCTGTTGTTCCAAGAACTCGGTCAGCGCGAGAGTAATAAGCAGCGGCGATATATACGTTTGCAGCAACACTGATCAGAACGGCGACGTATTCGTTCAAAAGGTGTGTAGCCCATGCAGCAAGCAAGAGGGAGAGTGCGGCCGCACTGGCGATCATTGGTGGTCTGTACCATGCGGCCCGATCGCGCCGCAGGATCAGCACCGCGCCATAGGCTCCGCGCGCCCTGGCAAACCACACAAAGATCAGTAGCAGTGATATGAGAAACGTTACACTCTTTGCGCTCCAGTGTTGTTTCATCACAATGAGCGGGAACGCGACAACCGTGGCCGGTGCCAGAATCGCGAAGAATCGCACGCTCAGCTGACGCAGGGAGGCAATGTAATCGGCAATGAGTTGTAAGTCATCAATCTGTTCACCTACTAGGGGAGCGAGGGCGGATGTAGTTCCCACATCCACAAGAAGGGAAAGTGACGACTGAAACGCAAATAGGAGGGAGAACTTCGCGTACCCATCCATGGACAAAAAACGAACGCAGATTAGGCCATAGAGGAGATTGATAAAGGTTGTAAAACCTTGCGCCATCAAGCTCTCAATGACCCGCTGCAGTTTCGTAAAGATGAATGCCCTTGCTGAGATCAGGCGCTCCTTTCTCGATTTCCCTTGTGCCGCGGAAGGATGGCTCTTGGAATGTTGAGTGGATTTAGTTATGTTCATCGCAATTTATCTTGGATGGTCCTGCAAGCCATACGCAGCGAGTATGGGCTGTCGTGCACGTTGCGGATGCGATGGTTTGCCACCGCATATCGTCGGGCAAATTTATATTCGGAGTCAGCGCGGCGTTTCAGGCTTCGGTTGAGATTCATTGGTCCCGCTTTTGTATCTGGAGAGCATGCGTTTCAATGACCGCAACTATCCCCGTGGCATGATCTCATCCAGAAGCTTCTCCCGACGGGTCTTCCTGTGACCGCCCCGTTCTTCTCAGCCACTGGTGGCCGGGGTTTCTCGGTTTTTGAGGCGCCCGGATTTCTGTACAATTCGGATTTTGGGAATTTTGCATTTCAAGGTCAGTGACAAGGATGGATTTGTTTTGCCCAGGCATGGTCTCTCCGTGAGGAAAAAAAGCAAAGTCAGATAACGACGGATACATCGAACTGCACAGCCGCTTTCCGGTTTCTAACGCGGTGTTGGGAAAGCCCTCAGGTCGCGTCTCACCTAGCAAGTAAGAATCCTCAGGCAGAGCCGGAGGCTTTACGGTTGTTGGCCCCTCAAAGGGAAGGTGGCCGAGGTTCCCGGCACCGCTATTTGAAATAAATTCCATCATATTGGAACAAGTGAAGAGTCTCCGGATCGCTGAAGCCTGTGACAATGTGACAACACTTGAATCCTTTGGCCCTCAGATAGCTATCTACTTCCCAATAGAGGGACTGCCCCTCGTACAAGGGGACAAGCGACATCTCCACTTGAACGCCCACAACAACGTCCCCCATTGCTCTCGTTGCTCCTTCCAACACGAGCATTTCCGCGCCCTGCACATCGAGCTTAAGAAACACAGGCGAAGCGACAGCCTCCCGCAACAAGTAGTCATCTAGCCTCATCGTTGGAACTTTGATCGTCCCCAACGGGTGGCTCTTCGGCGCCGCGGCGAGGTGGGAATCGAGCATGTGGAGTAGGGAACTACTGACCTTGTTGGCTGCCTCCGTAAACTCTGCTTCGCCGTTTTGGTTGCTGAGAGCGATGCGGGGCGCAACCTTCCAAAGTGAATTCACCCGAGCCGCTTTACGTCTTAGCTCCTCCCACATATCGGGAAGAGGCTCAAACGAAAGAATCGATCCGGAGAATCCGTTCGCCAAAAGTTCGACTGCGTAGCTGCCATCGTTTGCGCCAACGTCCAGCAGAGTCTGAATGCCGTGACGATTCAGTATTTGTGTTATTCGCCATTCCGGCACTGTG
>Ga0206906_1027_pt1 | contig 23634 bp, 17 predicted proteins | sample Alteio_BWOrgHeat_79_FD_152935 | JGI IMG/M metagenome (GOLD analysis project Ga0206906, IMG submission 152935) | Enriched cells from forest soil in Barre Woods Harvard Forest LTER site, Petersham, Massachusetts, United States -... | ecosystem: Environmental > Terrestrial > Soil > Temperate forest >...
TTATCTGCACTAATGGATGCGCGGTGTCTCCCAAAGGACTCAGGCCAGCAAATCCCTGATTCGCGGATGGAGGCATCGAGCTGGCGGAGAAGGTTCCCATACTTACCTCTACCACTGTTGGACACCAAAAAGGAAGCACAAGATCGTCCGTTTTTTCGTCCACGTGCACATAAGTTCAATCTACGGTGCTTCGTTCGAACAACTTTTCAGAGAAATAGTTGCAGTTGCCGTGCCAAACATTTCCGTCAATCTTTGCGGGTTTTGAGATCTTTTCGCGGCGTATCGTAATCCATGCATAACACAGCATGATCCGACCTCTTACTTGATTGGCACTACCGGCATGCCCTGCAGAATCGCCAGCTGATCCTGGACATTCTTCCAGGCTTTTGCATTTTTTTTGGTAATGATGGGGGAATTCGGATCCGAGTAATAAGCCAGGATGTCGTGTTTCAGGCCAGATGGGGTTGGCTGCGCCGGGTTTGCCGTGATGAGGGTCAGCAGCTTGGCATAGGTCTTGTCCGTCAGAGGATACCCTCCCGGTTGCACGATATATCCGGTATCGAGATCACGGTTATCCAGGTGCATTATGGCTTCTGGAGTCTGGGCAGGGAACTCGCGCAGGTGATCCAGCAGGCCTTCGTACATGTCTAACGACCGGTTTACGCTGGCCACGTACTTGGCCTGTGTCTCGTCGGTTGGAATCTTAATCGCTAAATAGGACATCGGACCGATTTTCGGCACGATGATGACGACAAAAGCGAGCAAATGTGTCTTGACTCCAGGCTTTTTCCGGGTATTCTGCCAGCCGTTGTTGTAGTCGGCAAGCTGTAGTTGCTTGTCAAATTTTTGAAATTCTTCCGTCTCCGAATCGGGTGGAAAATCATGCTGGTGAATCAACGCTTCCGCATAGGCAAAATTAGGCAGAAAACTACGCACTGAGAAGCGATAGGACTCCATCACTGCTTTGCGCCGTTTATTTCCGAGCACCTGTGGCAGGTGCAACCCGTAAGTTTCGTAAAACGCTCTTTCCAACAAGTCGAATGAGATTTTTAGGCCAATGTGATGCAAATAAGCTGAGGGAGCTAAGTGTGCTTTCGTCAGTTGATCGATATCAAAGGCAAACTCCGTTCGGACGTGTGCGTGCGGGTTCTCGTCATAGGTGACGGACTGTCCATACTGCAGTGCGAGTTTCGGAAACACAATGGCCGTCGATGGATTGACGGCATCATGGTGGCCAACACTGTCTCCGACATAGTGCGAGAGCGCGCCTAATGCAAAGGCTAGTTCATCCACGTTATGCGCATTGCGTATCAGACTTGCGACAAAATCGCCTGTGCGAATGTAGTGCAGCAGGTCGCTGAAAAACATTTCGCCAAAAGGATAATAGCCCGCATCCTGAATCGAGCAACCCCCATAGGCATAGGCCTGCGCTTCGCGCAATTGCGCCGCTGTCGTGTTTGGATAGCGTTCCAGCAGCAGTGGCCTGATCGAATCAGCCCACGCAAAATCGATCATTTGTTGATGGGTCAACACCGAATATCCGAAACAAAACCGTCCTGACGTAAAAGCGAGCAGGCAGATAAGGAGCATGCAGACGGAGGAATCGAAGGTATTGCGAACAAAATATACAGGCCGAGCGAACATTCGCTGATTCGAGGCGCGGATGCTTCCGCGGGTTGCTCCTCTATTCATATCGCAATGCTTCGGCAGGAAGGACCCGTGCCGCGGAACTTGAGGGGTAGAGCGTGGCCAGAAGCGATACTCCAAGGGACACAGCGGCGACAATGAATCCATCCCTCAGGCGGGGTGAAAAGGGCAGGTAATCGATCGAATAGACATCCGCCGACAAATGGATGAAGCGATAGTGTCCACCGGCCCAGGCCAATACGTATCCGAGAACCAGGCCGAAAATTGTACCCAAGAGGCTGATAAGAAATCCCTGCATCAGAAAAATACGACGAATCTGGCCCGGTTGTACACCCAGCGACATCAGCACGGCAATATCCTTCGTCTTCTCCATCACCATCATGGTCAGCGCTATGAGAATATTAAGCGCCGCCACGCACACGATAAGACCGATGACAATGAAGGTGACTACCTGTTCGAGCTTCAATGCGCGGAAGAGCTCCCGGTTTTGCTCCATCCAGTTCGTTGCTTCAAATCCGGGGCCGGCAGCCTCCTCGATCTGCTTGCCAATACGATCGGCGTGGTACAAATCGTCGACCTTGAAAGAGATCACTGAGACGACATCTGGCTCTCCAAAAAGATGCTGTGCGTCTGACAGACGGACAAAACCGAAACTCGAATCATATTGATAGAAGCCGGAGTGGAAAATGCCTGCAATCTGAAACCGCTGATATTTCGGAACCAGACCATAGGGAGTTAACTCGCCCTGCGGGCTGGTCACGGTGACCGTATCGCCCACCTTGGCATCCAGTGTATTCGCCAAATCGGAGCCGATCACCAGCGGCGGAGTGGCACGATTCACATCGTCGGTGGGAGCCGCATCTGCGGGCTGCGAAAGCGCGGCGGCGCTGCCCTGTGTGATATTCGAAAGCAGGTCGCTGACGCCCCGCTCTTCCTGCGGGAGGATGCCTTTCAACTCCGCTCCGCCAGAGAGTGCGCCACGCGACACCAGGACAGGTTCATATAGCCCTGGAGCAGCCGCAGTCACATGCGGCAAATGACGCAAGCGGTCCGTGAGCTCGCGCCAGTCGTGGATACCGTCGCTCTGCACGCGCAGGAGCAGCACATGCGCAGTTGAGCTGAGAAGCCTTTCTCGCAGATCGCGACTCATTCCGTTGGTAATCGCAAGTGCGACGATGAGGGAGGCTACACCAACCGCGACACCAGCCACGGAGATGGCCGTAATGACCCCGACAACGGCCTGGCGGCGTTTAGCACGCAGATAGCGCGCTGCGACAAAAAGCTCAAATCTCACCGGGCGACTGCCTTTGCTGCGGCCGCATTCTCGTAGCGGTCGTAGACTCGCACCGTGACCAGATGTTCCGCGGGATTCACAGGTGCCAGCGCGGACGGTTGTTGCGGCTTGAGCTGCACTTCGAAATCATAATGTTCCGTCAGCGAATCGGAGAGCTTGCCGACAGGCTCTACATATTGCCATGGCCCCGCATCGACGGAATACTCGGCATGTGAAATCGGAGTGGCGCTATCTGTCGCTGTAAGGGCTACGTGAAGTTTTCCATTTACCAGATGCGCTTCCATGGCCGAAAGCACCGGAGGCGTGGTATCGATCAGGAAACGGTCGCTCACGCGTTCGGCCGTCAAAGCCTCACCGGGATTATGCGATGGCGCATCGCTGGCCACCACTTTGAGCCGGTAAGCTCCGTCGGGCAGAGCGGTTGCGTCAAAGGTGAGGTAACGCTCATCCACTTTTGCCTTCAGCAACTGCCAATTCGTCTCGTTGTCGCCGCGATAGTAGAGCGAATAGACAAGCTCATCTCCATTATCGTCATGAGCCACCCACCGCGCCGTTACTGCGGACTTGTCCCGAACTCCGGATAGCGCTTCCCGTCCAGGCTCTTGGTTGAACTGCAAACCTGGGTTTGGCGGCACATTGAAATTGATACTGATCGGCTGTTGTTGTTGCGGCTGCACTTGAGGAGCGTTGACGCGCGCCCCCGGCACGACCACGATATCGTCGATGACCGGAGCCATGTTGACCGGCAGATAGTTGATGCCAACGGCACCCACGGTTGTGCCTGGATGCAGCACCGCCTTCCACTGGACAAAACGCGCGGTCTCAAGACCAAGCGGACCGTTGTTAGGCGTGACTTTTTTCCAGTCGCTCCAGGCACGCTCGGGATTCTCAATGTTTCCGGCGCGAGCATAGAAGTCGTAGTTGGTGGAAGGGGAATCAACCTCGGCGCGGCCCCACTGCGAAAAAGCTCCCGAGTCGAATACGTCACTCAGGTAAGTGCTTTCTGCAGCCTGCGCATGACTCAGCAGATAGATTTTGCCGGTATTGGCTGTGCCGACATAGATTCCCTGTGAGGAATCCGCGAAGTCCACCGCCTGTGAGGCTTCCAGGTGAGCGATATCGGCATACTGGCCCTGCTCACCGATGCGATAAATCCTACCCCGGTTGCCGGAGGCTGCGAGCAGCCCCTGCGGCGTCCAAAGCAGCGCATACACGATGTCATCGTGACCAGACCAGAGTCGGTGAGGCGCTCCCTGGGCAGGAATTTCGTAAATTTCCGAACCATCCGGGATAACAGTATTGCCGTTGAATGCCTGCACGGAGCCGGGCTGCACAATCGTAATGGTCGCCGATACCGATGGAATGCCTTGTACCGGAAGTGGCGGCAGCGTGCTCTGCCCTTTGCCGCCGACAGCCGAAGCGTAAATGTTGCCATTATCGGCAATCGCAACGGCCGTGATTTCGCGCTTTGGCGCGTCGTACAGGACATAGCCTTTGCCGCTGCTGTTGACGCGATAGATCAGCCCGCTCCCGTCTGAGCCAGCGATCAGATTTCCGGATTTATCGAAGACGATCGCGCGAATATGCTGCTCGTCGCTCTTAAAAAACAACTCCGGTTTGGCGCCGCTTTTTGCGACATCTACGCGGTAGACAGCAGCCGGGCCGCCGGTAGCGATGTAAAGCTGCCCGGCGGCGTCGAAGGCCAGGTCCCAGATGTATTTCGGCTTTTCTTCTGTCCGGACCGGATCAAAGACCACTTCGGCCTTGCTCTCATCCAGGTCGGTTGCGCCGGGAGGAAGTTTATAGACCTTGCCCGAGGGCAGGGTAGCGGCGTACACCGCGCCGTCTTTGGCAACACGGACAGCCTGCACGGTCAAATCTTTGCTGGAAAAAAGCTTCGTGATTTTTCCATCGGGCGCAATCCTCAGCACAGTGGCCGGAGAACCGGTTGCTGCGTAGGCATTTCCCGCAGAGTCCGCCGCAATCGACCAAATATAGCTGGAAGGTGTCACCGCGATTTGACGGACCTCGGGACCCGGCTCGAGCATTCCGTCACTCCGAATCGCAACCCCCTTGGGAGTGCCTTTTTCCAAATCTTCGAAGCGTTGCTGCGTCCAGAGGTGTGTGCCTTGCGCGGCGGCAAAAGGGACTGTGAGGCAAAAGGGAGTCAGTTTGACGAATAGGAAAGCCAGGCGGCGCATCATGCTGATGATGAGTCTACTAAATCGCAAAGGGGACTGCGCGGAGATGTAAGCAGATGGCCGCGGGAAGACGGGCAGAGCCGGGTCGGTTTAGTCATCCTGCAAAGTGCTGTGTTCATTTTGTCGAGGAAAAATGGAATCGTTTCCACTTTTGGGTTTTTTGGGAATATAATCCAACCCGTCTCTACCCGACGTTCCATAACGGCTTCTGCCAAAGATACGCGGGAATCATGAGCAAGGAGATTGCAGGTGAAGACTGGATTGGGTCGCGGGGTGGCATTGAGCACGATTTGCGCCACTGCCTTGTTTTTTTCATCGTTTGTGCGGGCACAGGATACGCAACAAACCGCACAGATTACTAAATCGATGCCCAGGGAAGCCCGGGCTGTGATCGAGCGGCTTGGCGAACTGGACCACCTGCCCGCAGGCGAATGGCGGTTTCACGCAGGCGACGTGGCACACGGTGAAAGCGTTGATCTCGACGACTCAAACTGGCAGATAGTAAAGCCCGGCGCCGAATCGTCGGGTGAGGCTGCGTGGTATCGCCGCTGGGTGGAGGTCCCCAAGACACTTCATGGATACGATCTGACGGGCACGCGAATCTGGTTTCGGTTTGTAGCGAATGCAAATGGCCCGATGCCCCAGATCATCTACTTCAATGGAAGTCGTGTGGCTCTGGGCGACGATCTTGAACCGATCGTGTTACTCGACCATGCAAAGCCGGGCGACAGGGTATTGATCGCCGTCAAGATCCTTCAGACTGTCGATCAAAAGCATTTCCACGACGCAGAATTCAAGATCGATTTCGCGGAGAATCGCCCCAATCCAGATGACCTGCGCAAACAATTCCTTTCCGCCGTACTGCTCATTCCCAGTTTGTCGAAGGATATTCCGGGCGACCAGGCAACGCTGGAAAAATCGATCAATACGGTCGATCTGAAGGCGCTGGATGCGAGCGACCAGAAGAAATTTGATGCCTCGCTCAAGCAATCCGTCAGCGAATTAGAAGCACTGCGGCCAGTTATGCAGCAAGCCACATTCCATCTGACGGGCAATTCGCACATTGATGCTGCGTGGCTTTGGCCCTGGACGGAAACCGTCGATGTAGTGAAGCGCACCTTCTCGACAGCACTGCAATTGATGAACGAATATCCCGACTACACCTACACACAGTCTGCCGCTCAATATAACGCGTGGATGGCGGATAAATATCCAGCGATCAACGACGAGATCAAGAAGCGCATCAAGGAAGGTCGATGGGAAGTTGTCGGTGGCATGTGGGTCGAGCCGGATCTTAACCTGCCCGATGGCGAGTCGCAGGCGCGTTCACTGTTGCTCGGCAAAAGATTCTTTCTGAAAGAATACGGCGTCGACGTTCGTATCGGCTGGAATCCGGACTCCTTCGGTTATAACTGGCAGACTCCGCAGATCTACAAGAAGTCGGGTGTCGATTATTTCGTAACCCAGAAGATGACATGGAACGACACCAATCAACTTCCGTTCAAGCTCTTCTGGTGGGAGTCGCCGGACGGCAGCAAGGTCCTTACCTATTTTCCGCATGACTACGCGAATAACAATCTGAACCCTGTAAGGCTCTCCCATGATTTGGCGGAGTCAAGGGAGCGGGCGCCGGGAATGACCGAGATGATGGATCTTTACGGCATCGGCGATCACGGTGGCGGCCCGACACGCGCCGTTCTCGACGAGGGCGTTCATTGGGCACAACCGGACAAAATCGTTCCGCATTACAAATTCGGAACCGCTCAGACGTTCTTCACCTCGATAGAGAAGCAAGTCGCCCCCGAATCGCCTACCTGGGATTATTTTTCGGTGATGAAGGGTTATACCCCTCCTCCCACCCCGCCGGCCGGCCAGGTTGCCATTCCAACCTGGAAAAGTGAGCTGTACTTTGAATACCACCGTGGCGTGCAGACTACGCAGGCTAACCACAAAGCTAACATGCGCAACAGCGAAGTATGGACGCTCAATGCCGAGAAGTATGCCTCGCTCGCATGGCTGGACGGAAAGCCCTATCCGAATGACCAGCTGACCGATGCGTGGAAGACGATTACCTTCAATGGCTTTCACGACCTCGCAGCCGGATCGGGTATAGGCATTATTTATAAGGAAGCCCAGGAGCAGTTCGATAAGACCCGTTTAGAAACGAGTCAGATTACGCAGGACTCGATACAGGTCCTTGCCGCGCATATCAACACCAAGGCGGCAGGCGAAGTGCCGGTGCTCATTTTCAATCCTCTGGCATGGGAACGGTCCGGACCGGTTGAAGTGGATGTGCAGATGCCGAATACAACCGCGAATGGCGTCTCCGTGCTCGATGCGCAGAACCATGTTCTGCCCTCGACTGTTCTCTCAAGCGACAAGGGAATTAATACCTATAAGCTGCTTGTCGAGGCAAAGAATGTGCCGTCCATGGGGTACCAGGTGCTGCATGTGGTTCCGGGCGAGAAGCCTTTCACCAGCGATCTAAAGGTGAACGGGCTTACGCTCGAAAATGCAACGGTACGTGTCACAGTGGACAAAACCACAGGCTGCATTACGAGCCTCTTTGACAAGAAGTCGAACTTTGAAACCCTGGCCAGCGGCGGGTGCGGAAATGAATTACAAGCATTCAAGGACACGCCAAAGGACTACGATGCATGGAACATTGATCCAGGCACATTGGATGTTCCTCCGACAAAACTCACTGAAGCTGATTCCGTCGAGCTTGTAGAAAAGGGTCCGGCGCGCGCTTCGATTCGGGTCGCACGTCATTGGCAGAATTCGAAGTTCGTGCAGGAAATTCAGCTTTCAGCCGATACGGATGTGGTCAACGTGGTGAACGACATTGACTGGCATGAAGACCACATTCTGTTGAAGGCGGCATTTCCGTTGGCGGCCACGAGTGATAAAGCCACCTATGAAATTCCATATGGCAGCATCGAGCGTCCCACAACTCGCCGTAACAGCTGGGATAAGGCTCAGTTTGAGGTTCCAGCACTTCGTTGGGCTGATCTTGGTGACGGGCAACACGGCTTCAGCCTGATCAACAACACGAAGTATGGGTATGACGGGGCGGGCAATGTCCTGCGGCTTTCCCTCCTGCGTTCGCCCACTTGGCCTGATCCGGTAGCGGATCGCGGTCACCAGCACTTCACCTTCGCTTTGTATCCGCATGCCGGGGACTGGAGACAGGCATTAACAGTCCGTCACGGTTACGAATACAATTACCCCCTGAAGGCGACGCAGGTGGAAGCACATACCGGAACGCTTCCTTTGGAGCATTCGTTTATGGCCGTCAAGCCTGAGAACGTTGTGCTTACAGCCATGAAAAAGGCGGAAGACAGTAATTCGCTGATGTTGCACATGTATGAATCGGCTGGAAAAGAGGCGAGCGTAGAAATCACATTGCCACACGGCGCGACTGCTGCTGCAGAAACAAACCTGATGGAACAGCCTCAGGGATCGCCTCTCCAGATTGAAGGCGACCATGTGACTGTTCCTATCCATCCTTATGAAATCCTCGCAGTGCGCGTGGATTACCCTCAGGGCAACTAAGCGAAGAGAGACGCAGGTAACCTGAGCCGGTGGCTATCAAGCCACCGGCTCTCGCTTTCTTTATGAATTCATATGGTAAACACAGTCTCCCTTACACTTTTCATTGACCGCCTTCCTGCCGTTCGTTATCGTGTAGATATGTGACCGTTTGAGCCCTCATGGCGCGACTCGTGGCTTTCTCGGCCGGTCCATACAGAAGATTTGAACCCTGCGATGTTCAGATCATTCATTCTCAAGCCGAACGATCACTCTGTAGTACGGATGCAAGCACGGTGCGGGCTTCGACGAGGCAACTGAAAACGAACATGGATACATGTGGATACAGAGTCCAGGATGCATTGCTCTATTTAGAGGGAGATGGTCTTGATTCGAGCTCCCGTGGATATGATTCACACCATGTCGAGAGATTTTTTATGCCGATTCGTGTTGAAAGAGTTGATGTGTCAAACGGATCTTCTGCATCTAAATTCCCATTCGTTCGCAGACAGCTCGGATGCCGGGTGAGATCGGGCAATCGGCAGACATCTTAGAGCTGGGAGTTGCAAAACAATCCTCCCCCCGGAAGAATCTTTGAAGGCAATATAGATACAGAGCACTTTGCAATGTATCGACCTTGAGGCTTACAGGCTTAATTTTTTAAGGCGAAAGAACAAGGAGCTAAAACCAGGAATGCAAGGACAAGCGATTACGCCGCAAAGACAGGAATTGCCCTTGGCCCCTGCAGGCGGCGGAAACTTAGAACATTCCGTTCTGACCCCAGGCGATGTCCGTAAGATCATCCTCAAGCGAAAGTGGGTGATTCTAGTCTGCCTCCTGCTCGGCATTCTGGTCGCCAGTTACTTTGCCTTCCTGTCAGTGCCGCTCTATGAAGCTGTCGCTCAGATTGACATCGATCTGGGCCGATCGACGAACATCGGCATCAACGATCTGATCGAGCAAAAGCTTGGAGGCGAAGACGCTTCCTCAGAGCGTCTGCAAACCGAAGTGGAAATTATGCGCAGCAAAACGGTTGCGCTCGATGTCATTAATACTCTGGATCTTTATCACAAGCCGCCCTTTTCGAGCATCTTCAAGGATTCTCCCTACACAGGTCATTTATCACCAAGTCAGCGAGCCGCGTTACTAGGTACATTCACCGGCAACCTGAAGATCATGATTATCCCGGGCACAAATCTGGTGGAGGTTCGCTTCAGAAATCCGGATGCAAAACTTGCCACTGCGATAACGAATGCCATTCTTGATGCATATATGGAGCGCGATCTCCGCGCCAGGTATGAGGGTACCAATCGCGTCTCGAATTGGCTGGCCGGGCAGTTGAATACCCTGAAAAAACAGGTTGAGAATTCACAGCAGGAAGTAGCGAAATACCAAAGACAAAATAATCTCGTCGGGATGAACGCGGAAGGTGACACACTCGTTACCGAAAATCTGCGCACAGTGAATCAGCAGTTGGCTGAAGCACAGGCCGACCGGATTGTTAAGGAAGCGCGGTATCGGCTCGCGCAAACAAGAAATCCGGAGTTATTGGTTTCTGTGGCTCCGGGCACAACCTTGACATCTCTTCGCCAGCAGCAAAGCGAATTGATGGTCCAATATGCCCAGCTGAAATCAAAGTATGGTCCGGACTGGCCCAAGGTAAAAGAAGCGGAAAAGCAGCTGGCATCGGTTCAGGCGAACATCGATACTGAGATCAACAACCTCACCAATCGATTTGAAGAGGAATTTAACACTTCCGTCAAGACTGAGAATTTACTGCGGGATCGCCTGGAGCAGATCAAACAGGAAGCCTACCGCGCAAATGAATCCACTGCGGAATTCGATATTCTGAAGCACGGGGCCGATTCTGCCTCCGATCTTTATGATGCGCTGCAGACGAAATTAAAAGAAGCCGGCATCACGGCTGGTCTGAATTCCAACAATATCGACGTGATTGACCGGGCCGCCGAGCCTTCTCGTCCGATCTCTCCAAAAAAGACTCGTGACTTGCTGTTCGGCCTGCTCGGCGGTCTGCTGTTGGGGACGATCGTAGCGCTCTTCCTCGAATCTCTGGATGACACGATACGCACTTCCGATGACGCCGAGATTATCTCTGGATTGCCTGCGCTGGCGGTGATCCCACACTTCGACGTAGCGAAGAAAATTGGCGTTACCACTTCAGAACGAAGTGCGCTCGAAAAGGAGCGCGCTGCCAGAGTCGCATCCGATCTGATTTCTTACACAGACCCTCAATCTGTCATCGCGGAAGGATTTCGAACGTTACGCTCCTCACTCTTACTCTCGGCAGTTGACCGTGAGCCAAGACTGTTGTTACTGACCAGTAGTTTTGCGGCGGAAGGCAAGTCCACTTGCGCGGCTAATCTTGCTATTTCGTTCGCACGAAGATCAGCGAGAGTGTTATTGGTCGATACTGACCTCCGTAAAGGAACGCAGCACCTGAAGTTCAAAACATCGAACAGGGTAGGGTTATCGACTCTGCTTTCCCGCGAATCTGGAGGTGAAGCCTATGAGCAGCCATTACCCGACCTTCCCAATCTGACCCTCGTTACACGAGGTCCGATCGCCCCTAATCCCGGTGAAATGCTGGCATCGCGAAGCATGGAAGATCTGCTGTTGCAGTGGCGGCTTGAGTATGACCATGTAATTCTCGACACATCTCCAGTCCTTGCTGTATCTGACACGCTGAGTCTTGCTCCCCTCGTGGACTCCGTCTTTATCCTCGTGCGATCGGGAGTTACGCGTAAGAAAGCTCTGGCGCGAGTTCGTAATCAGCTGCACCGAGTCAATGCAAGACTTTTAGGTACAGTCGTCAATGACGTTGATCTTCGTTTGGAAAATTACTACACCTATTCAAAGCGATATGGCTATGGTTATAAGGAATATGGAGCTGGCTATGGGGTGGCGGATGAAGAAAAGTAAGTTGCTGTATTCGCTGATCCTTGCCATCGCTGTTTCTTCCTTGCTCCTGGATGTTCCTAGATCTACGGCGCTTGCGCAGTCGCAGTCTTCCCCTTCATCGCAGAATCAGCAGCTCAATTCCGCACCTAACATTGCCATTGGGTCTGGCGATTTGCTGAATGTCGTTGTATTTGATACGCCTGAGTTGACAACATCGGTCCGGGTGAGCCAGGACGGTGAGGTGGATTTGCCCGTGCTCGGGATGATGAAACTGGCTGGCCTGAATACAATTGATGCTGCTCTCAAGATAGAAGAAGAGCTACGATCACGCCGCCTCATCATCGATCCTCATGTCACCGTCTTTATTGTGGAATACGCATCGCAAGGAGCTACGATTTTAGGCGAGGTACGAACTCCTGGTGTTTATCCCACTCTGGGTACCCGTAAATTGTTAGACATGATTTCGGTCGCCGGTGGAGTTCAGAGCACGGCTGGCAAAACGATTTCGATCGTCCATCGCGATGACCCGCAACATCCAGTGACCATACCTCTTCAAGCTGGGCCTGACACGATGTTTGCTCAGCAAAACCCCATCATCCAGCCGGGAGATACGATCATTGTCGCAAAGGCAGGCATCATTTATGTCATAGGTGATGTGCTTAAGCCGGGAGGATTTTTGATCGATAACAATACCCCTGTTTCAATTTTGCAGTCCCTTTCACTCGCCGGCGGATGGGATAAGACGGCTGCGCTGAGCAAGACAAAACTCATTCGCAAAACGCCGGAGGGCAGGGAAGAGGTAGATCTGGATCTTAAGCACGTGACATACGGCTCTCAGGCGGATATCCAGGTTAAAGATGGCGATATCTTATTCGTCCCGTCCAGTATCCCCAAAATCGCGACATACCGCGGCATTGAAGCGGCCATTACCCTCACGAGTAGCCTGCTTATTTTCCTCCAGTAGTTTGGCTTTGAGGGTGCCAGGTTAGGCAATGACGGTTTATTGGTAATTTTCAGCGATGAGCACAACATTTAATCCGCAGGTTGATCTTTCATGGTCCGGGTCTGCTCGTTCAGTCCGGCGATTGGGGGACAATTGGGAGCCGCTCAGACGACTTTATTTCCTGGATTTCCCGCTTCTGCTTCTCAGTGTCGGTCTACTTACATGGGTTTTTCCAACGGACACGATGCTGGTAGTGTCATCGTCTGTCGGCGCATTTGTTGGATTTTATACCCTCTGGGAAGTTGTCGTTCGGCGCCGCCCAATTCGTTTTGCTCATTTCTTCTGCATCGCAAATACGGCAGGTTATGGCTTTGGAGTGCTTAACAGTTGGCTGACAATTTCACGGGGCGACCGGGGCCTGGCAGAATTTTTTAATAGGGATGCTGAAGCGGTATCTCGCGCAATGGCCGCGGTTTTGATTTCTTCCGGCATACTTTACGCCCTGGGGGAAATTTACGAATCCCCAATATTTGGCTCTAACTTTAAGCTTAATTTTGATAACCGTGCCGTTGCATTTATTTTCTTCGGAACTGTCCTGATCATAGTGGGCTATCTAACAGGCACGATGGGTTATATGGGTACTTCCCAGGATAGTGGAGGCCATGTTACTGTCCTTGCCGGTCTTTTAGCATGGCTTTTTCCGGCACTATTCGCCTTTACATGTCTGACTTACTTAGCGTGGCCAAAAAACGCGCTCAAGTCGGCCATTGGGTTTGCACTGATTGTCCAATTTATCTTACTGGTGCCAACCGGACGACGCGGCATCCTGTACTTCATTGTGATGGCGCTCATTGCTTCTCGGTTCAGTTCGTTTCGACCGACATGGTCTTTTTTTAAAAAAATTATTTACGCCTTTATTCTTGTCATAGTCATTTTTGTCGGAGCCCTGACCTTCTATTACCTGCGCGTTGCCGGATGGGGTAAGCATAAGGTTTCACTGGTTGACCGCATATCTCTTGCTATCGATCTCTTCGAAAGCGGCAACACTTCGAAGGCAAACGAAGGATTCGAGAAGAACCTCCAAAAGCGCACCTTCATTTTGGGGTATCTTTCCGATTTGCTCGATGCCAGCCTGCGCATGCCAACTGCAATGGGAAAAAATGCATTGCACGAGTTTCAATTAGTCATACCTTCGGCGTTCTGGGAAGATAAGGAAGCGTTTTTATACCAAGAAGAAAGTGTTGCCAATACTCAGTTTAATTTTGCCTATAAAGATGAAGCCAACTCACTTTATACAGCAGGCGCGATTGATTTTGGTCTCTGGGGAATGGTTCTTTATCCCATACTCGTCTGTGCACTCTTTCGATTGCTGGCAGAGTTTCTAAGGGTTAATTTGCCGGAGATGGTATCTACAATTGCGATTTTAGCGTTACTGTATAACTCGCTTGTCACAGAAGCGGGTCTTTGGGTGCACTTGCTGGCTGTTCGCAACGCTATACTTTTTTCAGCCTTCCTGTGGATATGCTTTAAAATGCCTGCACTCGCCCTGAAGCACCCGCCTCAAAAAGGAGCTTTCCTTCGATGAAGCCAGATGTCCACGAGTTTCGCAGGAGTATATGTCTCGCAGTGCTTGGGATACTTTGCACTACATTCGCTGGAGCTCAATTGACTACTTCCCTATCCGGGCCACTGGACTCAAATCTCAGCGGACTTGATTCGAATGTATCTCCTATTCCAACCAATGAAATCGTGCCAGGTGCTAATAACGTAGGCACTCCAGATGAGCATATATTGCCTTACGATGCGATTGGGGCAAGCCTCGCTGCGACACCGCTCAGTCCTGTTATCACCCAATACAATGCAATAAGCCGCGTTCCGTTCCAGGTCGATGTTTCGCTGAGGGATTCTACGATATTGACGGGACTGCACCTGCAGGTCCCTACAAATGTTGTAGAAGTGATCGGTCGAAGTTCTGCCAGATCAGGTTCTTCATCTTCAATCGAATCCAAGATCAATCTTACAACCAGCGGAACCTCGCCGCTTCAAGGCGGCCCGGCACTGCAAGGCGGAGGTTGGACAGCCGGTGGCAGTATTATTCCAGCCTCGTCGTGGAGAGTTGGCAGCATTGGAAGCGCGACTGGGATGAATTCTATTCTTCCCGTGCCAACAACACAGCCTCCTACGTCTACTCATTTAGTAGGTGAAGATGCCTCCTCACCCCAAACAATAGTGGAGCAGAGCAAAACCGGAGATAAAACTACATCTCATTTAGTAGGTGAAGATGTCTCCTCACCTCAAACAATAGTGGAGCAGAGCAACACCGGAGGTAAATCTACATCGCAGCAGGTAGATCAACGTCAAGACTATAGTCGCAGCCCCCTCGAGAAAGTTGAATCCTCTCTCGGCGAAAATCCAGACGCGACACAGAGCAGCGCTAGTCCCTTCAGGCAACTGGATCAGGGCAGCTTTCTTAATCCGGATGTCACTTTATCGCATCCGCCCACATCTTCCTACCATTCTTCGTCTTCCTATCAATCGACATCTTCCTCCCAATCTTCAACCCGAACACAGTCAAGCATTTTGAATGCAAGGAAGAATTTGATGGTTGGTAATTCGCGAAATTCCGGCAACCGGCTCAATCCATCGATCTCAAATGATGAGGAGAGGCTGATGCGGCACACTTCAAGAGATAAGGCAAAGAAAAATAAATGGCACAATCCGATTCTGCAGCAGATGGAAGATAACGCTGACGTAAACCAATAGCGCAAAATCTCTAAGTGAAGCGCGGACTGTATGACGTTGTAATCCAGGGGATGGTTTGTCTGGCAGGCTTATGCGGTTGCGAGTACCGTGACCGTCAAAGTTTGTGCCATAAACAAGGAATGTCAAAGGCTGTTCCATATAACGTTCGCGTGCAGTAAGAGAAGCGCCAGCAGCGAGTTTTTAAAATGAGCTTATCGACTGTGGATGGTGGTACCGATTTCATGGAAATCACGTCGGAGACGGGTAAAGCACCTTTTTCCCTGCGTATTTTGCATGTAATTTATTCGCTTTCCCTTAGGCACGGAGGGCCTCCTGAGGGTCTGCGACAGCTTGCAGAAGGTTATCGCCAGGTAGGTATACATCTTGAAGTTGCCTCTTTGGATGATCCTAAAGAGGCTTTCATAAGCGAATTACCGTTCAAGGTTCATGCGTTTGGACCTGTAAAGTCCGTCTATGGATACTCAACCCGGCTGCGGCGATGGCTGCGTGAAAACGTAAATCGTTACGATGCTGTAGTTATCAATGGAATTTGGCAATATCACAGCTATGCGGCATGGCGTGCAGTGAACCATAAGTTGCCGTATGCAGTGTTTATTCATGGCGCTCTCGATCCATGGTTTCAAGAGAGATATCCGCTTAAACACTTAAAAAAGGTTTTGTACTGGCGCCCATTCCAATATCCAGTTTTGCGAGACGCTTTAGCAGTTTTGTTTACCACGCAGACGGAGAAGGATCAGGCGTTGTTGAGCTTTCGGCCCAACCAGTGGAATGGCGTGGTGTTACCGTATGGTACGAATCGCCCCGAAGGTGATCCAGAAGCTCAAAAAGAGGCTTTTTTCTTGATTTGTCCGGATATACGGAATTACCGCTTCCTGGTTTTCATGGCGCGAATTCACGAGAAGAAAGGCTGTGATCTGCTGATTGAAGCGTTTTCGCGCATTGCCAGCACAGATCCCGGTCTACATCTGGTAATGGCTGGTCCTGATCAGGTTGGCCTGAAGGCAACGCTTGAAAAGCAGGCGCAAAGATTAGGCATTGCTGACCGAATCCATTGGCCGGGATTGCTTCAAAAAGATGTGAAATGGGGCGCGTTCTACGCCTCGGAGGCATTCATCCTACCGTCACACCAGGAAAACTTCGGCATTTCGGTTGCGGAAGCGCTTGCCTGTGGTAAGCCAGTGCTGATCTCCGATAAGGTTAATATCTGGCAGGATGTAGTTGCAGACGGTGCGGGGTTCGCGGAAGAAGACACCATAGACGGTACGCATCAGCTATTACAGAAGTGGTTAGCGTTGTCGAACGCTCAGCGCACAGAAATGGCGAAGAAGGCATTCGCCTGTTTTACTTCTCGCTATTCGATGGGCGGTGCGGCAATCGCTATCGGCAAAATGTTTCAGCAAAGACGAGAAGAGCAGACTTGATCATTTAACATTGAGGAATCCCAACATAAATCTGCATGGTCCGTAAAAAGGAAAAATGTATGAATGAACGAATCACAATCGCTGTTGTTGGCTCGGGATATGTTGGATTGGTCGCAGCTGTATGCTTTGCGGAGATCGGTCATCATGTAATCTGCGTAGATAACGACGAATCAAAAATAGCGCTGCTCCGCGACGGTAACGTGCCGATCTACGAGGAGTATCTACCGGAGCTGCTGAACCGTCACCGCAATACTCTGATCGAATTTACTACCGATCTGCACACAGCGACACAGAAAGCACAGGCCATCTTTGTTGCTGTTGGCACGCCGCAGACTAAAACCGGCAGTGCGGATCTGTCATATGTCGATGCGGTCGCGAGTCAAATTGCCCGTTCCATTACTGACTACAAAATTATTGTCGAAAAAAGTACCGTTCCTGTTTACACGAATGAGTGGATAAGCCGTGTAATCGAACGCAATGGCGTTCCGCGTGAACTTTTTGACGTGGCTTCGAATCCCGAATTTCTGCGTGAAGGTACCGCCGTTGTGGATTTTCTCCACACGGACCGTGTTGTCATCGGTGTAGATACAGACCGTGCTGGGGATCTTTTGCGCGCGATTTATGAGCCTTTGACCTCCGGCAAGTATTACCAATCCGCTAATGCCGTGCCTGGCATACGCACAGCAGCTGAACCGCCGCCGCTACTTCAGACTTCAACAAAAGCCGCAGAACTCATCAAGCATGCATCGAATGCGTTCCTCGCGATGAAGATATCTTTTATCAATGTGGTTTCAAACATATGTGAAGCCGTTGGAGCAGACGTGGAGCAGGTGTCGAAGGGAATCGGCTCCGATGAGAGAATCGGGCCGAAATTCCTCAAAGCGGGAATCGGATATGGAGGTTCATGCTTCCCGAAAGATGTTGCCGCTTTTCGCTATGTAGCGGAGCAGCTAGGTATCGAATTCGGACTGCTGCGTGAAGTCGAAAATATCAACGCCGAGCAGAAGAAGCGCTTCTTTCAAAAAGTTCGTTCAGCGCTATGGACATTCCGCGGGAAAAAGCTTGGTGTTCTCGGACTTGCATTTAAAGGCGGGACTGACGATATCCGCGAATCACCGGCCATTGACCTGATTGCGCAGTTCTTGAAAGAAGGGTGTGTCATTTCAGCCTATGATCCTGCTGCTATGGAGCGGACAAAACAAGTGTTGCCTCCATCAACAAGTCTTACCTATGCAAAGGATGCCTACGAAGCCGCGAGCGAAGCCGATGCACTGCTGATTCTGACTGACTGGCAGGAATTCGTCGACCTTGATCTGGATCGTCTGCATTACACTCTGCGCTATCCCATTGTGATCGACGGACGGAATCTGTTTGATGCTGCTGCCATGGCTCAGCGAGGGTTCAACTATCTGAGCATCGGGAGGCCCGGTGTGGTGCATCTCAGAGATGCGGCATTCTCTCGCAAATTGCCATGATGCAGCAATAGATAAAGCAATTATTATTTGTAACGGTTTCGGTGACTATTCAATGCCAGATATACAGGTGATGTCAGCATAAATATGCTTGACGAAGAACGTGTAAAACGATCACACATAATTCTGCCGAGGGAACGAAAACGAATAACTAAGGGTCTGAATCTAAGTTTGCATCGGAGCGAATGATGAAACTAACAAATGAGAAGGTTGCCGTCTGCGGTGGCGGCGGCTTTATTGGCGGCCATCTTGTACAAGCGCTGTTAAAGCATGGAGTGAATGTCGTGCGCGTGGTCGATGTAAAGCCTCTCGATCAGTGGTATCAAAAAGCCAGGGATGTAGAAAATCTCTCCCTTGATTTGCGGAATAAAGATAACTGCTATAAGGCCGCAAACGGCGTTCAAGTCGTATTTCAACTCGCAGCCGACATGGGTGGCATGGGCTTTATTGAAAACAATAAAGCTCTTTGTATGTTAAGCGTGCTCACTAACACCCATATGCTTATGGCTGCAAAGGATTCCGGTGTAGAGCGCTTCTTCTTTTCGTCCTCGGCCTGCGTCTATAACGGCGACAAGCAGAAGACCCCCGATGTCGTGCCACTCAAAGAAGAAGACGCATATCCCGCGCTACCGGAAGATGGGTATGGATGGGAAAAGCTTTTCAGTGAGCGCATGTGCCGCCATTTTGAAGAAGATTTTGGGCTTCAGACCCGCGTGGCGCGCTATCACAATGTCTATGGACCTTTAGGCACATACGATGGTGGCCGTGAAAAAGCGCCGGCTGCAATTTGCCGCAAGGTCATCCAGGCCAAAGTTTCAGGAAAGCACGAAATTGAAATCTGGGGTGACGGTCATCAGACACGCAGCTTTATGTATATCGACGATTGCACGAAAGGCACGCAGGCAATCCTCGAAAGTGAGATTACCGAACCTATCAATCTAGGCAGCAGCGAGCTTGTAACGATCAATCAGCTCGTCGATATCGTAGAAGAAATCGCTGGGGTAAAGCTCAAGAGAAATTACAAACTCGATGCGCCCAAGGGTGTGAATGGCCGCAACAGCGACAATACAAAAATTCTCGAGTATCTCGGATGGGAGCCATCCATTCGCCTGAAAGACGGTATGGCGAAGACCTATGAATGGATCGAGAGCCAGATGCTTGCTCCCATAGCAAAGTAAATGAAAACGTAAGAGTATGCATGGCCTGAGATGCAGATTTCTCAGGCCATTATGTTTCTTTGCATGGTGTTTTAGAGCGGTCGATCAGGTTAGTGTAGTTTTAAGTTCAATTCAACAAGAATGAAAGTCCTGCTAATCTCCAACTACCCGCCAGACCAACAACAAAGCATGCTTCGTTATGCGGATATGCTCAAAGAGGGAATTGGCGCACGAGGACATACTGTCGAGACGGTGTATCCTCCGGTATTGCTTGGTAGACTTCCATTTCTTCGCGGCTCCTTAAAGAAATGGATCGGATATATAGATAAGTATCTCCTTGCGCCCTCCTATCTTCGCAAGAAAGCCAGTCAGTCAGATATCGTCCATATATGCGATCACTCAAACTCCATGTATTTGAAATGCGCGGAAGCGAAACCGGCATTCATTACATGCCATGATCTGTTGGCGATAAATTCAGCGCGCGGAATGTATCCCGGAGTCAATATCGGGCTTACAGGTAAGGTTCTTCAGCGCTGGATTGCGGCGAATCTCTCCAGCGCTGAGCACGTAATCTGCGTCTCTACAAAAACTCAGGAGGATCTCGAGAGACTCGCTCCCGGTATCCGATCTCGAACAACGGTGATCCATCACCCCTTGAATTGGAATTACGCGCCTGCCTCGCTGGAAGCGATTGCAGAGGCGAAGAGAAAGAGCGGCGTGGCTTCCGATGGCCAATACTTGCTCCACGTGGGCGGGAATCAGTGGTATAAAAACCGACTGGGGGCGATGCGGATTTTTGCTGCCCTGCAAAAAGATGCGCGATTCAAGAACATGAAGCTAGTCATGGCAGGGAAGCGATGGACGCCTGAGATGCGCCAGTATTGCGAGGCGGCTGGCCTGACAGACCGCATCATAGAGCGAGTGGAACTCTCCAATGAAGAGTTGAGGGCTCTTTACAGCGGTGCCGTAGCTCTGTTGTTTCCTTCGCGCGAAGAAGGTTTTGGATGGCCGGTTCTTGAAGCTCAGGCGTGCGGATGTCCCGTCATCACAAACAATCGCGCGCCAATGACAGAGATTGCGGGAGATGCCGCGCTTTTTATTGAGGCCGAAAACCCAGAACGCGCAGCACAGAGTATTGCTGAGCAGAGTTCCGGGCTGCCATCGCTGCGAGAAGCGGGATTTAGAAACCTTAAGCGCTTTGAGACCAGAAGCATGATCGAACGCTACCTCGAGTTCTATGATCAGGTAACGAGAGTAAGAGGCCCTGTGTAGCTTCCTGTTCAGGGCTCTATTGCTTGAAATGTATTCGGTTTATCGTATTCGTCGCGGGAGGTTTGATCGCATACTTTAAACTGCAAGCGAAGTTTGGTACCCCATCCGTAAAAAGTTGGACGGAGTACCACTCTTGATTTAAAACGGAATCCGTTCAGCCGACGAAATCCACCTTCACCGGGTGCGGAATAATTCCGCGCTCATACCCTAGCGTCAGCAGTTTGCGGATGGCCTCACGTCCATCTTCTCCGTAGCTGAGTGTGCGCTCATTCACATACATGCCCACAAACTTGTCTACGAGATTTGTGTCGAGGTCGCGTGCAAACTGCATTGCGTATGAGAGCGCCTCTTCGCGATGATCCAACCCGTGCTGGATGCTGTCCCGCAGCGCCTGTGTGACCTTTATCATTACGTCGTTGCCCAGTGAGCGGCGAATGGCATTGCCGCCGAGCGGCAGCGGGAGCTTGGTTTCCTCGCGCCACCACTGGCCGAGATCGATGATCTTGTGCAGTCCGCTGTGCGAGTAGGTAAGCTGGCCTTCGTGAATGATCAGCCCTGCCTGGAAATTTCCCGCAATCACTTCAGGGATGATGCGGTCAAAGGGAACCACAGCGGTTTCAATCTCGGGCGCAAACAGTTTGAGCGCCAGATACGCCGTTGTCAGTGTTCCTGGCACTGCAATTTTGACTTTCTTGACCTCATCGGTCGAAAAGCGCTGGCTGGCCACGATCATCGGTCCATAGCCTTCACCCACCGAGCCGCCGCAGGCCATCAATGCATAGTTGTCCTGCAGGTAAGGGTAAGCGTGAAAGGAGATGGCCGTCACATCATAGAAGGCCTCGTTCATTGCTTTCTGATTCAGCGTTTCAATGTCGCAGAGTGTGTGGGAAAATTTGTAGCCGTTTACGCGGATCTTGTTCGTTGCCAGCCCGTAAAACATAAAGGCGTCGTCAGAGTCTGGGCTATGCGCAACGGTAATCTCGCGCACCTGCGCGGTGTTTGCGTGTGGTTCGGCAGATTCAGTCTTTGGAGAAGATGATGCGGTCACTGCAGGTTTGATTCCTTTCTACTTCAACGGCATATCTAAAAATGCGCGGTTTGCATGCGTCGCGCGCAGTGATGGGAGGAAATCAGCAGCCTACCTTCTCGTTTATTTTACGCACTCGCAGCCAGCCTGTGGCGATAGCCGCAGCGGCGCAAACCTTCAGCGCATCGCCGGGAAGAAAAGGAACCACTGAAAGAGATAGAACATGGAAAAAAGGCTGGTGCATGATCGTCGTCATCCAGACTGCGCCAGCGATAAGAATCAGCAGATTGCCGGTCGCCGCCGCAATCAGCGCAGTCACAAAACTGCGTACGGGGAGACGGCGGTACACTGTGCTGACCAGGGCCGCAACAAACGGATACGACATCAGATAGCCGCCGGTCACGCCAAACAGCTGCAGTATGCCACCCGGCCCCTGCGGTGTAAATACAGGTAAACCAGCCGCGCCTTGAACCAGATATAGCGACAGGGCAGTAAACGCTGCCGCGGGATCCATCAGCAACCCCAGCAGGAGCACTGCGAACGGTTGCAGCGTCATCGGCACCGGGGTAAAGAACAGCGGCACAGAGATATGCGCGCAGATGGCGACCAGCGCACTGCCTGCGATCACGGTAGCAATCCAGCGAACCGGCGCATAGGCGCGTGTCGTACTTCCAATTGCGGACGTTGCTTCAACCTGAGCCATGATTTTGAAATTCTCCCTGCTTACTCGGAATCTGACTTCGGAACCGTTACGGCCTCTTCCACACTTTCTGGATGCTGCTCCGTGTGCGCTTCATGCCTGCGTATATGGCGTGCAACGGCAACCGCTGTCCAGGTGAGCGCGACAATGCTCAGGACGAAAACTACATAAAGCACACGCATGGATAACCTGAGGATAACAAATCTGCCAGCAGCTATTCGAGAGATTCTCGCAACCAGGCCAGATAAGCCGCGCTCCCTCCATCTATTTGCAGAATCAGGAACTCCGGCATATCGTAAGAATGCAATCGACGCACCGCCGCCTCCAACGCGTCAAGCTTTTCCACATTCGTCTTAATCAGCAGCAGTACCTCGGCCGCTTCTTCCACAGCGCGTTGCCAGCGATAGATCGAATCGCAGCCGCCCACAATATTAACGCACGCCGCCACCCGCTCCTCAACCAGTGCTCTGGCCATGCGTTTGGCCTCTTCGCGCGAAGAAACCGTAGTAATAGCGATACGGGCTTGCTCCATCTGGCACGTCCAACGGTAAGGTGACTGTTTTGTCTACTGGTGCATCTTAGAACAAATAAGCCATCTCCATCGACGGAACGCATTGCCAGGCTGCTCGTTGCCGAGATGATTACCGTGCGGCAGGAATACACGTATGCAGTTGGGCGGATGATTTGACGAGGTTGATTCCTCTTATTCATTCACGAAAAACTTCCGCTTGACTCCGGGAGCTAAAGATAAATTTACTGAAAGGTAAGAATTGACCTGCAGATGTTTAGCAGCCCGTAAAGAAATGCAGATGAACGACAGGCTGAAGCGCATCTCAAAAAACTGGTGCTCGAATCGATTAGATGCGCATTTTCGGATTGCAGGAGACGTGTTCTTACACAAACTCCTATGTATGGTTTGTGGACATATTCACTTAGCAGATGATCCGGTGGCGGCAGTTTTGTCGGCCGGATTGTCGTTCATGGTGTAGATGACCTCGCCGGGCCGGGTGTAATGCAGCCGCTCGCGGGCCTCATGCTCAATGGCGTCGGGGTCGTTCTGCAGGTGGTCGACGTGGTCTTTCATACGACCGTTCTCGTCCTGAAGCTGCTGAATCTGTTTCTGAAGTTCTTTGTCCTCAGTCCGCTTCTGCTGGTAGGCGGTGACCCCATTTTGTCCAAAGATAACGTGATAACCGAGAAAGACCGCCAGGGCAACAGCGGCAGCCGTGGCAATGCGCCTCCGCATGCGATAGGCGAAGCCCGCGGCACGCACCACATTCGGATTGT
>Ga0206906_1030_pt1 | contig 23095 bp, 20 predicted proteins | sample Alteio_BWOrgHeat_79_FD_152935 | JGI IMG/M metagenome (GOLD analysis project Ga0206906, IMG submission 152935) | Enriched cells from forest soil in Barre Woods Harvard Forest LTER site, Petersham, Massachusetts, United States -... | ecosystem: Environmental > Terrestrial > Soil > Temperate forest >...
TTCCCGAGAGACAGCTCTTTGCCGGTCGCGGCTACGCGGTACTGAATGTGAATTATCGCGGCAGCGCGGGTCGCAGCGCGGTATACCAGCAGGCGATCTTCGCTGATTGGGGCGACAAGGAAGTGATTGATCTGTTGGCGAGCGTGGATGAGGCAGTAAAGGAGGGGGTTGCCGATCCCGATCGTCTCGGCGTAGGCGGATGGAGCTATGGCGGTATCCTGACCGATTACACCATTGCCAGCACGAATCGCTTCAAGGCGGCGATTAGCGGAGCCGGGACCGGAAATCCAATTGGCTTTTACGGAGTCGACCAATACATCATTCAATACGATCAGGAATTAGGTCCGCCGTGGAAGAACTTTGATGTGTATCAGAAGCTTGGCTATCCATTTCTGCATGCCGATCGCATTCATACGCCGACGCTGTTTATGGGAGGCGATAAGGACTTCAACGTGCCTTTGATGGGTGGAGAGCAGATGTATCAGGCGCTGCGCAGTCTGAATGTGCCGACGGAACTGGTGGTGTATCCGGGGCAGTTTCATGGATTTACACGCCCAAGCTTTATTCGCGATCGCTATGAGCGATATTTCAACTGGTATGACAAATATCTGATGGCTGGAGCTACAACAGCGAAGAAGTAACGGGATGGGAGATCATTTTTGTAGGGGCATTTTCATAAAAAAATGCAACGAGCCGCGCCTGCATAATCCGGCTAGAGAATGCTACCCTCAAGAGTGATCTCCACCATGCACGGAAGCCACTTAAAACACCAGCCTGAGCAGGCTGGAAACAACACTCTTGACCTTAGTGCGGGGACGCGTTTTGTACGCGCGTGCCTGCGCCAGCCTGTCGATCGCACACCAGTATGGTTTTTGCGGCAGGCAGGGCGCTACATGCCGGAATACCAGGCAGTGCGCAAGCACCATTCACTATTGGAAATTTGTAAGAAGCCTGAGCTCGCAGCGGAAGTGACGATTACAGCTGCGGAAAAACTGGATGTGGATGCGGCGATTATCTTTGCTGATCTGCTTCTGCCATTCGAGCCGATGGGGCTGGACTTTGAATTTCAGGCGGGTGAAGGGCCTGTGGTTCACAAGCCAGTGCGCACATTCGAAGATGTTGCCCGACTGCGCACGGATCGCGCGTCTGAGCTTGGGTACGTGGCCGAGGCGATTGAGAAAGTGGTGGCACACTTCAAAGACCGCATCGGGATTATCGGCTTCTGTGGTGCTCCATTCACGTTGGCAAGCTACATGATCGAGGGCGGCAGTTCGCGCAATTATGTTGCGACGAAGACGATGATGTACCGTCAGCCGGATACATGGCGAATGCTGATGGAGAAGCTCGTTGCCGTGCTGCGCGAGTATGCGCGACAGCAGGTGGAAGCTGGCGCGGACGTGATCCAGATCTTCGATAGCTGGGTGGGCGTGTTGAGCATTGAAGACAATCGTGACTTTGTGTTGCCCATCACGAAGACGCTGGTGCGCGAGGTGCAGTCGCTGGGTGTTCCGGTGATTTATTTCGGCGTAGAGACGGCGAGCCTGTTGCCTGCGATGCGCGAGACGGGTGCCGATGTATTGGGTCTGGACTGGCGAACACCACTTGGAGCGACATGGAAGTCGCTTGACTATGCATGCGCCGTACAGGGAAATCTTGATCCGATAACGTTGTTTGCCGAACCGGAGTTAATTCGTGAGCGGGTGAAGCAGATTTTGAAGCAGGCTGGTGGCCGGCCCGGGCATATCTTCAACCTGGGGCACGGGATTGTGCCGCAGACGCCGGTGGAGAACGTGCAGGCGGTGGTCCGGTTTGTGCGGGAGCTATCGGAAGAGGTGACGCGTGGCTGATCATGCAGCGGTGTTGCTGCTGGCGCATGGGACGCCGGACACGCTGGATGAGATTCCGGAATACCTTCGGAATGTGACGAGCGGGCGGCCGATGCCGGAGTCGGTGATCACAGAGATACGGCACCGCTACTCGCTGATTGGCCACAGTCCATTGACTGAGCTAACGCAGGAGCAGGGAAGGCTGTTGGCGGAAACTATTGGCAGACCGGTGTATGTAGGCATGCGTAACTGGAAGCCCTACATCGGGGATGTGATCCGGCAGATGCGTAGCGATGGCGTTACCTCAGCGGCGGTGATCTGTCTGGCGCCGCAGAACTCGCGCACCAGCGTGGGACTATATCGCCGGGCTGTGTATGCCGAGGCGGGCGATGCGATGAAGATCGACTTCATCGAGGGATGGGCAGATCATCCGCTGCTGGCGGATGCATTTGCGGCGCGGTTGCTGTCGGTGTGGCAGAAAGTGTCGGAGGAGACAGGTTCTTCTGTTCCGGTGCTGTTTACGGCGCACAGCGTGCCGCAGAGGACCGTAGAGCCGCAGGCGGCTACGGCGGATGAGCCTGCGAAGCCTGCTGACCCTTACGCCGATGAGGCGAAGCGGACGGCCCGGATGGTTGCGGACCGCATACCGGGTTTGAAGGAGTGGCGCTTTGCGTTCCAGAGTCAGGGCATGTCGGGCGGTCCGTGGATTGGGCCAACGGTTGAGGACACGCTGACAGCGCTGCATCAGGAAGGGAACAAGGCGGTCGTGATTCAGCCGATCGGGTTCCTGTGCGATCACGTGGAGATTCTGTACGACATCGATATCGGCTTCCGCGAGTTTGCGTCGAAGCTTGGTCTGCGGATTGAGCGGCCCGACTCGCTGAACAATTCGCCGCTGCTGACATCGGCGCTGGCTGACCTTGCGCGGCAAGGTCTGGCAAGACTCGCAAGCTCATGAAGGCTGCTGTCATTGGCGGAGGGATTGCCGGAGTCTCTGCTGCATATGAGTTGGCACGCTCTGGTGTTGGCTTCACGCTCTATGAGGCTTCGCATCGGCTGGGCGGCATTGTGGAGACGGTGCGGCGCGACGGCTTCGTCATCGAGTGCGGGCCGGACTCATGGGTGACGGAGAAGCGGTGGGCGCGCGAGCTTGCGGTGGAGCTGGGGCTCGCAGATGAGATCATTCCGTCGCATGACCATTTACGACGTACCTATATAGCGCAGGCAAGAGAACTGGTTGCGATGCCGGATGGCATGCGCATGATGGTTCCCACGAAGTGGGAGCCGCTGCTGAGCTCGCCACTCTTCAGCTGGCAGGCGAGGCTCGCATATTTGCGCGAGCCGAAGCGTGCGGATGAGCTGAAGCAGTCTGCGCTGGCGGAAGATGCGGATGAATCGGTCTCGAGCTTTGTGCGGCGTCACTTCGGCGACGAGGTGACGGATACGATTGCCGCTCCGCTGCTGGCCGGTGTCTTTGGCGGCAGCATCGATGTGTTGAGCGTGCGTGCGGTGATGCCTGCGTTCGTGAAGATGGAGCGCGAGCATGGCAGCCTGATTACCGCTTTGCAGAAGAGTATTCGCCGCAGTGGAAGCGCACCGGTTTTTACTACGCTTAGATCAGGGTTACAGACGCTCGTGGATCGTATGGTTGCGGCTTTGCCTGCATCTTCCCTGCGACTTGGCGATGCTGTGACACAGATATCGCGGAGTGGTGAGAAGTGGCGGATACAAACATCTTCCGGTGCCGAGGAATTTGATGCGGTTGTGGCTGCGACTCCGGCGGATGTGACACGTTCACTGCTCGCGCCGCTCCATTCCGATTTCGACAAGCTTCTCTCGATGGACGCATCTTCGGCCATCGTTGTCGCGCTGGCATTTGCACCCGAAAAGGCAAAATCGCTGCGGATTCCGCGCGGATTCGGGTTTCTGGTGCCGCAGACGAAGGCTGCCGATCCGGATCGTGAGCCGCAGCTGCTGGCCTGCACCTTTGTCGAGCAGAAGTTTGCCCATCGCGTGCCTGAAGGCGCGGTTCTGCTGCGCGCTTTTTTTGGCGGAGAAGCGGCTCCGCGGCTGCTCGATGCGCCGGAGGAGGAGATTGTTTCGCTTGCCCGTCGGCAACTCTCTTTGTTGCTGGGGCCTTTGCCGGAGGCGTCGTTCACTGTCGTCCGGCGATGGCCGCGTTCTCTGCCGCAGTATGCGGTTGGGCATCCTGAGCGCATGGCACGGCTTGATGAGCAGGTGCGGGCCTTTCCCGGGCTTCAACTGGCAGGGAATGCCTACTACGGCGTCGGGCTTCCGGACCTGGTTCGCCAGGGGCGCGAGATCGCTCGGCGGCTCGTATCCCCCTCCCCCTACCTCTAATTTTCTCCGGTTTATTTGTTTTCAATCACTTACGAGGGGATCATCCCCTGGTATCCCATTGATTTCATTCGAGTTAGAGCCGTTCTAGTGTTTTCAATCACTTAGCGGGGGATCCCTGTCTGCCAATGCAAAACGCCGCTTTTGGCGGGCGCTCATTAAGGGAAATTCCTTCTATTTCTATGATAGCAAGTTCGGCGAAATAGTACGCCAAGTTCGATTGATATATAAGTGGTTTATTTCTCGTTATTTACGTTGCATCATGGATGTGGCAGGGCTTGACAGGATGCACTGGGCGAACCTTCCTCAGGTCTGTCTACGCAGCTGCTGCTGCGCCGACGTTCCAAGTCATAGTATTGGTTGGGTTGCACTCCCTTTCGGTTCAAAGTCTACAGGCGAAGCCCTGCAATCGCTCCGAGAGGCAGCTATTCCTGATAAAGGCGCTTCTCGTCAGCAGTGATCAGTCGACAGAAGCCGACTTCACAGGAGGAAATTTGAGTGGCCTGGCCTAACGCAAGGCCTAGGAGATGCGGCAGCGCGAGACAATGAGCTATGAGCATTTTTGCCCAGCAAGACGCGGTAGCAGAACCTCTCTCTGTTTTTGGACCTCGCAACGGATACAGTACCCAGATTGGTTTCCTTGTGTCGCAGCTCAAGTGGATGCGCGCAGTGGTTCTCTCGCGTTTGCAGAATCTGTCGGTTGAAGAACTCGATTGGCTGCCGCATCCGGATGCGAACTCGATTGGTGCTTTGCTGATGCATCTCGCTGCCGCCGATGTCTACTACGGTTTGGACACCTTCGATGGTGTCCCCTGGGGCCGCTTCTCCTATGAAGCTCGCAAGAAGTGGGGTGTGGCGATCAACCTTGGTCAGACTGCGCGAGTCCGCTATAAGGGATTTGATCTGCAGTACTACATATCGCATCTGTCTGAGACACGGGAACATACCCTGTCGGAGTTGAGCAAGCGAGACGATGAATGGCTCATGGCGATCGACCCCTCATGGAGTTGGGGAGCTACCAATAACCTTTGCAAATGGTTTCATGTGTGCGAACACGAGTCTCATCATCTGGGCCAGATTGATCTCATTTTGAAGCAGCTACCAGGACAGCAGAGTCGCGACAAGCGTAGTTTGCACAAAGGCCAGGCGTCGCGCACCGCACTCGGTGTGGCGTTGCGACGCGCGACTCATCAGGTCTATGACGCAAGCCCATTGGTGTTGAATGACCCTGTTGCCGTGCCGCTGCTGGGGAGCAGGTACGCGAAAGTCCTGGCTGACTCCGAAGAAGATTTGTATGAGGACTCGTCCCGGATGATGCGAGCGTGGTTGGTAGCCCGCAGCCGCTTCGCTGAAGATCATCTCGCACGCGCGGTGGAAGGCGGAGTTCGCCAGTATGTCCTTTTGGGAGCTGGTCTCGACACCTTCGGCTTCAGGAATCCGCACGCAGGGCTTGAGGTCTACGAGGTTGACCATCCTGCGACGCAGTCATGGAAGAAAGAGCTGGCTGAAGCGAGTGGAGTTGTGGTCCCGGAGTCTCTTCACTTTGTGGCAGTGGACTTCGAAACGCAGAAGCTCTCCGAACGGCTAGAAGAGGCAGGGCTGGACGCCAATGTGCCGACGGTTTTCGCGATGCTCGGGGTGGTTGTGTATCTGACTTCTGATGCCTTCGGAGAGACGCTCAAGTACATTGCTGGCTTTCCAGAGGGGAGTGGTGCGATCTTTGACTACGCCGTGCCGCGCGACATGCTTCCAGCCGAAGAGATCGATGCCCGGGATGAGCTTGCCAGCCGTGTCGAAAGTATCGGCGAACCGTTTCGGCTGTTTTTCGGTCCCGATGAAGTCAGGGACGCGCTTGGCGCTTTTGAGTCGATAGAGGATGTGGACGATAAGGAGCTAAATCGCCTCTATTTTGCAGGCCGAACCGATCAGCTGAACCTCAAAGGGAGGTCCGGGCACATGATCGCTGCTTTCCGAGGCTCTTCGTTGGTACCGTGAAACGCCTATCTCGTCACTTGGACGATAAGTCGGCAAACCGGACAAGCTCTCTCGATCCTGACCGACTGAATACGATGTACTTGGGAAACCGTCTCAATCTTCTGGGGATTCAAATTGACCCACTACCAACAATAAAGACCAAGTCCCTGGAGATGGGGTCAAGCACCCTCGTCATAAGCAAATAACCGGAACGCTTCCACTACTTGTTTTGACACCTCATCACGATTCCTCTTCGTCACGAGTTCGTGCCCGGCGCCAGTGATCGGAAGCAGTTTGGTTCGTGCCGGAATTAGCTTCATCGCCGCAACCAGCTCGTCGATGGAGCCGAACCCATCCCGGGTGCCGTGAACGAACAGTGCGGGAGTTTTGAGGTCCGGGAAATGCCCGGTACGTAGCTCGCTGGGCCGTTGCGGCGGGTGGAGCGGGTACGAGAGCAGCAGGAGCCGGTCTACCAGACCGGGTTCAGCCGCACTGAGCATCGACGCTTGCCTTCCTCCGTACGAATGGCCGCCCAAGAACACACGGCCCGAGGTCTGCTGCCGCATGAACGTAACTGCAGCTCTGAGTCCCTGTTGATCGTGTTCCGCACTGCCACGTGGCGGTGGCCCGTGCGGTCGCAACTGGCGGAAAGGAAGATCAAGCCGGAGGACAGTCACGCCAGAGGCGCAGAACGCATCCGCCAGTGCCACGAGAAGTGGGGAGTCGCAGTTCGATCCCGCGCCATGCGTTAGGACGAGGCAATCACCGGCGGAACCGGTCGGGCGGTGCAGGTGCTCTCGATGGCTGTCCATACGCATAGATTATTGCAGCCAAATGGCTGCAATAATCTCTCTAATTCTCCAGGCCACTCTTGGCCTGGCTGTGTCTTTGCCGCCCCACCGCCTGTTGTGCAGCCGCCGTAGAAACCGCAGGTCCCTCGGCTGCGTCGTGCGCGACTCCGCTCGGGATGACAAATTTTGAATAGACCGATTTTCGCCTGAATCTGTCCACTCCCGAACATCTCTGCCCACGAGCGGACATTTTGTTCCTTGAACATCCGGTAAATCTGGTGATTCTGAACAGGTTTGCGCGACGGCATGTTGGCCCTTTGCGTGCTCTATTCTCTTACTGAAGTTTTAAGGAACTCCTATGACACAACCTCCGTATCATCCACCAGAGGGTCATCCCATGCGCCGCTTCGCTCTCTTCGTAGCCGCCTTTGTCGTCATCGTAGCCATCGGTTCCCAACCCCGGCACGGCGCCAGCCTGAGTAATAAGTCGATGTGCGTCTGCATTCCGGCTCGAGCGGGGCTCATGATGAAATCGGCGATTGCGAAGACGCAGGCACGCTCCACACAGCTATTTACGAGCATAGCGACCGTAGCCAAGTAACATCGTAATTCTCTCTTTGACGCTCTATCATCGTCATAGCACTCGATAGGCTTTCTTAACGAGTAGGACGCTAACAGGGAAATGTTGGGTGGCACTCGGCTTTCATCCTGCGACTCAAGGGAGCCTATTACAGCCTGCGCCGCAGCCCTTCATTCCTCGCGCAGCAGGATCAAAGGATCAACCGAGAGTGCGCGTTTCGCAGGGATCCACGTAGCCAGCAGGCCCAACAAGGACATGGCCAGAACAGCACCGGCCAGTACCAGAGGATCGCGCGGCGTTGCCTGATACACGATAAACGCCAGTACCCGGCTCGCCAGAAGTCCGAGAAGCAATCCTGCCGTCGATCCAAATGCCAGCAATTTCACTGCGCGTCCCAGTGCCGCCTGCAACACTTCTTTCCGCTGCGCGCCCAGGGCGACGCGAATCCCCAACTCCCGCAGCCGTTTACTTACCGAGTATGCAGCCATTCCAAAGATGCCGGTGATCGACAGCATTGCCCCGATGATGCCGAGCACACCCAGCGCCATTGTCGCCACACGGGAGGCAAACATAGCACTGTCGTTCAGTTGTTTGGTCCATATCTGGGTGGTGAAGGGCAGCCCCGCGTCCAGCCCTTGCAGCGTACTCTTGATGGCTGCAGTCAGTTGTTGTGGATCGCGCGTTGAGCGCACGACAAGCACTACCGAAAACAAGTGTTCCTTGGTGTGACTCGATGATGATTGCATGAACGGTAGAAACATCGCCGGCTGTGGATCTTCGGTGAGGCTCGCATATTTTCCGTCTTCCACAACACCCACCACTTGTATGCGCGAGCCATCCCGCCTTTTGTAATATCCGCCTATGGCATTTGTTACCGAGCCAAAGATTTTGGCAGCAAACTCTCGATTCACTACGGCTACAAGTGGCTCGTTTTGGTCGTCATGCCATGAGAAAGCTCTGCCCGCCAGAAGGGCTGTCCGGGCTGCGTCGAAGTATCCCGGAGATATGTTGTACAGCATCACTTCAGCAGCGGCATTCGATGGCGCCAGATCGGTTGTCTTGTCCCTAAAGACAATCGTGCTGTTTGCGCCGAAATACAAGGGTGGCCGATCCACCGATCCGACTGCCTTTACGCCCGGAATCGTTCCCAAAGCATCGATCATGCGCTTTTGCATTGTGGACACATTGTCGCCATCGTAGCCGGCCATATTCAGAGCCGTACTTACCAGCATTGCGTTCTGCGGTTCAAAACCGAAATTGCTGTGCAGTGAGCGCGCCATTCCGCGCACTGCAACCATCGAAGAAGTAACCAGCACGGTACAGATCGCGATTTGGGTTACAAGCAGGAGGTCACGGACGGTCATCCGTCGCCCAACCCTGCGGGTCACAAATCCGTTCGGCGATTCGCCGGGGCCTGACTTAACCACCTCATATGGATTCGTGCGGAGGATCTGCCTCACTGGCACTGCACCGAAGAGGAAACCACTCACTACCGCCAGCAGCAAAGCGAACAGGTAAATATTTGCATCCGGGTTCACCGGCAAATGCATGCTGGGGGCCGTTGTTGAGAGTGGCCGCCACGCGCTCAGCCCGCGCAACAGCAACAGGCTGCCCAATACTCCAACCATCCCTCCGATGAGTGAAATCAGCACGGCCTCAGTGAAGACCTGCCGCAAAATGCGTCTCCGGCTCGATCCAAGTGCGAGCCGCAAAGCGACTTCCCGGGAACGGTCAGCCGCGCGCGCGGCAAAGAGACTGCCCAGATTCGCACATGCGGCCAGCAGAATCAGCCCAGCCAGCAACATCAATCCCGCCAGGAACTCACGCACCGGACCGCCCAACCAGTCGCCGGCAAGATAGGGGCGGGTCAGAGAGAAAGTCATATTGCCATCCTCTTTGGGATAGGCCTTTTCCAGATACGAGCCAATCGAATTCAGATCAGAGACAGCTTGTGCCGGAGTTACGCCCGCCTTCAGATGCCCCATCACCATTAAAATGCCGCGATTCGCGCGGGCATTGAGGACATTCATTCCCTCCACCTGCTCCTGATTCACAAGCGGCACCCAGATGTCCGGACCGAGAAACAACAGCGTGCCTCGGAAATCCGGTGGCGCTACGCCGAGGATGATAAACGGATGCTTGTTGATTTGGACCACACGGCCCACCACGCCACGATCCTCCTGAAAGTGGCTGTGCCAGTACGTGTAGGTAAGCACGATATAGGGAGCGCTATTGGGACCATGCTCATCGGAGCCGTGGAAGAAACGGCCAAGATATGGCTGAATTTTCAGCACGTCGAAGTAGTTTCCGGTCACCTCCATGAGCCAGATGCCCGAGGGATTGTTGCCCGTATCCAGCCCTGCGTCAGAGACGTTATAAGCGGCCAGGCCATCGAAGCTGCGGTTGCGATCGCGCAGATCGACGTAGTCGAGATAGGAATGATTGATGGCCTGATCCTTCCCGCGCTCAATTGCGTAGAGGCTCCGAGCCTCGGGCACATTCAGGGGGCGCCAGATCAACGCATTCATTACGCTGAAAACCGCTGCGTTTGCGCCGATTCCCAGTGCCAGTGTCAAAACGGCGACGATGGTGAAACCGGGAGACTTGCGCAACAGGCGAAGGCTGAAGCGGACATCCTGCATGAAGGTCTCAATGAAATTGCCGCCGAGCGCTTCGTGGCTCTCCTCCCTAAACTTCTCATACCCGCCGAACTCGATGCGCGCGCGGCGTTCTGCCTCCATGCGAGGCAGGCCCGAACGCTCCAGATCGTCCGCACGATGCTGAATGTGCGAGCGAAGCTCCGCTTCCATGTCATTGGCGGTTGCAGAGCCATGGAAAAACTTAGCGGCAAGAGAACGAAAATAGGCGAGGAATTTCATATTTCCTCCGGCTGCGCGCGAGAGCAGAAGCAATGGCTGCCGGCAAGGCGGTTCCACCCATGCTCGATGCGTAGGAGGACGCCATATCCATGGAGTGGACCGAACGAAATCGCCCTCAGAATGAGGAGATCAAGTGTGAGAATGAGGAGATCAAGTGTGCCAGGAAGTAGCTGGGCCTGATCCGGCATTCGGCCCCCTCCTAAATTGGTTAGGAGATTAGCGCAATTTCTCCTAAGCTGTCAAGGAAAACAATCTTGAATTGGCATTTGAGATTTCACGCTCGTTCTTAGGACTTGCGAAACCAAAAAAGGCGGGAACACGACGACTGCCAGGTAGCTTGACCGAAAGGGTCATGATTGGGCGCTACTTTTCAAGGGTAAAGCTTTTCAGGGGAGCAAAAAGACTTGTAAATGTAGCCGCCGAAACTATTTGAAAAAGGAAGCGTCTCACTCTATACATTTATTCTTGGTTAAAGTTTGTCTAAACTTATTAAATTTCTAGATTTTTGCTATACCTTTTTGAGGCTTTGTTTTGACGACGCGAATCCTGTGGTTTCCTTTTGTAGCAGCAGCCCTGACATTTTTTTCAGTAGGTTGCGGTACTAAGTCCGAATACTCCGCTCCAGACTCGGTTCCTCAAAGTCCATTTCATACCGTGCTCACTCGAACAAGCAATCCTCAGGTTGCTGCTTACACCTTGACACTGAAGCAACCAGGCACAGTGACCGTCGATTTCGGCAAAGATACCACCTACGGGTTCAAAACCTCGGCGCAGCATTTTGAGGTCACGGGGACTCCACCCACCATTTATGTGGCGGGTATGCTGGCGAGCACAACGTATCACATGCGAGCTGCGGTCGAGTATGACAACGGGTCGACAGAATCCGATCTGGATCAGACGTTCACGACTGGTGCCATACCCCCCGGAGTCATCCCGAGCTTTACTGTGACGCCTACGAACGGCTTGACGCCGCAGCCCGGCGTGGAGCTGGTTGACATCGTGGGATCGCCATCGTATCCCTTTGCAACGGATCTCAATGGAAATGTGATCTGGACCTACCTCTTTCCGGATCGCCAGTCCGACTCGGTTCTCTATCCGATCAAGCTCATGCCGAATGGGCACTTCTTTTGCCTCATCGCTCCGAATTCCTCTAATCCTGTTACAACCGGCCCAGAGCCGGCAACAGAACTCAACCTTCTGCGCGAGATTGACCTGGCGGGAAATGTCATCCGGCAGCTCACCATGGCAACCCTTAACGCAAGTCTGGCCGCCGCCGGATACGACATCTCCCTACAATTGTTCTCTCATGACTTCGCACTTCTGCCGAATGGACACATTCTCGTCATCGCAAATATGCTCAAGCCGTACACAAACCTGACCGGGTATCCGGGCACAACGAATGTGCTGGGCGATGTGGTGATCGATCTTGATCAGAACTTTAAGCCGGTGTGGGTCTGGAGTGAGTTCGATCATCTCGACGTAAACCGCCACCCCATGAGCTTCCCCGACTGGACCCATTCCAATGCCATTGTCTACTCGCCAGACGATGGCAATTTCCTTATATCCATCCGCCATCAGAACTGGGTCATCAAAGTCGATTACAACAACGGCGCGGGCGCAGGCGATATTATTTGGAAGCTCGGATACCAAGGAGACTTCCAACTACGAGGGGCCATCGATCCGACGGACTGGTTCTACGCACAGCACGACGTGAACTTCGTCAGCTCGAACACCACCGGAAACTTCAAGATTGCCGTCATGGATAATGGAGACGATCGCGAGTTCTCGACCGGTGTCACGTGCAACAGTGCTGGAGGTCCCGCCTGTCAGTACTCTACCGTGCCGATTATGCAAGTGGATGAGAATGCAAAGACCGCATCTTTCCTCTTCCACCAGATCATTCCTGTCAATCTTTACAGCTCATTTGCTGGAGACACGAGAGTGCTGGAAAATGGCAACATCGAGTACAACCTGGCCGGCGTGGGTTCAGACTCTTATGTCTTCGAGGTAACGCCTACAGACACGCCGCAAACTGTCTGGCAGATGCACGTCGCAAAAATGAACACATACCGCGCCTTCCGCATGCCGAGTCTTTATCCCGGCGTACAGTGGTAGCCAAGACCCCCGATCGACTGCTGCAAGGAGGCATCTCCGCGCAAAAATATCAGGGGTGTAGCCTAATTTGAGCCCAGAAGTCTGTTGCAAAAATCTTCGCGCTCAATGCGATGGATGAATGCAATGCATCGTCCCTGATACGTGCATGTCAGGCTTCCACCCCCGACGGATTACAGCAAAATGAGGGTTGATGAAATCCGCCCTTATATGTAAACGCGCAAAGTACGGCACCTGATTCTGTGGCGTTTGCTCGTTTGTTGCTGCTAGAAAGATGGGGAGGTAAAAAACGCACATGTCTGATTCCAACTCACAGATGAGTGCTTCGCGGCTGGAAGCCTTTTCTGATGGCGTGATTGCCGTCATCATCACGATCATGGTGCTGGAGCTACATGTTCCGCATGAGGATGGGTGGGCAGGGTTGTGGTCGGTGGCGCCGCGGCTGGGAATTTATCTGCTCAGTTTTCTGGTGGTGGGCATTTACTGGATCAATCACCATGAGTTGATTCGGCGGACGGAGAGTGTCGATTACCGTGTGCTTTGGGCCAATCTCGGGTTTCTGTTCGTGCTTTCGCTGATTCCTTACTTTGTGGATTATCTGGACGAGAAGGCCTTCAGTTCGTTTCCGACCCTGCTCTACAACCTGACGATGCTGCTGGTCGGTGCAGCCTTTTTCTTGCTGCGATGGGCGGTGATGCGGCGGCAGCGGTTCGCCGGATCGCTGCGGCATGCGGACGAGTCGGAGTTATGGAGACATAGCACGAGTCTCGGCATCTACCTTGTGGCGATCGCGGTTTCGTTTTATCGTCCGTGGCTCTCGCTCGCGATCAATGCGCTGGTGACGGTGGTGTGGATCGTACCCGGAGCAAGTGTAAAGAGTTGCGCGGACGAGGGTGCTGCGGCGAATCGTCCTGCTGCCAGCGATCCTATCGAGTAAGACGAATGAGTGCTCTGGCTGTGTTCAGGATGGAGCGCCAACCGCCATGGCCGACTTGAGCCACGCCTCCATCTGGTCGTGGCCGACTAGACCGGCCTGCTGATGAACGAGCTTGCCTCCGGCGAAGACGGCGAAGTTCGGGATGCCGCGGACGTTGTAGCGGGCGGCGAGCTGTCCGTACTTGTCGGAGTCGACCTTGAGGACGATGGCTTGTCCGGCCAGATCGGAAGCGGTGCGGGCGACTTCGGGAGCTGCCATGCGGCAAGGGCCACACCACTCTGCCCAGAAATCGACGAGTACAGGCACGCGGGCATGCTGAATCACGTCGTCAAAAAGGTCGATATCCGCCGCAAGCGGTTCGTTGACGGGGTGCAGTGCATTCTTGCAGGCGCCGCAGCGGCCTGTGTCTGCCAGGTGCGCAACGGGGATGCGGTTTTTCTGGCCGCAGTGGTTGCAGGTACGAACGACGGGCATGGACGGCTCCTTCTTTCAGTCTGAAAGTTAGATGTCAGATTCCACCGGGACGATTGCCGAATTATTGGAGTCGACGGGCCATGACTTCGCCAAAAGGAGACGCCCTCATTCATTCTGGAGATGGTGATAGTATCGAACCGATTTTTGAGGGTCGATTACCATGCGCTCTACACTTTCTGCGTTCTTTGTGCTGATGGGGACAACACTTGTATATGGCCAGAGTCCGAGCTGGATGCCGGACATGACACAACAGCAAACCTATACTTTGCACCGATCCTCGAGCAGGCAATCTACGGGCGGGAATGCGGATTATCGCACAGTGACTCCGGGCGAGACGCTCACACTTTTAGATGTAGATGGGCCGGGTGAAATCTCGCATATGTGGTTCACGCTAGCCGACAGCGAACCTTATTTCCTGAAGCGGATGGTGTTGCGGATCTATTGGGATGGCGAAGACTCGCCTAGTGTTGAGACGCCGATTGGCGATTTTTTCGGGCTTGGCACCGGAGAGGTTGTTCCTTGGCAGTCGGCGGTTTTGACGGTATCGCATGACCGGGCCATGAACAGCTACTTTCCGATGCCCTATGCGCGCCACGCAAAGATCACAATGACCAATGAAGGCAAGGAATCGCTCGGGAACTTGTACTGGAATATTGATTACCGCGAAAATGGGCATCCCTTACCGAAAGATACTCTCTACTTTCATGCGCAATATAGGCAGGCGCAGCCAAACCACGGCTGGACGGGGCAGTGGTATGAGAATGGCGATCCGATTGTGAACTACCGCCGCAATGTGGACGGCAAGGACAACTACGTGTGGCTGGAGGCGCAGGGGCACGGGCAGTTTGTGGGCGTGACCATGTCGATCTTGCAGAACCAGGATGGATGGTGGGGCGAAGGCGACGATATGTTTTTTATCGACGGCGCGGCGGTGCCGACTTCTATTGGGACTGGGTCTGAGGATTATTTTCTAGGGGCCTGGGATTTTGGCGGGGGCGCTTACAGTCTTCCATTAAACGGGGCGCCACTGGTTGGCAAGGAGGTTGCGGGCAGCCGCTGGAGCGTCTATCGCTTTCATCTGGATTCACCGATTCCATTTGCGAAGTCGTTCAAGGCGACAATTGAGCACGGGCATTCCAATCACCGCTCGGATACTTTTTCTTCTGTCGCTTACTGGTATCAGGCGGAGCCGCATGCGGCGTTTCCACCTTTGCCGGAGGTAGATGAGCGAGTTCCCACGCTGCAGTTTGTGGGTGGGCCGGGGAATTCGAAGGGGCCATATTCGCCGGGAAGTTTGACGCCTCGGTGAGTTTCGATTCTGTCCGCGAATTTTAAACATGAGAGCGGGGTCTTGCCTGCTCAGTACGACTGCATCAAGGTCCTATCGGAAAAACGGAGTTTTTCGAAGATCTCAAGATGATCGATGTCCCGGTGCTGGTGATGCAGGGCGAGGACGATCAAATCTGCCCCTTCGCGAGTAGTGGCGCAAAGTCTGTGAAGCTCTTGAAATACGGCACACTCAAAACGTATCCCGGATTCCCGCATGGCATGGCGACCACAAATGCCGACCGGATCAATGCCGACATCCTTGAGTTCGTAACGGTGTCTGAGGTCACGGACACATCAGCCGCATGAAGTTCACGGAGGTGCCCGCAGTCAGCCTCGGGCGCGTTCGATAGCTCGTACTACGGCGCGGGCTTTGTTGACGGACTCTTCGAATTCTTTTTCCGGGATGGAGTCGGGGACGATGCCGGCTCCGTCCCGGATGTGGCTCTTCCTGCCTTGCTGGAGTAAGGTGCGGATGGGCACATCCGTCCTCTTCTCAATCGCCCGAATCACTAGATAGCCAGAAGGAGTTGCATCTTGCCTCGTGAATCAAATCAGTCAGCGCGTCCCGGTGCGTCGATTCCTGCAGACGATCTAAACCGTACCTTGGCAGTTGCTCAGCCAGACGTTGAGGAAAGCCTTCCTCACATTGGACTCGTCGGAGATACTTACACCATCCTTCTTACGGGAAAAGACACTGCGGAGCGCTTCTGCCTCATCGATATGCACATCCCTCCAGGCGGAGGACCGCCTCCGCATCGCCATGATTTCGAGGAGGCATTCACGCTACTTGAGGGCGAACTGGAGTTCACCTTTCGCGGAGTCAAGCAGACTGTCGGATCTGGTGCGACTATCCACATTCCCGCGAACGCTCCACATCAGTTTCGAAACGCCTCAGCTGAACCAGCGAGATTACTTTGTATCTGTTCTCCCGCAGGTCAGGAAGAATTCTTTATGAAGGTTGGTATTCCCGTTGCGACGCGCACAACGCCGCCACCGAAGCTCGACGAAGCGGCAGAAGCGGAATTCAGAGCGAAGGCCGAGGCGCTGGCTTCGAGTTATCGGACGGAATTTATCCGACCGGCGTAGATACAATCGCCGGATTAACAAGGTTTTGTCTGAGGTCGATCGATCGGCTCAACGGCCGCGCGCTGTGCGTCTTAGATCGACGTTCAAATAGCTGCGCCGAGGGGAGGTCGAGCATTTTGCGGACACACGAAAGGGCGAGAACACCGAGTCATGTTGGAATACAACGAAAATTAACATGAATGCACGCCTGCATTAACCCAGCGTTGAATTGGCGTGAGTATATATGCGCCCAGCCCCGCAAAGCGTCTGCAATTGGGCTATCCCGAATCAGATCGGCATTGAAGGAGGACTCATGAGAAAGCTTCTCGTCGTGCTCGTGTGTATGGCGACCACCGGCTTGGTTTTGTGTCAACCGGCCCTCAGTCAAACGGATGCCGGCGATGATTCGCATCCGTTTCAGGCAGACTCGGATTCGAATCACGACCGCCATTCACATGTCGTCCCCATTGCGGCGATACGTGTTCCTGGAACTTCCGACGCAAACCCCTTTGTCAATTTTGACCAGGCTTCCGTCGATACCAGATTCCAGTTGCTATTCGTCTCAAGCCGCTCGTCGAAAGCCGTCGCCATCTTTGATGCGCTCACAGACCGAAAGTTGGGCGAGACGCCGGCCATTTTCGCTGGCGTAGGCATTGACAGTCCTCACTCGGGTCCCGACGGAAACGTGGTCGCCGGTCATTACCTCTTTGCTGGAGACTACCCGAGTACCGTTAGAGTGTTTGACCTGAGCGCAAGTCTTTCTTCGCCCCCCGAAGTCGCCGAAATCCAAACAGGCGGCGCGTTTCGAGCCGACGAGATGGCCTACGATCCAGTTGATCACGTCGTTATCGTTTCCAACGGCGATTCAACTCCCGCCTTCGTCACTCTGATCGATAGCAAGACATTCAAGATCGTGAAGCAGGTAACTTTCGATGGGACGAACGGTACGCCCGACACTTCGCAGGGCGGCATCGCCAGTGTTCTGTATAACTCCCGAACCAACAAGTTTTTTATCAGCATTCCAGAGGTTGGATCGAACTTGACCGCGGGCGCAGTTGCCGTGATGGATCCGGCAGATGGGAAGGTGACGAAGGTGTTTTCGGGACTGGACAACTGCATGCCGTCCGGGATGGCGCTGGGGCCTCGCGACAATGTTCTGGTCACCTGCGACCCGGGGTTCCCGGCGCCTGATCCGGTTCAATTTGCGCCACGCACCTATGTGATCAACGGACGCACGGGAGAAATTCTGGCCAATATCACACAAGTCGGCGGTGTAGACTATGGCGCGTACAACCCTGTCGATCATCACTATTACGTTGGAGCACGCGACTTTTTCACGAGCCCAGACGCAACCACAGCCTCTCCAGTACTGGGCGTTATTGATGCCGATACGAATCAATGGATCGAAAACATTCCTACGGGAACCGACGCCCATTCGGTGGCGGTCAACCCCTTCAATAACCAGATATTTGTGCCGATCGAGAATCCGAATCCGCTCTGTGGAGCCCTTCCCGGATGCGTTTCGGTGTTCACGGATGCCCGCCGAGGAGACCGATGGTAAGGAATTTATTAACAACCTCGAACTGAAATAGCGAGGTAGCGTGACTTGGACAGCTGCCGCTGTGGACGCACCTTTCCTGGCTAGCTGCGGGCGCGTTCGATGGCTCGTACTACGGCGCGGGCTTTGTTGACGGATTCTTCGAATTCGTTTTCCGGGACGGAGTCGGCGACGATGCCGGCTCCGGCCTGGATGTGTCCCTGTTTGCCTTGTTGTAACAGGGTGCGGATGGCGATGCAGGAGTCGAGGTTTCCGGAGTAGTCGGCGTAGAGGACGCTGCCGCCGTAGATGCCGCGGCGCGTGGGTTCGAGCTCTTCGATAATTTCCATGGCACGGACTTTGGGCGCACCACTCAGGGTTCCGGCAGGGAAGCAGGCGCGGAAGGCGTCGACGGCGTGGAGTTCGGGGCGCAGCTTACCTTCAATGGCACTGACGATATGCATGACGTGTGAGTAGCGTTCGACCGTCATCAATTCTTTGACTTCGACGGAGCCGTATTCACTGACGCGGCCTACGTCGTTGCGTCCGAGATCGACGAGCATGACGTGCTCGGCGCGCTCCTTTTCGTCGTGCAGCATCTCTTCGGCGATGCGGCGGTCGTCTTCTTCACTTGTGCCGCGTGGGCGCGTTCCGGCGATGGGGCGGTATTGGATGCGGCCCTGATTGACGCGGACTAATAGTTCCGGAGAAGAGCCTGCGATATGAGTATCGCCATCTTTTTTCAGACTGAGGCGCAGGAAATAGAGATACGGCGAGGGGTTGACAATGCGCAGCGCGCGATAGACGGCGAAAGGATCGACGCCGGTTTCGACATCGAAGCGCTGTGACAGGACGACCTGAAAGACGTCGCCTGCGGCGATGTATTCCTTGGCGGTCTCGACGGCTTTGAGAAAGTCTTTTTTGCGAGTCCGCGATTCGAACTTAAGCTTGCCACCGATTTTTTTCTGCTTCGGTTTCTGGAGTGGCACTGCCAGGAGTTTTTCCAGACGGTCGAGGCGTTTGAGCGCGCCGGCGTAGGCGCGGTCCGGTTTCTGCTGGCTCACGTCGGCGGTGACGATGAGGAGCATCTCCTTGCGAATGTGGTCGAAGGCCAAAACCTCGTGAAAGAACATGAGGCATGCGTCGGGCAATCCGAGATCGTCTTTGGCGGTCTCGGGCAGATGCTCGATCTGGCGGACGACATCGTAGGCGAAGAAGCCGACCGCTCCGGCGGTAAAAGGTGGCAGTCCGGCAATGCGGGCGGCCTTATGGCTGCTGAGATATTCCTTCCACAGTGCGAAAACGTCGCCTTCGATGCGGCGGAGCTTGCCGTTTTCGGTAACCTCAATGTTTTTGCCGCGTGAAACGATCTTGCGAAACGGGCGAATACCGATAAATGTATAGCGGCCTATTTTTTCGCCATTCTCGACGGATTCGAGCAGGAAACACTCGGGCTCGTCGGTAGCGAGGCGAAGGAAGGCTGTGACTGGCGTTTCGAGATCGGCGGTAAGCGTGCGGTAGAGCGGCACCAACGTGTGGGTGCGAGCCAGCTTCAGGAATTCTGCGCGAGAAGGGAGGGATGTTTCGTGCTGTGGCATAGCTTGTGGTTATCGTACCGTAACGCAGGCGGATATTGGCTGGCTCTCGTCGCTTCGATAGCGGATGGCGTCGTTTGGTTGGGGTTTGTGCTTTCCCACCCTTCGGTTTCGCTCAGGGCAGGCTGTTAGCACCCCAAAAAACAGGCGCGAAGATGGGCACACATGTTCGTGCATTCTGCTTGAAGAAGGCAGATTCTTCGGTGTGCTCAGAATGACGTCGGTTGAGAGAAGGCTTTGGAATCCAAGTAGATAACCGTTTGTGACCTCTGTAACTCTTGCGGGGTGTTCGAGCAGGGGCCTATACTCGGTGAGTTTGGCCGGATTTGCATGTTGAATTACAGTTGCCGGTCAAATATTTGACGATGGCATGCCCGATAAATGACCGGTTCGGAGTGCCTGGATTCGCAGAGCGTTGATGAAATGCTGATGCATGGAGTGGACAATCGGTCTGGACTGTCAGACGGTCCAAAGGGAGACATAACTTTCGTATGGCTACTATTACGCTCGAGCAGGAGATTAATCCCTGGGAAGCACAAGCTGCTCGATTTGACTTTGCGGCGCGCAAGCTGAATCTGGATGAAGGACTATGGCGCGTGCTGCGGCACCCTTCGCGCGAGATCATCGTGCATTTTCCAGTCACTATGGACGATGGCAGGATTGAGATGTTTACCGGCTTTCGTGTGTTGCACTCGCAGGCGAGGGGGCCGGGCAAAGGCGGAATTCGCTATTCGCCATATGTGTCACTGGATGAAGTGCGCGCGCTGGCGAGCTGGATGACATGGAAGTGCGCGGTAGTGAATATTCCCTTCGGCGGCGCGAAAGGCGGCGTGATCTGCGACCCGAAGAGGATGTCGATCGGCGAAGTGGAGCGCATGACGCGTCGCTACACCGCGGAGATTATCGAATTCATCGGCCCGGAAAAGGATGTGCCGGCGCCGGACATGGGCACTAACGAACAGACGATGGCCTGGATCATGGATACCTACTCCATGCACATGCGGCAGACGGTAACGAGCGTAGTCACAGGCAAACCGCTGAATATTGGCGGTTCGCGCGGACGACGGGAGGCGACGGGCCGCGGCATCGGCGTGATGTGCGACGAGGCGATGAAGTATCTGCAGATGCCGATCGATGGCTGCCGCGTGGTGATCCAGGGCTTTGGCAACGTTGGCTCGAATGCGGCGAACCTGATGCGCGATAAGGGCTATAAGATCATCGGGATTGCCGAATATGACGGGGGTCTTTTCAACCCAAATGGTATAGACATCTGCTCATTGCTGGAGCATCGTCAGCGCAATGGCACGGTCCTTGGCTTTAAAGGCGCGGAAGCCGCGGATTCGATCGATCTTCTGACAGCGGATTGCGAGATTCTGATTCCGGCGGCGACGGAGAATGTGATTACCAGCCGCAATGCGGACCGCATCAAGGCGCGCATCATTTGCGAAGGCGCCAACGGACCGACGACTGCAGTGGCGGATGAGATTCTGGCGGACAAGAAGGTTTTTATCATTCCAGACATCCTAGCGAACTCAGGCGGCGTGACTGCTTCGTATTTTGAGTGGGTGCAGGATCGCCAGGGCTACTTCTGGAAAGAATCGGTTGTGAACGAGCAACTGGAGAGTATTCTGGCGGAAAGCTTTGACGATGTGGTTCGCTATTCAGAGGCGCACGGCGTAAACAATCGCATCGCAGCTTACATGCTGGCGATCGATCGCGTGGCTTTTACGATCAAGCAGCGTGGGCTTTATGCGTAACGATTTTCTAGCTGAGGGAAATTCTAAAAGGACGGTTTTCGGGCCGTCCTTTTGCTCTATGAAATCAAAAATGCTATAGATGGTTTAATTGTTCGCGGCATTTACTTCGATAATTGCGGGTTCAATACGTGAGTCTCAAAGGATATATCCGAGAGCAGTTATTTCAGTCCGGTTACGACGTGCGTCGCCGAGGCAAGGATGAACTGGGATTCAATCCCTATTGGGATATTGCGCAGCTTAGCGCGGGAAATAACTCATCTGTGCTTTTCGATGTCGGTGCGAATAATGGACAGACGATAGCAGAATTCCGCAAGCGATTTGTTAATCCGGTTATTCATGCGTTTGAGCCAAGCCCTTCAACCTATGCCAAGCTAACAGCGCAAACAGCTGGCACGCCGGGTCTTTACCTGAGAAACTTCGCGCTTGGAGCAAATTGCGATCGGAAAATACTACACGAAAACTCGATACATGCGTTGACATCATTTCTCCGACAAGGCGAGGCCTGCTGGGGTGAAGTAGTCAACGAGATACAGGTGGATATGCGTTCGGTTGATAGTTACTGCAGAGACTTCGGCATTACGCACATTGACGTACTTAAGTCTGATACGCAGGGCTTTGATCTTGAAGTCTTAAAGGGCGGAAGCGGGCTATTGTCGGAACATCGGGTTCATCTGGTTTTCATCGAGCTGAACTTTTGCGAAATGTATCAAGGGATGGCCCGGTTTGATCAAATTTACTCCTTTCTGCATGATTTAGGATTTCTACCTGTGGGGTTCTATAACCAACATATTCGTGATTCGAGCCTGGGATGGGTAGATGGCTTATTCGTCGATCCTCGATACACGCATAGTTAGTTGACCGACTATTGCGAGAGATAAGGCTGGCTCGTCTTTCTATACCTTTATTCCATGCGCACCGCTTGTACTGGATCGAGGCGCGAGGCTCGCCATGCCGGGATGGCCCATGCTGTTGCAGCCACGAGCAGCAGCAGTGCGGCAACGGTGGCGAAGATCGTCCAGTCAAGCGGTTGTGTGCCGTAGAGCATGTTGCGGATGGATTGCACCGTGAAGACGCTGCCGACTAAGCCGAGGACGAGGCCGATCCACGCAGCGTGGGCTTTATGCGTAAGCTTCTTTGACAGAGAGGTAAGGAAGGGACGGATTCTAATCCATCCCTTCCTTTTTTGCGCATCGAGGAGGATTCTGATTTCTGCGTCTGATTTCTGAACAATGACCTCAGGGGCTGAAGCCCCTTGAATTTGCATGGTTTCATACGCGGCTAAAGCCCGCGCCTACCATCCCAGCCCGCGCTTACCCATACTTTAGAAGCTGTCTTTTAAGGATTCTTCACTGTACTGCGCTCTGTTCAGAATGGCGGTAGTGCAAAATGGGCTATAGACTTGGTAACGTTTTCATTCCTGATTTTTCCGGGTGTCCATGCAGCGGCGTAAATTTCTGAAATCAGCAGCTTTGGCGGGTGGCTCGTTGTTATGCGTACCTCGCCACGCTTTTTCTCTACAAGCACCTACGATTAAACCTGCCCCGGATCCCGGCGTGAAACGTGTGCTGGTGATGTTCAAGTGCCACTTCGATGCCGGATTCATCGACACGCAGGCGCATGTGGTGCAAAAGTATTTCACCGAATATTTTCCGCATGCGATCCAGATTGCCGAAGAGATGCGGCAGTCCGGCAACGAACGCTATGTGTGGACGACGGGATCATGGCTGCTGTACGAGTATCTGGAGCAGGCGTCGGCGGCGGATCGCACGCGCATGGAGCAGGCGATCGGGCGCGGAGACCTTGCGTGGCACGCGCTCCCTTTTACGTGGCAAACGGAATTGGTTGACCGATCGATGATCGAGGGAAGCCTTGGGCTGTCGC
>Ga0206906_1031_pt1 | contig 23025 bp, 17 predicted proteins | sample Alteio_BWOrgHeat_79_FD_152935 | JGI IMG/M metagenome (GOLD analysis project Ga0206906, IMG submission 152935) | Enriched cells from forest soil in Barre Woods Harvard Forest LTER site, Petersham, Massachusetts, United States -... | ecosystem: Environmental > Terrestrial > Soil > Temperate forest >...
GACTTTGGAACATTTTGCGTTGATCACGACACGACTATTAATCTGGTCGCTGGAAGTTTCGTTCATAATTGTCCCAATCCAGCAACTATTCTCAGTGTGACAACTACTCCGGCAAATATACCTGGTCTAACAATTAAACCAGTTTTTATTGGACCACCACAAGTTCAAATTACTCCAAGTGCTACTTGGAATTCAGGTATACCGATAGCGATAAATCTCACATATTCGAGTTCTGCACACCAGCCTATCATTCTCACCGGCGATAACATAATCATTGATGCTTCTCCATCGGTTAAAATCACTTTGAATTTGACGGGCAAAGGAATAAATTGTGATTCTTGCAATTGCCCGAAATTTGATTCTATAAGTTTTGGCTTGGGTACCGTGAATGGTAAAATAATTGATACTAATAAAGTTGGACTTGGTGATCCAGAAAAGCAAACCTCTATTGATCTTTCAAGCATTACCAATACAGAAGATTGTAATCTGATAATCACCAAAATAAAATCATTCTCCAATTTTTTGGGGAATGAATTAATAATGACCTCATTTAACGGTACTTCCGGAGCAACGAATGCAACGCTTACTCCACGATCTTCTCTTGGTTCGATGACTGTACAATTTTCGGCGCTCAGAGCCGGCGAAGTTACTGATACAATGATGTTCCAAATACAAAAGCAAGCTAAAGATGGCACTTTAACAGCTTGCGATACACTCCCAGTTATATATCACGGTCATGTTGGTCTAGGCATCTGTCAAATTGATACTCAGAGTACAAATTCATTTGCACAATCATATTTACAGACTGATACAATCTCGTGTTGCATAGGAGAGGAAAATTATCGTTACATTTGCATCAAAAATATCGGAGATGGCACACTTAATTTTACTATGAATTTTACTAATGTTGATCCTGAGTTTTGGGTGCTCTACGATATTGGCGGCGCGAAATATGCAGGCGAAACAATTTCTATCGCTCCAGGAATGAAAACTTGCTTCTCAATTCATTTTGGTCCTGCAGCAAGTGCATCCGGACTTATTCATAATTCCCTAAATATTTGCTCATTTTCATTACCTATTGTAGGACGTGTTAAACCCCAATGTTTGAACTGTGTACCGGGATCTTTAACAATATATGGAATCACTGGTACTTCATATGTTGGGTTTTCTGCCGATAGTGATAGATTCAATTTTATCTCGGACATTAATGCTAAACTTGATGTCTATGCTACTAGCATAGTTCCTGGACCGCCACTTCAAATTTCATTGGCTTCAATGACTGGTACGACTTTTACAGACCTTGGTCCTTATAATTTTCAACAGACTTTGAGAACAATTTGCGATGAGCCTAACGCAATTAATCAAGGGCATAATGCCTGCAATACAGCTACATTTTCTTCAACTATTACTGGTAATAAAGGGGATTTAATCCTTTTCCATACTGCGCAAGGTAAATGTGGAATTTTGTACATTTCTGCTATTTACTTGGTGAACGGAATTTGGACGGCAGATATTGAAGGTGCTTTCCCACTTCCATAAAACTATTTATTCATATAACTTTATGAAAATATTTTTGTCAATTATTTTATTTGCGCTTACGCCGGTCTTGACATTTGGACAGATTAATTCGGGTGCCGATGATTATGGCTCAGCCTTTCGCACTTTGCCAGATGGTAAAATGGAATTTTGGTTTACTACTGGACGTGATGCAAAAGACGGCCGCTCAAGGGCATTATTTATTGCTCCTTGTGCTGAAACTGGCTTTGGAAAACCTTATCGAGCCGACACACCGCTTAATTTGGTTGCGGACAACCTAAATCCTGTAGTTCTCAACGGAACACCATCGTTTGCCGCATGCGATGGTAATCATGGTGTTTTCGGCTCGAATAGGTTAGTTAACGGTAAATACTTTGGAAATGATATTTATGAAATTAGGTTCAATAACGGTAAATGGGATACTACAAGGATAAACGAAATTAATTCAAACGCATGGGATGATTCACCCGCACTATCTCCTGATGGTTCAAGAATCTACTTTGCTTCAGATCGCTTAAAACCAGGAACTAGGCAAGCAGATTTATTCATGAGTGAATTTATAGATGGGCATTGGACTGAGCCGAAATATTTACCTGAAGTGAATACCCCTGAATTCAGTGAAGAGACTCCCTTTGTGGGAGAAGATGGCTTCCTCTATTACTCCACCAATCGCTCAGGTGATTATGATATTGTGCGTGCGAAACTCAATAATCGAGGTTTACCAGAGTCTGAGGGACAGCCGATACCATTTGCTGATATAAATCAAAAGGGCACTGATCAAACGCATCCTTGCTTTTCGCCTGGAGGATCATTCTTTGTTTACTCTACTAATGCAAGCGAGGATGGACACAGGAAAGACTTTGATATTAAGTGGGTTCGCATTCAGAATCTAGGAGCAAAATTTGACTTGGACGTTCGAAAAAGGTACCCTCAGTCGACAGTACGATTCGGGACTAAAGTTCATTTTATCACAGGTAGCCATGAAGTTATAATACGATCTTCACCTTCACTAGTAACCCAACTCTCTCTCTCTGATTTTCTTATTGACGCGTCAACACCAGCATATGATACTAAAAATTTCAAAACAATTATTTATGCTGAAACTGATACGGCTAGTTTCATCAGTGCAATAGATACATTATTCGGTTCACGCACGTGTTCTTCTTTTAACTCTCATACTTTGTTTTTGTGGGATACGGCAACTTATTATGAACGTCATTGCATAGATACTTTCCCTATTAAGAAAGTAAAGTATTTTGTAACAGGATATTGGTGCCCGACTACTTCTCGATATTCGAGTTATGCTAGTTGCACTTCACTTTTTCTTGACAAAGCCTGCCTACATCCAGTATGTGATCCATCAGATTTGGACTCTTTTCATGTTCAGGTATTGAGAAAACATTCTGATTGTATCGATTATAAAGAGTTTGAAAAACATGGGTCAGAATATAGCAATGAAGTTGATGACGCGATCGAGCAACACTTGCGAGCAATGGAATCAGCGTTCAGCAGTGCTTGCATGAAAAAGACTATAAGCCAGGGAAAGCCTGTAACCGTAATAATTGATGGTTTTACAGATCCATTGGGATATAAGAGTGATTGCCAATACTTTGGACCTAATATTGACTTTTCACAGTCTTTTGTACAGGTACCTGATTCTATGAAGGATCATTTCAAATATAATACCCATATGAAAAAGTATGGTCTCGGAGGGAATCAGCTTCTAAGTGAACTAAGAGCCTATAACCTTGCCGTACTTCTTGACAGGCTATGGACTAAAAATATTGATCAATATGCAAAACTCAAACAGAAAGGTCTACTCACTACTCTGGCCGTTGGAAGAGCCATAGATCAAGATAATATTCCATTCGATCAGCGCCGTTCAGCCCAAGTTTCTATTAGCGCTCAAAGTAATGATATTATACAACCCGGATTAACGCCTCCGCCCGGCGAGTGTGTTATTTTGTGTGAACAATGTACCCAAAAGAAGTGATTTTCCAAGGAGAGGAAGAATACGCATAGCCTCATCCCAAAGTAGTAACACCCCATATTCGATGGCAAGGGAAGCCAAGCGAGATACCTTCTGTGACCACCGGGAAGATTAATTCAATCGGTTCTGAAATACCAGATTGTATATTCCGTAGGACAATCGGTAAAATAGGCTATAGTTCGGATATCTGTTCCGGCGTAACGGTAATATATTTCTTTTGCAGATGCTCAATGGCTTGCGTGACGGTTTGGAAATCTTCCTGTTCAACCATCTCATAAATGGAAAGCTCGATCGGTTCTTCTGGTCTTATGCGCTTAGGATGTTCATAGATGATTATTGTTCTGTCATTGTCCGGTAAATCGAGAATGAACAAGCATCCTGACTTCGTTACCTTCACAAAGCCTTCCTTCTCAAGTAGTTTTCTGTCATCAGCGCGCATTGGTTTTTAGGTCTGGAAAAGATTTAATGTCGTCGTAATACTCGCCGGACTCGCTCTTTTCATTCACGAGAAAAGACTTGGCGAATTCCAATATCTTCTCGGTGTCGGCATCTTGAATTATTGTGGTCTTGAATTCCTTCCGTTCTGCCAAATAGCCCGATGCGTTGATGGGGCGTATAAACTGGTTTATATCTCCGAACTCCCATTTGCATTTTACGACCTGCTTGTAATATTTTTCTTTTGCCGTCACATCGAAAGGCCCTTCGCGTGGTGGAGGATTATTTTTCCAATGGTCAAGATTGCCGATAATATGGTTAATATCTGGCATTGCCATACCCTCGGTGATGTAGAGCGGAGCATAGAGAGCGTCGCCTTCATCGTAAAGCCCTATGACCTGTCCGCGTAATAGATATGAGCATTCAACGATGAATTTGATAAGGGCATGGGCATTCAGTTCATTGCCGCCGACCTTTGTAAATCCAGAGAACCGCGTATCTCTTCTCAAGAATTTAATAATACCCTCAGCCTCTGATTTGCGTATCGCGTCGATCATGTTTATACCTGACGATATTTTATTGCGGATTGACTTGTTTATATATTCCCAAGCAGATTGTCCGCCTTTCAAACCTATGTTATCAAAATAATCCCAGTTAGGATAGCACCGGTAATAATCAAAATCTGGAGTTTCGCATGTCCAATCAAATTCCTTGCAATACTTTTCTGTGAGAGTGTAAATATCGAGTTGCTGCTTATCGGTAGGAATGAAGTTGTGATTGATTACTTCATAATGTAACGTTCTGCCCATAGGTTATATAATTTAGTGTGAAAAATAAAACACCATGAGAAAACATTCGCAATAACCTTAGACGTTTCAATAGCTTAGAGAACCAGATGGGTATCTGGCGCTGTTTTTTCTCGTACGTATATTCTAATAAGATTAACGATGAGCAACCCCGCAATGAACTGGGAAGAGTTTTGCAGAGATGGTCTTCCGGCATGGAAAAAATATTCGATACAGCATAAAAGAACGACCTTTAGCGAAGAAACCGAGCTTAATAGTGAGCACGACTATATTGAACACACGGTATCTATCAAACGCATTTTTTGCGATGTTCCTGTTCGTGCTTCAGTGCTTGCCGGATTTGAAAAAGATGAAGCCGGCGAGTATACACGGGAGCTAATACCACCTGAACTGCCAACACTTCTATGGGACTTTGTTGCTTGGATTCATGTCCCAAAAATCTATGATCTTTCATACGGAACGCTGATCGGCGTTGATAATCTTTTCGATGAATGCACAGTACTGGAAGAGGCATTTACGGGATGCAATGATCTAACGACGAAGAACTTTGCGAAGACGGAATACGTAGGGAGTAGCAGGACGAGATTGCTTTCAGAGAACAAGATATTGGAAAACCGGCTCAGAGAAAATCCATACTTGATTGAGGCAGTGGAGGTATTAAACGGACGATACGGATTCGCCTTGCTTCCGATTGAGGGAAAAACTGTTGAAGGTATAGAGTGCATGCAGTATTCCTTTTGTGTCGAATCAACCGTAGGAACGGTAGACTATGATAAGGTAGAACCGCCGCCGACAACGGTAGAAGCTATATCCGCAATTTTTACGATCTACAAGGAGATCATTACAGAACTGGTCCTGCTTGGAGCGATACAGCGGGTCCCGGAATCAAAATTCAGTTAGGTTGTGGAGGGTATTTCCCCGCAAGAAAATCTTTCAAATTTGCACCAAGTTTTGCGTGTATCAACACCGCGCTTTGAGCAATAGCGTTATTCAGTGCCTCATCGGTAAAGTTGCCATATATCGGACTGCCGGCGATTTCTTCACTTACTCCATTGGCCACATCCGATCTTTTAAGAAATAATGCGAGGTACGGTGCTGGCACAATATCATCCAATATTTCAGGAATAATCGGCTTTGACAAAAAAGTAATTTCAAAGGATCGATAGCCGAAATCTGATTGAATAATATTTCTTACTTGGGCAAGCTGCCATTTTACGAGTACAAAATCACCAACTTCAATTTCTGGATTTATAGTAAAATTACTGAAACGCTCTATGTCTTGTTTTTCTTTACTGCCGACATAAGAACGAAACTTACGAACCCATTGCTCATCATCTAACTTTAGGAGGGATATGGTGTTGTCGAAAATATACATCGCAAACATAGAGAGCACGTTGATCGAAGCGTCGAAGTTTGTCGGCTTTTTATCGTTCTCTGATTCTATGCCATAAGGACCAGTGTGGATATCTTGCGAAGTTTGACCATAGCCTACGTAGTATGTTAACCCTGTTATAAGATGCTCTTTTGCGGAAAGGAGTCTATGTGCCTTAGTGTATTTGCCTTTTAGTGAATTGAGCATTCTAATGCTGTTTTTTTCTTTCGGAGCCAAGTCTTTCCATGGTTTCGGATTGCGAAGATACCAGCATTTGGCAATATCAATCGTTTCCTCAGCTTCAATAATTCTTGTCTCTATCTCCCGTAGGTTATGATCCCACCATTTACTGCTGCTAGAGTAAAATTCAGCTTCATCCTTTTTTATCCCCAGTTTCATTTGATACTCATGTATGAGAGCATAATGATGATAATAAGTATGTTCATTCGTCAAAGAGAAAAGTTTTGTATCGACCAACAATTCTATAAATTTTCTTTTCCATAGTGAAAAGTGTACTTCATTTGCGGGTTCGTAGAATTCAAAGAGGTCGGCAGGCTTTTCTTTTGCTCGGGTATCTAAATCGGAAATACAATCTTTCAATAAATAGAATAGGGCATTTACCGTCTGTTGCAAAATGCCTTCGACAAATCGTTCACGTGCATTCTGCAAAGATGGATTATTTTTGTCGTCATCCTTCAGAGACGCCAAAACTACTTTATGTAATTCGTTGTAAACTTCGAAGGCTAACTTGAGTAAAGGCTGGCGTTCCCAAGCATCGTGAAGAGCTTGAAATGATTTTTCCTTTGATTCTTGAGTTTCCATTTGATCCCTTTTTCTATACAACCAGATACTCTATGGAAGATTTCTTAGAATATTACCTATGTCAGACTTGTAATTTGCAAATGTCGGAACCTGCCCGGCATATTTTACCAGATTTTGTTCAATGATTTTCCTGTACTCTGGTAGATAGGTATTGTTCGTCCTTGTTGTGTTAGTAATCTTAGGAGCGGATGAAAGCTTTATAAACACTTCATCCATCGCGCCATCTTTATCTCTGTAGAAGTGAGAGCCACGAATCCGAACAAATGTCCAGCCTAATCTTTCTAACAATGCCTGTCTGGCCATATCTTCTGGAATTTTTTCCAGCGGATGATAGCGACCACCATCACACTCAATAGCCAACCTATTGTTCAATCCCTCTACTACAAGATCAATTCTATAATATCCAACACGGAATTGGGATTTTACACTGTATCCTTTCGCAATCAGTCGTTGAATCACCTCAATTTCGAAAGGAGATTCTGCCCTCACCGTCTCACTCTCCAGAATTCGCTTAGCAATCGAAGGGTCTTCTGCGTACTCAATTAGTTTCTTTCTGAGATCTTCCGGCTTTAAGTCAATTCGGGGATCCAAGGAGTGAACTACCCACATCTGATCGCGAGCCCGTGAAGCAGCAACATTAAATCGTTGTTCGAATTTCTTCTCCGCCCTATAACTCAAAGGGCCACCTCTGGGTGAATCGACTAAAGAAAGTAACATTATGTCCCGTTCATCGCCTTGAAACTGTGCAGCATTTCCACACATAACTTGTCTCAATTCATACTCTTGCTCGGAGAGCTTTTCTCGTAGAAGTTTATCAACTTCTTCCGCTTGTCGATTGCCAACCAGACATATCACCCCAAATGATTTTTCGCTATACTCAGGTTGTTCGGTAGCCGCAACAAAAAGTGAAGCTACCGTTCTTGCTTCTATCTGATTGATTTTCTCATTTGCGAGTCCACCTTCAACATGATATGCAATTACAGAAGGGATTGTCTTCACCCCGGCACTCTCACGTAGGGGATGCATTGCGTAATCATAACAAAGCCCGTTGCTAAATTGGATTATTTCCGGGACTGAGCGAAAATGTTCAAGCAATGTAATAGTTTTCCCTCCAAATGCGATCGATGCAAAGTCATATACAGACGTAGTACCGTCATAGAGTTGATTGTGAGGAATATCAGTCAAATGACGAGAGATAAGATTGCGAATGGGGTCTACTAATGTCCCCACGGAGAGCGGTGAAACCTGTTTATCGTCTCCCACAACTACGATTTTCATTCCCATATAGAATGCAAGAAGAGTTAGGGGATCACTTTGACTCGCTTCGTCAATAATCACAACATCAAACTTTCTTCCATCGTTGGCAAATGATTCAGCCGCACGAGCAAATGGCATAATCCAAACAGGAACTGCAGATTTACATTCTTTCATTGCATTTCGAGATCCTGTCTGACGGAAAGCTGTAAGCTTACTCGTGCCCTTGCCAATTTTTTCCTCAAACTTTATCCAAGCCTGCAGAGCACTGATCTCTTCATCGGTCGGCCTTAATCTGAGCCATGTTTGCTCACGCATAAGGTCGTTCGTAAGACTCAGAAAATCCGAACGGAGCGTTTCGAGTTTTTTCGAAAGCTCTTCAAATGACAATTGGCCGCGCCTGTCCAATTCAGATTTTAATTGTATCCACAACCAAGCCTTGTGAGGGTCGCTTGGCATAGTAGATTTTCCATGAATCCCTGTTCTCTTTCTTATTTGTTCAGCCCAAGCTGCAGCATGCACCATAAGGCGGTCTAATAATCTATTCCGCTCGTGAACATTTTTCTGAAATCCCCAGAGTTCGGCGATTCGAGAGCAAGCCTTCGAGTATCCAGTGACGTCTCTCACGATTACCGCTTTCTGTAATTGAAGAGTTGCATCAGCATATTCCTGTCCGTCGGTCGGAGTTACATTTTTTAGGAGTAGTTCAAACTTCTGTTTCAACTCTGACCGCTGTTGTTTGATTAATCTTATCTCAAATGCATCGACAAGGTATCCCGTCAAAGCGCTCTTCAGCTGCTGCAACTCAAAGTTATTAACGGCAAGCGGAGCAAGCTCTGATTGGTAGCTATCCCACCTAAACCCAAGTCTACTCAGATTGTAAAGGGCAGGTGCAAGTTTTTGATCTCGCCACTCAAGGTGATTCATGATATGAGAGCGGTAGGCTGAAATTCCCTGCTCGATCGGAGAAGGCAGAGTACTGGACATCGGGAATCCGAGTGAGGCTGCCAATCGATCCCAGTTATCAGCAAGATTTGCTCTCTCAAGTTGCAATTGCACAAGTGATCTCAGGACACTAAATTCTTCCTTTAAAACAGGTGTCCGTTGTGATATTCTGATTGTATTGATATATTTTTTCCAGCGTGGGTGGAACAGTAAGTCAATAGCCGTGAGCTTTATCTTTTGTTCTAAATGTGAATCAATTTCATTTAACAACATTCTTTGCTCTTCAAGCGGAAGCGCAGAATGGATTTCAGGTCCGAAATTGAGCAACAAAGTTGAAAAACTATTGGCACTTGCTATCACGAGGTCAAGTTTTTCGATGAAGTCTTTCCATGTCTGCTTCCGAGCACCCCCGACCAGACCGGCAGTTAGTACATATTGTTCAGCGGAAGATGCTGTTTCAATATCACTAGCCAACTTCTTGCAAACCTCCATCACATTCACAATGTCTTCAGCGGTGTCTTCGGTCGAGACTTCTCGGTCCCAAAGGTGTGACCGTTCCTCCTTTAGTGAGTTTGCTAATGAACTTTCCTCCTCGCAGGATTTGGCAAAATCATCCGTGCTTAATAATACATTCGTTGCAGGTAGCCATTTTGATAACTCTAACTCATCCGAGGCATCAAACTCAGTATTGCTTTTGTACAAAAAATCAAGCTCGGTTAATGATAGAGGAAGTCCAACTCCTGAAGTTACTTGTCCAGGTATCCAGCCATCGGTAGCCTTATTATTTTGAACATATTGGGCGGCTTCATCAGGGCGGTAGGTGATTCCTAAAAATGACAGTTTAGCATACTCATGCTCTACAACCAATCGAAGATCCGCTTCACACTCTGTAATTTTATCGGATAGTTTTTGTCTGCGACCTTTCAATTCTCGAACGCTATTTTCAAGTTTTAATTTATCTTTGGAAACACCCGCTTTAATCACATTGACGGCCTCTCGCAACTGGTCCTGTTCTTCCTTACTTCTATCAAGCGCAGCAACGCAAAATGGGCGAAGGTCATTGGTTACTTTATCTCTGAGTACGTTAAGAGCCTTCGTCGTATGACTCGTGACCAGCACACTTCTGCCCGTCGCCAGCAAATGTCCAATAAGGTTTGCTATTGTGTGCGTCTTACCAGTTCCGGGCGGTCCCTGTACTTGAACATAAGAACTTGTCTCAAGGCGGTGTATCACTTCCAGTTGTTCCGCGTTTGTAATTTTCGAAAGCAACGGTTCCTCTACTTGCCATTTCGGTTGTGAAGTAATGAATGTATCGTCTCCTGAAGTCATTGGGATGGCACCCACTAAGCTTAGCAAGGAGATTGGCAACTCGCCCGTTGCAGCGTCCTGGATTGCCCAACTGAGAGCCCTTCCAAGCCCAAGGGTTCTTTTCCTAAGGAATAATATAGGAGATCTATGAATAGAAAATCCATCAGCAGAAACAGATTCGACGGCATTCGCAACCTATCTACCGATCGGGTCCAGTGAATGAATTAAACTCTGAAGCAATCTTGTGGTCTCTACGCCCGCAAGAGGGTGGTAAAACCCTTCAGATAGACTCTTGGCAAATTCTGAAATTGTTGAGCCACTTTCTGGCAATTGTTGAAGCAACTCCTCATATAGCTGCGGTATATCATTTGATTGACGTATGACCAATGATGGACCTTCGGATTCGAATTCAAGCTCAATCTTTTGGAGCAGTATGGGATGAAAGAAAGAACCCTGACCAGATTTTACTCTAAGGATTCCATCCCCAAGTATTAGTTCGATAAGTTCAGATTCCCTTTTTAGTCGAGAGTGAATCTCTCGAAGATTTGTAAAGACTTTCAACGCTTCACGTGCTGGTCGCTCCTGCTCTGCCCAACGATCTCGTAACTTTGCCCATCCTTCAAAGGCATCAACTCTAATACTATCATCATCGAATTCTTCGACTATGGTTATGTCGTTCCTACGTCCTCGATTTCGTGAAGAAAGATGAGAGACTTCGGAGGAGGGGTCCTCCCAACCCTGATTCAACCACTCTCGGATAGAATCCGGAGGAGCAGGGGCTGGTGTAATATCTGGCCTCTTGACGCGCAACAATTCTGGCCATTCTTCTAATTCTGAGTCGAGCTTCGCTGAATCAATTATACTAATAGACGAATGCTTTGGAAGTTCGTTAAGCTTAATAACCACGGTTGATCTTCGATGTGTTTAATTACTGGATTCCGAAGGTCATTCAGTGCCTTTAGGAATTCGAAAAGTTGTATTATCTTTTTTCGTCCAGTTTCTAAAATTTTCATTTGCACAAGTGTCGGAATGAGATTCTCAAAAAATACGATGGGAATTGAACACATTTGAGAACAAAAACGTAACGAGTCTCCATACTATCTATGCAGACCTATGGAGACCTCACCTGGAGACCTCATATAGCTATTCAAATATTCAGGAAAACAAGAGAAGGGCACCGAAGTCAAAGGAGAAATTGAAACGAGATTTTTTCCCTCTATGTTACTTTATTTCTAAGGATTTACACCGTTATGAGTACCTTCGTAACGGAGATTTTAATTGCTCTTTGATATACTTTGGATTGTGAGCCGCTAACCGGACTTGAACCGGTGACCTGCTGATTACGAATCAGCTGCTCTACCAACTGAGCTACAGCGGCACATTTTTATCAGGGACGGAGACTAAACGATGGGGGAGTTATGGGCGTTCCGGTCAGTCCATTGTGCTGACTATAGCTACTTTTTCTTCGGTGCGGTCTTTGCCGTTGAATCCTGCGGGAAGAGCTTGTTGGCGTCAATGACGATAGCTTTGGAGTCCTCGGAGTCATCATATTTAGGTTTCGGAGTTTCGTGATGCGATTCGATCTCTTTGAATTTGATTGTTCCCCCATGCAACATGGCAATAGGTTCACGCTCGAACTCCAGATGATTGCTGACTTGCTCTTTAATGACATCGCTTTCGATATGCAATTCGAAACTTGCTGAATCGATGGTATTTCCTCTGATGGGAATTCCATCTTTCATCGTAACCGATCCTTTGCATAATCCCATGAACTGCTGAAGGTTCATCGGGAAGGCAATGCCCTCGAGGTATTGCGTCGTATCGGGCGCATCGGTAAAATTGCCGATAAAAGAAATTTCATTGCCATTTTTTATTGCCTTTAAGTTTCGGGTAACATGGATTTCCGTTATGGTAAATGGAGTGTGCAGCGAGCCGTTATTCGTGCCTGAGAATGCGGCAACTGCGCCGAAGCCTTGCTCCAAAAGCTGGCCAATGCGAAGCGAATCTGCGAGCGACATCATGGCATGAAGCATATCGTAATCAAATGCGCGAGCAATCGTTACCGCCTGGAAATCTGAAAGATTTTGAAAACTTTTTATCAGCCCGTCCGAGCCAAGGGTATAGCGAAGTGTCTGTCCTAAAAATTGCGCACGCGGCAGCGCTCGGATATCGCGCAATCGGTTTTGTACGTCAAATTCATTGTTCGAATTAAACCTAAAATATTCATTCTGATCGATATTCTTGCCGACTACGATCTTTGTCGTGAATGAATCGAGTGTCGAGGCGACATTCGTAGAGCCATCGGGATTGAGTTTCTCGATCGTCTCGGTAAAATTATAGACCGTAGTTCTCCATGCCGGCTCGACATTAGCAGAATCAACTTGCGAGGATTGCTGATGGATGTAAAGAATTTCGGACATTTTCACATGATAACTTTCGCCTTCCTTAAAATTAATTTTAAGCGGCTTTTCTTTTTGAGCGAAAGCAGCAGAATGGAATATGATAATTGCGAGGAGAAAACTAAGCGGTAATAATTTTTTCATTATCTACTAAGTAATAAAATTTTGTTTATATTGTGCAAAAAGTGCAAAGGCAGCAAGGGTCATTCCATCCCAAATTGAGCCGTCTTTTATCAGTTCGCAAATGTGTGTATAATCAAACTCCAGAACTTCGAACTCCTCCGATACATCCGGCTTCATAGCAGTTCTTTTTAACGAGCCTGCAACAAAGATGTTACAAATTTCATCCGTTGCGCCATTCATCGGATTATATTCGCCGATCCTGGTGAGTTCTTCTGCAATAACCCCTGCTTCCTCAAGCAATTCCTCGCGTGCCGATTCTTCGTATGATTTCCCGGGCTTAACACCGCCGCCGATAAACTCGAGGCTTTCGCGCCGGTTGAGATAGCGGTACTGCCTTACCATGATAATCTTGCCATCATCGGTGATAGGAATCATCATCGCCGCTCCTGGTGTATGAATATAATAATATTCGCCTTCCGAGCCATCAGGGTGAAGATATGTGTCCTTTTTATATTCCCACCAAGGATTTTTATCCTGAATTTGAGAACTAAGCCGGGGTAATTCCTTTAGCATACATCTTTAAAGTCAACTGAGAAGCAATTTGGTTACAGAAAATTTTTTAATAAAATAAAAAAGCCCCTCCTTTTGAAGGAGGGGTTCGGGTGGTTATTCTTAAATAATTCAAGCCAGATCTGCCATTTCACCTTCGGTAAAGAAGAAAGCGATCTCCCGCAAGCCATTCTCAATTGAATCAGAGCCATGTACAGCATTCTCACCTTTGCTGGTTGCATAAAGTTTACGGATCGTACCTTCGGCAGCTTCGGCAGGGTCAGTTGCGCCAATAACGCGGCGCCACTCTGCAATGGCATTCTCGCGTTCAAGTGCAATAGGCACGCATGCTCCGCTGGACATGAATTCAACAAGGCTCGCGTAAAACGGACGCTCTTTATGAACTTCATAAAATTTTCCGGCGCTTCGCTCGGAAAGGCGAGTAAGCTTCAGATCAAGAATTTTGAATCCTTCTTTTTTGAATATGGGCGATAATATTTCCAATATTCCCCGCTTTGACAGCATCGGGCTTAAGAATACACAGTGTTTTTTCGATTGCCATAAATTAGTCTTTAGTTATTAGTCGTTAGTCTTTAGTAAAATTATTTCTTTACAATTTTCTCGCCGCTTGCTTTATAGGAGCGAAACCCACCTTGAATTGCTTTTGTATTCTTGTATCCCATTTCATTTAAAAGTGCAGCGGCTTTTGGTCCGCTTGTGCCGCCGCCGCAGTGAGTAAATATTTCGGCATTTTTATCCGGGACTTTCTCTGCGATCTCTTCGGCAACTTTCGTCTTAGGGATATGGATCGCGCCGGGAATATGTCCTTCTTCCCATTTGTCGTCATCGCGAACGTCGATGACAATAGATTTCGGATTCACCTTGCGACGAGCGAGAAAATCTTCGACAGGGATTTGTTTGGCTTCTGACATAAAATTCTATCCGGTAGCCGCGGGGCTTTAGCCCGCGAGAATTTTCAAAAACGAAAAGCGCTCGCGGGCTAAAGCCCTGCGCCTACCAATGATGATTATTTCTTTTTCTTCTTTGCTGCAACCTTCTTTTTTGGCTTCGCCGTTACTTTTTTCTTCGGAGCAGGTTTCTTCTTTCCCTTCCCCAAAACTTTGGCAACAGTTTCTCCGATTGTCGCCGGGCTTTCGACAACATGAATTCCCGCAGCCTTCATTGCCTTCATTTTTTCATCGGCTGTGCCTTTGCCTCCGGAAATAATTGCTCCGGCATGTCCCATACGTCTTCCTGGTGGAGCAGTTCTGCCGGCGATAAATCCGACGACAGGCTTCGTGACGTGTTTCTTTATATATTTTGCTGCATCTTCTTCGGCAGTACCGCCGATCTCGCCGATCATGATAATAGCATCAGTCTCCGGATCATCCTGAAATAGTTTTACCGCGTCGATAAACCGTGTGCCGATAATAGGATCGCCACCAATGCCGATAGCTGTTGATTGTCCCATGCCGGCATCAACGACTTGCTTCACTGCTTCGTAGGTCAGTGTACCGGAGCGTGAGATAATGCCGACTCTTCCAGCTTTATGTATAAATCCCGGCATGATGCCGATCTTTGCTTTGCCGGGAGAGATAACTCCGGGGCAATTGGGACCGACAAGATACGTTTTGGAATTTCGCATTACTTCATAAACCGGAATCATGTCTCGAACCGGAATTCCTTCTGTGATGCAGACGATAAGGGCAACTCCCGCCGCTTCGGCTTCCAATATTGCATCGGCTGCAAACGCCGGAGGGACGAAAATGCAGGTTGCATTTGCGCCTGTCGCAGCAACAGCATCGGCTACGGTATTAAAGACAGGCACTCCGATATGCATTGTGCCGCCTTTGCCGGGTGTTACTCCGCCAACGACTTTGGTGCCATACTCGATCATCTGCTGCGTGTGGAATGTGCCTTCGCCGCCCGTGATACCCTGAACTACTAATTTTGTTTTCTTATCTACTAATACGCTCATGAAAAATTATATGCTAAATTTAGAACTGCAAAAATACGGAAAGAACCGCCATTAACAGTTTTTCGGAAGATTAGTTTTGCGGAGCGAAGTTTTCCGTTCATGTGTTATACCAATTCTCTAAATTTCACCTAAGAAAAAATTTTCGATGGCTACAAATGTTGTCATGCCCAAGATGGGCGAATCCATAACCGAAGGCACAATCCTCCGCTGGCTTAAGAAGCCGGGCGATGCCATTCAAAAAGACGAACCGATCTTAGAAATTTCCACCGATAAAGTCGATACGGAAGTACCTGCTCCCATTGCCGGAACGCTCTTGCAGCAAGTTGCCCAGGAAAAGGAAACGGTTGCAGTCGGAGGTTTGATCGCCGTTATCGGCGAAGCCGGAGAAAAAGTTGATGGCGCTCAAGCAAAAGCTGCACCCAAAGAAGAAACAAAGGCCCCTCAAGAAACCGAGCAACCAAAAGCTGAAGCAAAAAAAGAAGAAGCTCCTAAATCTGAGACTACTACTGTGCCTGCGGCAACAGGTTCAGGCCAAGCTGTTGTCATGCCGAAAATGGGTGAGTCTATTACCGAAGGCACAATTTTACGTTGGCTGAAAAAAGAGGGAGAGCAAGTCGCAAAAGACGAATCTATCGTAGAAATCTCAACCGATAAAGTTGATACGGAAGTACCATCTCCTTTCTCGGGGACATTAACAAAGATTGTAGCACAGGAAAAGGAGACTGTTGCAGTTGGAGCAACGCTTGCTTTTATTGGCGGCTCGGCAGGTGATTCAAAAACCGAAGAGAAAAAATCTGCCGAAACTTCCGAAGCAAAAAAAGCACCTGAGCCAGTAAAACAAACTGAAACTCCAGCTCCGGCTCCTTCAGTATTATCAGTTAAAGCAGCCCAACCTATTGTGGGTGCCACTACAATTTCCAAAGGCACTGGTAATCGTTTTTATTCACCTCTTGTGCGTTCAGTAGCGAAGCAAGAAGGAATTTCGACATCTGAACTTGATGCAATTTCAGGCAGCGGACTTGGTGGTAGAGTGAATAAGAATGACATCTTGAGTTATGTTGATGCCAAAAAATCCGGCAAGGTTCAAATTGCTTCGAAGCCAAAGACCCTTGCGAAAGAACCGCCGCCGGGACCACCCGTAACATTCGAAGCAGACACCGTTATTCCGATGGATAACGTCCGCCTGAAAACTGCGGAGCACATGATCTTTTCTAAAAAGACCAGTGCGCATGTTACGAGCGTCAGCGAAGTGGATATGACGAATATCGTTCGTTTCTATCAATCGCATAAAGAAGAATTCCTTCGTCGCGAAGGTGTAAAACTGAGTTATACACCGATCATGATCGAAGCGATGATCAAGGCGATCAAGGATTTTCCGTTCATCAATGCCAGCATTGATGGCACAAATATTCATGTAAAGAAAGATATTAATTTTGGAGTAGCCGTTGGTATTCCGCCTGCCGAAGGCTCGCCATTGCCGCCTGCGCTTATTGTACCCGTTATTAAAAAGGCGCAGGACCTGAATTATATAGGCATAGCAAAAGCGGTTGTCGATCTTGCCGCCAGAGCTCGTAATAAAAAGCTGAAGCCCGATGATATTTCCGGAGGCACGTTTACGATCACCAACCCCGGAATGTATGGCAATCTTTTCGGAACGCCGATCATTAACCAGCCGCAGGTTGCTATTATGACGACCGGCGCTATTGTCAAGCGTGTTGTCGTCTTAACTGATGAAGAAGGAAACGATACAATGGCAATTCGCTCGATGATGTATTTGGGGCTTTCGTACGATCATCGGCTGATCGATGGAATGTATGGAGTACAGTTTACCGAGCGGGTCAAATACTATCTGGAGAATTTCGAGGGATAGTTAAGAACAGACTCAAGAGTCCGTTCCGCTGGATACAAGGCATTTTCTCCGTATTTTTGCAGCCCAAGCCAAACTATTTACACAAAATCGTAGTTTTTGTGAGACTTTCGAGTCAGTTCCGTGTATTATATATAAGTTGTTTGTGTCAAAAAGACTAATTTTAAGCTAACAGAATGAAAAATCGTTTTATTTTCGGACTCTCACTGCTCGCCCTCACTGGCGTTTTCATTGTGAACGGTTGTAAAACCACTGCCACTGACCCGACATACGTTGCGCTTGCAGAAATTCGCTTTGCCGATTTTCATCAAGCAGATCCGATTCAATTTTTTGTTATTCCGCCGAATGCGACCCAGCGTGATTCTGCTTCATGGACACCTACTCCAACGACTTATGGAATGATTACGCCCTATTTTTCAAATATTGCTACAAGTCGCGCTGCCGGCGAGACCTACCATCTTCGGGCAATGAACGTTATAACAAAGGTTTTTGAAGCAGATGAGTTTGTTACCTTGAAACCGGGAGATAGATACACATGGCTGATAACTGGTCATGGAGACAATAATGGAGGAAAGTTCGATCCTACATTGATCAGCGATAACGTCCCGGGTAACCAACCTACATCGGTTTCTTATTTTCGTTTCGTTAACGTAAGCCCGGATTATCCGACACTTTCACTTAAAGTGGGCGATCCTTTGAGCGGACAAAATATAGGAACTGAACCGTATAAAGGCGTTGGCTCTTATACTGCGGTTCCTTTCGGGCGTGATACATCCATCACTTTTTTTATTGTTGATCCGGGGGGAAACGTTCTCGGGCTGCTTGCAGGAGTAGAAGTCGATACGGGAGGCTACCCATATCGCACGGTGACATGGGGTGGTCAAGACCAGGCTCATCGTATTAAAGATGTTAATGGCAATACAACTCTTACGGATACCGTACGCATCCATATCTGGAATGACGATCCTTCATTAGGAAATGACTTCTACGGCGGTTCTGTCCCTCAGTCATTCCGGTATAATTTGATCAATGCGCTTATACCGCCGGCTTATCCGAATGCGGTACTCTTGGATTATACAACAGCAGGTGGGTTGGCAATTGTCATCAATAATAATACAAGTTATGATTATAATCATCTGTTGCCTGATTCGTTAGCGCCTAAAGAGTTTGAATGGGATCCAAAAAATCCTAATGTTGCTTTTCAGGTACCTACAGTTATTAGCCCCTATAATCCGGGAACGGATAAACTCTACTTTAATATGGTACAACCGATAGGCAGCGCTCCGAGCACGGCAGATCCTGTCCTCTTTAGATTTTTTGCCGGAAATTCAGCGCCAGGCGGCGGTATCTTAAAGAGTGATCAGCTTTATTCCATTATCGTCTATGATACAGTTAAAAAACCTGTCAGCTTGGAATCCTCGGGGTACGATTCAAGTGCCGGAGTTGCTACGATTCCGATACCTCTGGTTTCATCTGCAAATACGGCAATGCTTGTTTTCGGTAATATGCTTGCACCAGTAAAGGGTTCGCAAACACCGAATAAAGCGAAATTTACTATTTCCGGGATAACGAGGACCAATAAGGTCGGTTTGCCAAAAACATTTGATACAGTGTCAGTGGCTCCTGGAACAATTAATATTGATGCAACCGTCAATAGTGGGGCAGAATCAGCCCCGACGTTCACTTTCAGTCCTGAAGCCGGTGGAATTTATGAAGTATTTCTTGTTGGCAAGCGAGATTATCCAAACCCAACATCTCCATATCAAAAGCATTGGATTGCAGTGCGGGTGAATCCCATACGGTGAAATTAAATTTACAAATATGAAATAAAAAAGCCGGATTGTTAATCCGGCTTTTTTAAACTCTCTCTCAACTTTAAAAATTACGGTCTGCCTGTAACTTTGAACATGAAGGGTAATTCAGCGGGTGTGCAACCACTACCGCTACAGGTAGAATAAACCCAGACTTTGAATTGATTCCCAGTGATCATATTAGAAACAAGTATTGATTCAGTTGACGGTGGTATAACCCAATTAGCGTCATCGGTTGAGAATGCACTCGTAATCTGAGAATACAATGGAGTAGCAGTGATTGAACATTTGCCTGATAAATCAACTGCGGTTCCAGTAGCATCTGTAATAGATAACGTAATGAGGTATTCGTAACCTTTGGGTGCACCTCCCGAGCCAACTTGTCGCAAAGTTATTGATTGAACACCGAATGTATTTCCTGTAGGCATTGCAATAAAATCAGGGTTATTACAAGTGGCACATGTTGACCATCCTATATTGCCGAGTGGTATAGTGCCTGTTAATGTCATCAAGGATGCGCTAATGTCAGACTCGGTAATCTTACCCCAAGCATAGATTATGTTATCATTATATGTTGCACCTTTAATGGATGGTCTCCCACTAACACCCGAAGCAATTCCGTTCTGATCGTATACTATCGAATGACCATTATTGGAAACTTCGAAAGCATTATGCCTCGCATTAGTTGCTGTTCCGTTTCCAATAACAAAAATTCTATCGTTCATGTGACTTGAATTCATAAAGTCAGATGTTCCAGTACTTGTTCCAACTGCATTATTATTATACGCACCTATAACGGTTTGCGCATAACTCTGTGCAATTAGATGATCGCCACCAGGTATATTTGCATAATTTCCATTGGCGTTAACAAAATTATTATTTCCACCTCCAATAGCAGACCATTCTGGGTTTGCAGTATTTTGTGAGCCGCCTGCAACGACGGAGGCTGCTCCAAAGGCATTATTAATATATCCGCCAGCTATAGTAGCACAACATACATTTGCAATAATATTGCCTCGACCTCCACCGATAGTACTCATGGTGCCATTTGTGATTCGGTTAGTGAGCCCACCCCCAATGACTTCATGATCACCACCTGTATCAAGTACGTTAAGTTCACCTCCGCCAATAGTGCCAAATGCGATACTTGCAGAGATTAAGTTGTTTTTTCCTCCTCCTATAATTGAGTGGTCTGAACTGGTAAGAATTTTATTTAATTCACCACAGCCGATAAAGGAATGGTCTGTTTGGATTAGATTACTTGCACCACCACTGATAGCAGAAAAACTCGCTGGAACACCAGACGTACCGACAATTGTATTTGTCGACCCATCACCGATAAAGGAATCCGGCGCCAATGTATCAATAAGCTTTGTTTCGCCGCCAAGAATACTGCTCTTTTGAGATTTTACCGTATTAGTAAAGCCTCCACCAATTACGCTTAAATTCGTACCTGTTATTGTGGTGCCAACAATTGTATTTATTGTGCCACCTCCAATAAATCCATCGGTTGCGAATACATCTATTTTATTTGACTCGCCCCCACCAATTGAGGAACGATCAGAATTTACTGTATTTGTTTTTCCCCCACTAATTGCGCTATAATCGCCAGCCGTTGCAATGATGTTATGATCACCCCGCTAACTGTTGATGCGACACCATCGGCAGAATTATTATCACCATTGTAGCTTGATTAGCGTGGTCAACGACATTTGTTGTGCCGCCTCCAATTGTTACTTCCGCAGAATATACCTGATTATTATCACCACCTCCAATAAACGAATGATCAATAGCATTTGCAAGGTATGGATACCAACTCATTAAATTTGACTCTCCACCTACGATTGTACTATGGTCGGATGAGCCTGTAGATCCGTGTATTTTATTTGATTCACCACCGCATGTTGTTGTGAAGGGCACGGCCCCATTATCAATAATGTTTGATTTTTCCCCCTCCTATAAATGTGTGGTCGGATGCATTTATATATATACCGCCATTATCTTCTCCTCCCCCGACAAATGCAAAGTTGCCACTTATTCTGTTATTTTTTCCACCAGCTATCACAGAATGCTCGTAACCTCCGCTACCCCCAGCATTTCCATTATTTTCTCCGCCTCCAATAAAACAATAATTTGCATCAACTTCGGTAGAAACGAAAATTCCAAGAGCATTATTCAATCCTCCTGATATAGTATTATAATCGCCATTAATAGTATTGGTCTTTCCTCCACCAATAGTATTATGTGTATTGAAAAGTTCGTTGCTTTCTCCACCGGAAATGACATTATAGGAACCATTTGGTTCACCCTCATCGTCATTTCCATGAATGAAATTACTTAAGCCACCTCCAATAAAGTTATGATCCCCATCTCTTATACTATTGCTTTCACCACCAGCAATCGCCGAATGATGATTAGCGTCGTTAATAGAACCGTTATGCATAGTATTGGACTCACCACCACCAATAAAGTTATGGTGTCCAGCGCCTAAATCGTCAGTTTCGACTACGTCGCGTGCATCGTTGGCAGTACCCCCTGCTACTGCGTCAGTTGCACCTGCATGATTGTTACTTGCAGTATTCCCTCCAATCCATTGCGGGTTTGGATTCTTTCCTTGCCCCATACTTAATAAAAGATCGGGTGCAAGTTTTTGTAATGTGATAGATTGGTCAGGGACATTCAATGCATAAGGTACGCTGGTAAGTTGTGTAAGTGGTTTCATTTCTTCCTGGCCATCCACACTAATTCCTGCCCAAAGAGGTCGATTCATTTGGCCGGTCGACGGCAGCGGATACCCTCCTCTACCGAGCAATACATTGAATAAACCATTCGTGACATTAACAGTATACTTTCCTTGCCACACAATATTTTTACCGTGAGGATCGCCATATAACGTTATGGTTATAAGTTGATCCCCAGATAATGGAATTCCCAAGTTATTTGAAATCTGCCCTTGATAGCCTATAGTTTTAGGTATATCAGTATTTTGAGCAAACAATGAAACAGAAAACACACTGCAAAAAAAGATGGTAGCGAATACACGAGACATAAAGCAGGGTGTACCTACTTTAGATTTAAAAGTATGCATATATTTATCTCCTATTTATTATGATTGTTGATACTACTGGCTCCTAATGCGGATGAGGCTTCGCAGGGCGGATGATTAATTCAGCGCTGTGGGTGTCGGATAGGCAAAGAAGTCGGTACAAACATACGTAACTTTTTATTGGAATCCAAATTTAAAATGAAATTATTTTAAAATAGTTTGGTTATCCTTCAAAATACGTCGTAAAAGGCAATGATCAAAAATATTTCTGCTGCAGATATGCCCAGCGAACTTGCTCTAAGCAAAAGAAATGCATCGCTCGACATTCCCAAAGTAAAAATAAAAAGGATCACAAGATATCGGTTGAAATTCTTCCCCATTCCACCAAAAGATATTTTTACTTTTGCAGCAGGGTTCGCAGTATTTTTTTTCTTCTCATGGACGAAAAAGATAATGGCGATCACTGATAACGCAGCAGGAATAAGAGCAATCAGAACAAGGGTTCTGAAGACTCCTGCATCAATCGCTCCATTTGGATTCTTATCCAGACCTCCGATGCCATAGAGAACTCCTGCGGCGCTAAGGGAGCCGATCATTGCGCCTAATGGATCAAGTGCGCGGTTAAAACCAAATGCCTTACCCCGATTTTCCGGCAAGACAGAATCGGCAATAAGTGCATCTCGTGGAGCCGTGCGGACACCTTTGCCGACACGATCTAAAAACCGAAAAAGAAAGGGAAAGACCCATGACGTTGCAAAAAGGAGTAACGGTCTTGTGGCTGCTG
>Ga0206906_1017_pt1 | contig 23019 bp, 16 predicted proteins | sample Alteio_BWOrgHeat_79_FD_152935 | JGI IMG/M metagenome (GOLD analysis project Ga0206906, IMG submission 152935) | Enriched cells from forest soil in Barre Woods Harvard Forest LTER site, Petersham, Massachusetts, United States -... | ecosystem: Environmental > Terrestrial > Soil > Temperate forest >...
GCCCACGCGCACGGGCATCTCGATCCGCAAGCGATGCGTGACCAGGCCCACCGAACACCAGGACATCTTGCTCCAGAGGCTCGGCCTGGAACTTCCGACCAGCATCGAATGCGCCGGTTTGTAGTGAAGACTTCACTACCCCCCCGCTGAAAAACAAGAACTTACCGCCGCAACTGCGGAAGTTGGGCTAGCGGCGTGGTGTCCACGTTCCTGCGAAATACAGGCCGACGGATTGATCAGGTTGAAGGGGTTGAACAGATTGAAAAATACGAATGGACCGTGGATTCAATGGCTAGCGGTATCTCGTTGAAACGGAGCGCGCTGCTGAGATCAAGGCCGGCAGAAGTGGGTACTGCGTGCGGTGGACGAGGATTCCACCCATTTCTCGGACGGGCCGTTCTATGTCAGCTGGTATGACGGCACGAAGAAACAGATGGACCCCGTTCGGCGCACTCCGGAGCATGCATTGCGCATGGCCAACCTGAAACGCGCTGCGCTCGCCTATCTCTCAGCCAGCGGCGAGGTCAAGGACACCAACCGATCTCAGAATCCGACTCGAAGCTCTGCAAAACGCGAAGTCGAAAACAACAATCAAGCTCAGCACTCAATAGAGATCTGGTCTTCACGTCGAACCGTGTAGGTCCAGTTCATGAATCGAAGTTCGCTGGGCGGTACTTTATCTGGTCGCATGGGGCGAAGCCCTTTGCATTCGGAACTCACTCAGACCCAGGAATGGATAACATAACTGTCGCAATTGATTACTTTTGGCTTGCGGTACAAGGGGTAGAATCTTATTCCATGTCGAATACGGTCAATGATAAGGCCAGCAAACATTCTCGCAATCTCGTGCCAGCACTGGGCCTGTTCCTCGCAAGTCTTGGCACCCTCGCCCTGGCGAGCCATCCGATGTACGTGATTCGGCCATTCGCGAGCAGACTCCCGAGGCCCTCTCTCGTGCCCTTTGGGTGCTTTTGCACTTTAAGCCGGAGTTGTTGGTTCTCGCTTTGGGAATTACGGCCTTGGCTCTCCTTCTGTGGCGACGCACCCGTTGGGTCGCGCGACTTTTTCTGGCGCCTTCAATCGCCGTTGTCCTGGTCGCGGCGGTTTCCCCATGGATCAATCCCTACGAGCACATGTTCCATCCCTTCGGCGAGCCGCACTATCTGGCCGCACAACAGGCCTCTCTCGATGCTAGTGACATGGTCATGGCGGTTACTCTCGGAGGGGAGAGCCGAGCCTATCCGATTCGCGAAATGGCATATCACCACGTGGTGAATGACCGGCTGCACCAGTTGCCGATTGTCATCACCTATTGAACGCTCTGCCACACGGGTCTGGTCTGGGCCCGCAGCGTCAATGGGCAAGAGCTTTACTTCCACCTGGCCGGCATTAACAACCAGAATTTCCTGATGCGCGATGAGGAGACTGGAAGTTACTGGCAGCAGGTAACGGGGATTGCCATTGCCGGTCCCCTCAAGGGTGAGCATCTAAACCTCGTGCCGCAGGACGAACTCACCTTCGGTCTCTGGAAGAAGGGGGAACCGAATGGTACGGTGTTGGCGCCGCTCTCGCGTTATGCATCGAGGTACGAAAAGGCTACGTGGGAGGCGGAGATTTCCAAGCTTCCCACAGTGATCCACGGGCCAAAAGGCACTATTGCGGACAGAGAAACCATCATCGGTGTGGTCCGTAATGGAAAAGCCCAAGCCTATCCATTGAGCAAGTTGACCATTCAGTCGCCAGTGCTGCTTGATGTAGTAGGTGGCGAACCGATCATGCTCGTTCTCGGTCCGGACGGGAAGTCAGTGCGCGTCTTCTCGCGAAAAATTGATGGCAACACGCTTGAGTTTTAGGACGAGGCGGGGCGAATGGAAACGATCCGTGGACGTTGCTCGAATCTACATCATTGAGCGAATGGGGTTTCGACGGATGCGCACTGACCGGCGAAACGCGCGGACAGTGCCTCGCCCACATCGATTCACTGAGAGACTACTGGTTCGACTGGGGACATTATCATCCGGACACCGGCATCTATCGGCACTAGCCAGATCACGCACATAGATGCTTACGTGATTGAACGCGTTGAACGCATCGGCGCGAAACTGCAGAGCAATCAACTCGTGCGAAGCGATGAGTTTTCCGGCGCCAATGTCCCAGTTGTTCATTCCAGGACCGGTGATGATATTCGGAGCTGAGTTTCCGGGGTAATTCGGGGCGGGGCTTCGAGAAGAAGGATGTATCGAACCAGTAGTGGCCATTGGTGCGGACATCTTTGTTTTTCATGCTGCCTGCCTTCGCAGAGGCGATCAGCGCGGCAACTCGTGATTGGGTCCATTGCATTTGCTGCTCGCAGCCAGGACCTGAACGGGTTCCCGTGTGGCAATTCCCAAACGGCACTTGCGACCAGGCGCTGGGGAACGTTATAGCCGGTCACGGCCTCACTCGATGGGACGAGTGGCCTACCGTTCAGCGTTCTTGAGCCTGGATGGTCAACAACGTCAATCAAACTGGCGATGCCCGGATTGGCCATCGACTCGCTCCGACTTGGCGCGCCGGCACGCATACGGCGCCACTTCTGCTGACATCCTCACGTCCATTCGTTTGACCTGCTAAAACATGAACTTCAATGCAAACTGCACCTGACGCGGAGTTCCCGCCGCAAGGATATGGTTGAATGTCGGCGAACTGATGTCGCAGTCAGGCAAGAAGAAGTTCGTGCGGTTCAGGATGTTAAACAGCTCCGCGCGGAACTGGAGCTGCATCGATTCGGTCACTTTGAAATTCTTTAGGGTGGCAAAGTCCCAGTTGGCATACGCCGGACCGATATTCACGTTGCGGCCTTCGGTGCCAAACTGTCCCGCGTTGGCTGTGGGATCAAGTCGCTGTAAAGCGCTGGAGTTAAGCCACTCGTTAACGGTACGTGGCCCGCGATTGGGGTTGCCGACGAGATTGGGTCGCTGTGCGGAGAAACCGGTGATCTCCGGCGCGCTGCCTTGCGCCGCAACATCATTCGAGTCGAAGACGGTAAACGGCGTGCCGCTCATCAACGTGGCAATGCCATCCAACTGCCATCCGCCGAACGCGGACTGGTACCAGTTCTGAGGATGGTTCCAGAACGGGAGCGTCCATACATAGCTGCCAACAAATCGGTTGCGCGCGTCGAAGAGCGACGGCCCACGCTCTGCTCCAAGATCGAACGGATTCTGGGCGAGATCGTTCTCGCCTGCGACTGGCTTTGCTGCCGATCCGGTTATGTTGAATGACGAAACATCGTCGATCGCCTTTGACCATGTGTAGGAGAGGAGGAATGACAGCCGGTGGCTGAACCGCTTGCGCAGCGACGTTTCCAAAGCGTTGTACGACGAATTGGCGATGCCCGCGATCTCGCCGGTAGATGAATACTGGCAACTGCTCGGCGAATCGGCGAGCGTGCAGCCGGAATAAAGCCGCCGTTGATCGGCATTGCTGGAATTCGAAATTGGCTGGCCGTCCACGGTTCCGGGCACGAACACGGCTGGGTTCGCTTCGATAAAGCGGGGCAGCCGCGTTCCCTTGGTGCCGACGTATCCGATCTCGAACAGCCAATCATTCGCGAACGACTGCTGAAAGTTCAAGTCCCAATCCTGGGTATAAGGAAGTGACAACGTCGGCGAGAGAGTCAGGTTCGTGAGTGGCTTGGAAAATGTCCCCGGGGCCGGAGGATTGCCGTTGAACGGATCCGCGAAGTCCGGCAGGCTCACCTGCGGCGTGCCCAGGAACGGAGGCGCACTGATCGGGGCCTGCAAAGGCCCACCCTGTCCGGTGTAATAAGGCTCATAGAAGATGCCGTACGCCGAGGTTATCAGCGTTTTGCCGTCATCACTCGGATCCCAGGCGATGCCGACGCGCGGCGCAAACGCCTTATAATCGGTGGGGATCAGACCGGCGGGAACTCCGGAATCGCCCGGATACAGCAAACCCGCCGGAGCATCCGGCATGACAGTGGACTGCTTCCCCGGCTCAAACAGGGTTACCCGATTTCGACCTTCGGTGGACGGCATAGGCAACTCGTAGCGCAGTCCGGCATTGATTGTGAATCGCGGGCCGACTTTGTACGTATCCTGCACGTACCCGTTCGCATTGTTGCCACGAATATTGCGGGAGAAATCGCCGATACCTTGCAGAAAGACGACCGGCTGCCCGATGAGGAAGCTGGCGAACGCGTCCGTTACCGGGAACGGCGCGAATACGAAAAAGCCGTTGGTTGCGATCCCTTGCAAGACGTTGATTTGCTGATGTTGGTATCCGCCGCCAAATTTGAGCGTGTGATTACCACGCACCCAACTCAGCGATCCGGAGTAATCGAAGACGTTTTCGTAGGTGTCGCGCGGGCCGGTAATCGGATTACCAACCAGGGTATAGCCACTCACTTGGATGAACGGCGGTCCGGTGGCAACATCGAGACTCGGCGTGTATTGGAATCCAAAGGTTGAAGGCGGCTCATGGTTCTGAGACTCGCCGAAAAGAAACTTGTTGCGCAGAAACGAGAATCGCCCCACAGCGATGAGGCTGGGCGAAAAAGCGTGCGTATCTTGTGCGACAAAGCTCTGCGCGCGCTGGTTTTCGGCCACCGGGAAGCCCGGCACACTAGCGCCGCCCGGCGATAACGGATCGACTTGGGAGAGCTGGAAAAACATGTAACTGAAGTTCAGCGTGTCGCGGGGATCGAGGTAATCGTCGACCTTGATGCCGAACTGATCGGTATCATTGGTTAAGATTTGCGTTGTGGAGAACAGATTCGTACCCGCGTTCGGAAGCGGGAAGAAGCTCAGCAAGTTCTGTGAAACCGGGTTGAACTGTTCCGACGGCACCACGTTATTCGGGTACGGTGCATTGGCGAAGACGTTAAAAAGCTGGTTCTCAGGGTTGTTGCAAAAACCGTCCGTAAAGCCCTCAGGGCAGAGTTCCGAGAAGTCGCCGGCACGCTGCTTCACCGATGGCACCGTAGTGAGCGCTGACACGCCCTGGCTGTTGCGAAAGCCTTCATAGAAGCCAAAAACGAATGCTTTATCTTTTTTGATCGGCCCGCCGGCGGCGGCGCCAAACTGGTTTTGCTTCAACGGCTCTTGCGTCTGCGCGAAATAGTTGGTCGCATCGAATGCGTCGTTGCGGAGGAACTCCCACAATGTTCCGTGAAGCTGGTTCGTGCCCGACCGAGTGATGATATTCGTCGTCGATCCTAGCGAGCCTCCGAACTCGGCATTCGCGCTGTGCGTGATGATGCGGAACTCGCTGATCGCGTCTACCGGCGGCTTAAGGACGAATCCGCCGTCAACGCCGTTGAAATTGTTCGCGCCGTCGATGAGAAAGTTGTTGGATTCAGGTCGCTGGCCATTGACCGCATAAGCCTGTCCGTTGCGTAGAGACCCCCCCGCTTCAGCTATCCCAGGCGTCAAGGGAACGACTCCAGGCTGCAACAGGCCAAGTTGCGAGAAGTTGCGGCCGTTCAGGGGCAGATCCTCCAACTCCTGCTGCTGCACTACCTTGCCCATACTCGTGACGGTTGGCTCAATCAGCTCGGCATCGGCGCTCACCACCACCTGCTGCTTTTCCGATCCGACTGCGAGATGTGCCGAGACCGAAGCCGTCTCATTCACGTTGAGCGTGATGCCATCCTGCACATGTTCCTGGAATCCTTCCGCCGAGACTTGCAGGCGGTAGTGTCCGACCGGGAGTTCCAGAAGGACGTAGTTCCCGTCGCGGTCGGTGGTCGTCGCGCGCGACAGGCCCGTTTCCGACTGCCGGGCAGTAACCGCAGCGCCCCGAATCACAGCGCCGCTTGGGTCTGTAACGGCTCCGCGAATGTTTCCTGTGATCTGCTGAGCAGACAGACTGAGGCAAGCAAGTACTACAAATGCCAGCACATTGCGAACCATGTTCATATTGTTTTCGGCCTCTCCCAGAACACTTAGCACTACAGACAGAGTGACGTCGTGGCTCGCGTGGAAACCCGTCGACATTGATGGCCATGGCGTATACGCAACAAAACGTGCCGCATCGTCAAAGGCTCCATGAGTCAGAGAATGCTGGCGGGGATCACCAGGAGCAGGGCTCCGCCCAAGTTCAGGGGAAGAAATCGCGTGGACGGCTGCACGGATGAACGGTAGTAGGTAGGTCGATGCGCTGTCTTGCATCGGTCGATGGGTAGCTAACTCAATCCTTAGGTGGAGTCTCACCGTAATCTGCAATGCCTTAGGCGCAAAGTCTAGCTAACTCGGCCACGCGCCAGAGGCGGATTTGCCTCGGCACAATAGCAGATGCGCACTACCTTTGCGACGATTTCAGATACCCATGCTCGGCCAGGTGCTGGCCCATCTGGGCATACATACCGGCATCGTGCGGCTGCCATGTGTGGAGGCCGTCCACATAGCGGTTGTATAGGCAGAATGTCCCTTTTCGCGTTCTCGTCATGAGGTCAGGTGGTCTCTACCGGGAATTCGGTCCTCTTGCTGCATCGTGATCATCGTATCGAGGGAGCAAGAACATTAGCAGGCAGCCGAAGGCGTGCGCCCCGCTGGAGGGTTATCCTCCACAGCTCACGCAATTTGCCTTCCGTCGCTTGGAACGTACCAAGTGGGCTGCAGGAAGAAGTTCAGCTCAATGCGTGAGGCGTGCGACGCGGTTCGGTGGGACGACAGATCGACATGGATGGCATACAACTACGCTCCTGACAGGAACTGCCCGAATCCGCGGACCTGTTCGGGCACCACTTGCGCGATCCCAAACGTGGTCCGCGAAAACATACCTGCAGAAATGGCTCGCACTTACCCGGGCCGTGACCTCTCGCGTGCCAGGGACAAAGTTCGGATGCCGGATGTCGCGGGGAATGTAGCGTGGCTGACGGAGATCGCCGATCTTTGGCCTTCGATCGAGAATCCGCCACACGTGACAATGCTTACCCACCATTACTATTTCGGAGGCTCGGCAACAAACCCAGACGTCAACATTCCCAAACTGCTGAACCCAGCCACGATGGCCAGGGTTCAGAAGACGGCCGTCCTTCTCAATGAAAAAGGCGAGACTCCGGAGCAGATCGCGACTCATCCTCACCCTTCTACACGCCCATTGCTATTCCATCGGTCTTTAAGCCTGGAGGGCAATTACCCTTAGCAGCGGAAATTTCCTGACGAAGTCTCGCCAAGTCGGGGTAGCATACTTTCGCTAACACAATTGCCCAGATTTCTGGTCTAAACCTCGCCCCAGCAATGTCAATCGGAGGATCGATGAGTCGAAACTGCTCCAGGCTTGTGCTCGTATTTTTCGCGCTCGCTGTTTTTGAGCTACCGTCCTTAATTGCCCAAAGTCCGTCAGCCCAACCCCTGCTTCTGCGCAGCCCGTCGCTCAGCCAGGAACGGATCGCCTTCCGATACGCTGACGATATCTGGACCGTGAGCCGGCAGGGCGGCGAAGCCCAGCGGCTCACGTCGAACGGCGCCGTCGAAGCAGGGCCATTCTACTCTCCGGATGGTTCCGAGATCGCTTATTCGGCTCATCTCCAGGGCAACACGGACGTTTATATCGTTCCCGCCTCCGGTGGTGTGCCACGTCGCATCACCTGGCACCCTGCCGGCAGCATTGCGGTAGGCTGGTCGCGCGACGGAAAGAGGGTCCTCATCTCCAGTGGCGCCGTCAGCTATCGCCATTTCCTCAAACTGTTCCTTATTCACGCGGACGGGTCAGGAATCCCTGAACCCCTGCCCCTTCCCTCCGGCTTCGAAGGCTCATTCTCACCCGATGGCTCGTCCATTGCATATCAGCCCATCACCAAGTGGGAGCCGGCCTGGAAACGCTACGTCGGCGGCCAGACCACGCCTATCTGGATCGTGAATCTCAAAACTCTGGACCTCGTGAAAGTACCGCGCGAAAACTCGAACGATTCGAGCCCTGTGTGGCAGGGCGATTCCATCTACTTCCTCTCCGACCGCAGCGGCCCGGTCTCGCTCTATCGCTATGACACCGGCTCGAAGCAAGTCAGCCCGGTTGGCTCCAACACCGGGTTCGATCTGAAATCGGTTCAGGGCGGCCCGGGCGGCCTTGTGTATGAGCAATTCGGCTCCGTCCACCTGGTCGATATCGGCTCCCACGAGGACAGAGGTGTCTCCATCTCCATTCACGGCGAACTGCCCTCCCTCGCTCCTCGCCTCGCCACCATTGCCCCGGATGAGATTCAGAACGCGGCGCTCTCTCCATCGGGTGCGCGAGCCGTCTTTGAGGCTCATGGCGAAATTTTTACCGTCCCGGCTGAAAAGGGCGACACACGGAACCTGACCAACACGTCTGCCGTTGCCGAGCGCAATCCGGCGTGGAGTCCGGATGGGAAAACGATCGCCTATTTCTCCGACGCCACGGGTGAATACCAACTCCACCTGCGCGACCAGACCGGATTCAAGCCGCCAACAGTCATCGACCTCGGCCCCGAGCCCAGCTTCTTCTACAACCCCACCTGGTCGCCCGACTCCAAGCACATCGCATACTGCGACAAGCACCTGCGCATCTGGGTTGTGGATGTGCCGTCGGGAAAGCCGGTCCTGATTGACAAGGGAACCTACGGCAGCTTTGGATCTGACTTCGGCATAGTCTGGTCCCCCGACTCCAAGTGGATCGCATACCACCGCGATCTCGATAACCAGCTCCGCGCCATCTTTCTCTACTCCATCGACACGCACAAATTCACGCAGGTAACCGACGGCATGAGCGACGCTTGGAGCCCGGCTTTCGACCTCAACGGCAAATACCTCTACTTCCTGGCCTCGACCGATGACGGACCGTCGCGCGCCGGCATCGATCTTTCCGCCCTGGACCGCGCCGAGTCGAGCGCCGCCTATGTTGTCGTGTTGGCAAAAGATGGCGCATCCCCGGTACCTCCGGAGAGCGATGACGAAAAAATCAAGGAAGAAAAGAAGGAAGACAAAAAAGACCAGCCCGACAAATCTGTCGAAAAGAGCGACGACAAGAAGGACAACGCCAAGGGCGGAGGCAAATCCGAAAACAAGGACGAAGCCAAGTCCGACAAGGACAAGGAAAAAGACGAAAAAGATAAGCTCGTCAAGGTCACGGTCGACCTCGAAGATATCGGCAACCGGATCCTTGCGCTACCCATTCCACCTCGGAACTATGGCGGCATCGCCAATGGGAAGGCGGGCGTTGTCTATCTTTATGAAGGTTCGCCGGTCGGCCAGTCCTCCTCTGAAGGCGGCGGTCCGGGCATCCACGCCATCTGGCGATTCACACTGGAAAAACGTCAACCCGAAACCGTACTCAACGACCTGGATTCGTTCTACGTCTCCGCCGACGGCAGCAAGGTGCTCTACGCACGCAAGAAAGGCTGGACGATTGCCTCTGCCGACGACCTGAAGCCCAGCGAGGGTAGTCCCGGCAAACCGCTCAACCTCGGTAACATGCATGCGATGGTCGACCCCCGCGCCGAGTGGAAACAGATGTACCACGAAACGTGGCGGATCGAGCGCGACTTCCTCTACGATCCCAACACCCATGGTCTGAGCGTTCCAAAGATCGAGGCCCGCTATCAGCCTTACCTCGACAATCTAGGCTCTCGCTCCGAGTTCACTTATCTTTCCGATGAGATGTTGGGTGAGATCACCATCGGGCACATGTTTGTGGGCGGCCCGCATCATGAAGAAAACATGCCGAAGACCGGCCTGCTTGGCGCCGATTACAAGCAGGAGAACGGCCGCTACCGCATTGCCAAGATCCTAGGCGGCCAGAACTGGACTCCCGGACTCGCCTCCCCGCTCACTCTCCCCGGTGTTTACGTCAGGCAGGGCGAATACCTGCTCGCCGTCAACGGGCGCGAGTTGCACGACACCGACAATCTCTACGCTTTTTTCGATGGCACCGCAACCAAGCAGACCGTGCTTCACGTGGGCGCCAATCCCGACGGCAGCGGCGCGCGCGACGTGACTGTCATTCCCATCGGGGATGAGGATGGCCTGCGCAATCTCGACTGGATCGAAGCCAATCGACGCAGAGTGGCCGAACTCTCAGGCGGCAAGGTGGCATACGTTTACATGCCCAACACCGGGGGCTCCGGTTACACCAATTTCAATCGCTTCTTCTATTCGCAACTCGACAAACAGGCATTGATTCTCGACGAGAGATGGAATGAGGGTGGCTATATCGCCGACTATGTCGTCGACGTGCTTAAGCGCTTCCCGCTCTCCGGTGCCATCGAACGCGACGGGAAACCTATCCACGACCCCGTGGGCGCCATCTTTGGCCCGAAAATCATGCTCATCAATCAGAACTCCGGCTCGGGCGGCGATTGCATGCCATGGTACTTCCGCAAAGCCGGCATCGGAAAGCTGGTCGGCACCCGTACATGGGGTGGCCTCGTCGGAATCGGCGGCTATCCACCCCTGCTCGACAACGGTTATGTCATGGCCCCGCGCTACGCCATTTTTGGACTGCACGGCGATTGGGAAGTTGAAAACCGCGGCATTCCCCCGGACGTCGAAGTCGACCTGCTCCCGCGGGAGGTTGCCGATGGCCACGACAAGCAACTGGAGATGGGGGTCCAGATGATCCTCGACCAGCTTAAGACAAACCCGGTTCCGGAAATCCCGATCCCCGCGTTCCCCAATTACCACAAGTCCGACGGGCTGGGGAGATAGTCTCCGAAGTCCAGACTTGGTGCAGGTCTGTTCGAAAAGGCTACACTCCTTGAACACTCGAATCGAACTGTATGGCGGGTCAACACCAATTCGACTTCGAAATGCCGCAATTGCCGCCGTGTGCTAAGCACGCGCAGCGTACCATTTTGGCGAAAAGTGGTCCACACTTCCCCAACGCGATGTGCCTCACGTTGGGTCCGGTTGCACCGTGATCAACCACAACGTTCGGAAGTACCACCACCATCGCCTGAAGGGATCGAGGGCTGGCCCACAGGCTCTCGTGGAGGCTGATTGGAATCTTTGAAACAACCCAACTCACAGACGGAGACTCGTCACCAAGGGCCATGCCGGCAAGGATTCCATACCTAAAACAAAGCCGCGCGAGAGCTTCGTGCGGCTTAGGAAATGGGCGGCTTTTGTGTAATGAATTCTTACATCACACATCCGCCCGGATCGCGAATCAGGCCACAGGATACTCATCGATGCGGGCAGCCTGGCCAGCAGCACGGCCGTCGCATCCCTTCTTTAAGCTCCGAGCACACCCTTTCGACATGCTGCCGCCTCGTCTCATCTTTCTTGACGGAGATGGTCCAGCAGATCCACTCGTTGCGCGCTAGCGGCGTTATGTCTTCCCATGCCACACGTGCCTTAGAGTCGGACGCGAGCGCATTTCGGAGATCAGCCGGGAGGTTATGTACGACTCCTCCGGAAATTCGAACGGTTGCCATAGGGGTATTTCGCATGATGTCAGCCTTCGCGCACGACTTCTTCGGATCTTTATCGTTCCGCTGCCCACAAATTTTATATGAAGTTCACCGTTCGTCCCCGTGCATTGACCAGTATCCATCTCAAATCGAATTGCGAACGAAGATCCGCACGAATAGAATGATCAGCCTATGCTGTCGCGGCGCGGATTTCTAACCGGAATGATCGCCGATGGATTGGTTCGGTCGCTGAGGCTTAGCATTTCTCCCGAAAACCCACATTCGATTACGCCGGTTCAGTTTGATGTTCCTGAAAGAGCTTGCGATTGCCACGTCCACGTTTTCGGTGATGCAAGTCGGTTCCCATTCGCAGCATCGCGCACTTACACACCGGGATCCGCATCCGCAGCGGAATTGTTGGCGGTACACCGGGCTCTGCAAATCAGTCGCGTAGTGATCGTGCAGCCCAGCGTCTATGGCACGGACAATTCCTGCACGCTTGACGCGCTGAAGCAATACGGCTCAGGGGCCCGGGGAATTGCGGTTCTGCCAAGTGCGATTCGGTCAACCACTCTCGACAACATGGAGCGCGCAGGCATTCGCGGTGTGAGGATCAATTTGGGAACCGCGGGAGATACGAATCTTGCTGATGCACGACATCGCTTCAAGTCTGCCATTGAGCAAATTCAAGGTCGCAATTGGCATGTACAGGTTTACGCTGCCTTGCCGGTGATTGCGGGACTGAGCGACCTCGTCCTGGCGTCTCCGGTCCCGGTGGTATTCGACCACTTTGCCGGAGCCAAAGGCGCTGCCGGCCTTCAGCAGCCGGGTTTTGACAAACTCCTGCAGCTCGTCGGAAGCGGGAAGGGATACGTCAAAATTTCGGGAGCATATCGCGCTTCGAGCAGCGCCCCTGATTATCCCGACGCGGCACCGTTGGCGCGCGCGCTGATCACAGCAAATCCTCAACGGATTCTGTGGGGTTCGGACTGGCCGCATCCCGACACCGGCTCTGGTCGCAAGCCGAGCGATGTTTCTCCCCTGCTTCGCGTTGACGACGGTCACCTCCTTAACCTGCTAGCGGCGTGGGTTCCAGATGAGACCTTGCGTAAGAGCATCCTGGTCGATAATCCCGCAACTCTCTACGCTTTTTGAGTCACATTTCCGACGTGCCGCGTGATCTTTCCCTGATCATTCCTCTTCATCATCCGACGGTTGGCGGTTCGCGGTGATCCCTCCGGCGAATCTTAACCGGACCTATCTGGTTTACCAATAATCGTGATGTAATTTCCCGATCGGCGGTTAGCCATTCCCGAACGTCAAACCCGCAGTATAATCCCGGCATGTCAGCGCTTCGTTTTCTTCCCCTTGCCCTTGTTCTGACAGTTCTCACACCTGCGCAGCAGAATGTCTGGCTTGCAGCTGATGATGGTGGCAGAGTATGTGCCGACCTTTATGGCCATGGAAATAAAGGCGTCGTGCTCGCTCACGGTGGCAGATTCAACAAGGAAAGTTGGCGGGACCAAGCATCATTCCTCGCATCGGCAGGTTTTCAAATACTAGCTATCGACTTCAGAGGTTTCGGCTGTTCGAAAGGTCCGGGCCGGGAGGATTTCGATACTGCTCCTTTCGACAAAGACGTGCTTTCTGCCGTTCGGTACTTGAAAGCCCACGGGGCAAAAAAGGTCTCGGTCGTTGGCGGGAGCTTTGGTGGCTCGGCGGCCGGCGATGCGTCGATCAAGTCTGCACGAGGAGAAATCGACCGCATTGTGTTTCTCGGCGCAGCGCCGAACCTTTCCGCTGCGGGGCTAAAATCGCGAGCGTTGTTCATTGTCGCGCGCGATGATCGAAACGATAGCGGCTTACGGCTACCTGGTATTCGAGCGCAGTATGAAAGGTCGCCTGAGCCTAAGCAATTGATAGTGCCAGACGGTTCGGCACACGCTCAGTTTCTGTTTCAATCGGACCAGAAGGACCGCGTGATGCAAGAAATTGTGCGGTTTCTGTCAGGGCCATAGTTCTCGACGCGGTACGGGAATGTCTGATGAATTACGCTGGCTGGGCGGTTGGTGGCCACACTTCAATTACTTTGTCGGCAACAGAGCGCATAGCCTATTGCTCAAGTGGTTATTTCTCCATAGGGGTAATACTCCCGGGATCCCATCGCGAGGACACAATAGGTGTGCGAATGCTGAGACACATCGCATTTGTGATGCCGTTCTGTGGATATTCTTAATCCTTATGGGCGGCCGAGTACTGCTTAATACACGGCTGCTCGGGTCCCAACGGAAACAATATTGACGGTTTGCTGCCAGCATTCGCATTAGCTCCCATCGGAGCGCAAATGATCACGTCGACTGTTCGTTTTTGGTCAGCGAGTTTCGATCCCGGACAAAGATCGCGTTGCCTATGGCCACCCTGGAAATGAACCTACTTATGAATCAGTGACTTGAATCTGGAGCGTTTTGGCTGGCTACATGCACAGTTCCAGGCAGATCGCACCTCGTGCAGAGACCGGTCAAAGGAAACCTGTGGATCTCAAAGCCTTTTCCGGCGCACCCGAGATGTCGGAGGACTCCTAATGTTCCGATCCATTGCTCGCGTCGTGGTTCCCGTTGGCATGGTATCTGTTTCCGTCTTGGCGTCCTTGGCCAACGCCCAACAAGGCATGCCCAATCCGACCATGGCGCCGAATCCGCTGACGACGACGATATCCATTTTTCGCAGCAATATGCAGGACAAGATCATGGAGTCGGCGGACGCGATGCCAGAGTCCAAGTACAGCTATCGGCCGACGAAGGACGTTCGCTCATTTGCCGAGATCCTGAATCATGTGGCGGATATATCCTACACATTATGTTCAAACGTCAAGGGTGAAGCGAATCCCGCCACGGCTAGCGCGAAGGTTTCGAAGACCGAGATCGTAGCGTACCTCAAAGGCTCGTTCGGTTACTGCGATGGCGTGTACTCCGGGTTCACCGATGCGCACCTCAATGACCCGGCAGACTTCTGGGGCGTCAAGACGAACAAGATGTTCGTCTTGACGCAAGTCGCAAATCATGACGCCTTGCATTACGGCAATCTCGTGACGTATCTGCGCCTCAATGGCGTCGTGCCGTCCGGTGGCTGGTTTTGATGGCCCAGCGGCGCCCGCGTCCCACTTAGCGATTTCGCATCGGCGTGAGCGGTATAGATCAGCCTGGACTCTGGGTTCGGAGTTGAGAGTTTGGGCCTGCCGAGAGCCGCGATCGATGAGGCTGACAACCCGCAAATCCGCTGCAGGACCCGCATCTTTGTCTCCGCCCTGAAACAGGTCCAACATGAATTGCTGGACGCGCTGCTCCCGGGCAGCTTGAGCCAGCGCTGCATCGCGCGCTCTAGCCAACCAATATGTGAAGACTGCTACCATGAGGGTGACTGCCAACAAGGTGGCAGCTACTGCAAGCACACCGCTCCGGTTTCGCCTGTAGAACTTCCCAGTTTTGTAACGATGGAATCAGGCCTGGCTTCCAAGGGCTCGCAATTCAGGAAGTGATCGATATCCCGGACCAGGGATTCGACAGTCGCATCGCTGCCGCGGGTCTGGATGCATCGCCTTCCGACATAGAGCTTGCAAATCACGGCACCTCGCCTTTCGAGAGCCCTGACTCCGGGTATTTGGAGTCGAGGGAGGTGCGATCCGAATCCTGCAAATTCGGTTGGTGTGCCGAGGCAGGACTGTCTGCCTGGGAACTAGTCGAGACGGTGAGGGGACTGTTCGTCAAAAGCTCAAACAGTATGGCGCCGAGTGAATAGATGTCCGTGTAAAAAAAAAGTCCGGCAATACCGTCTCGGATCCGTTCCGGAGCCGAGTACACCTTGGAGCAGAAATGAATGCTTGATCTGGTTTCTTCGTCCTCATCGAGCAGATGCGGATCTTTCGCGATCCCGAAATCGAGTAAGCGGGGATTTCCGTCCGCATCCACAAGAATGTTTGAGGGCTTCAAATCGCGATGGACAATTTCGCGTGCGTGAGCGTATTGGACTGCTTGGCAAACCTTGCGAAAGTCCCGTATGCGATCTCTTATTGCTTTTACGAGGATTATGACAGTGGTCGGAAATGGGTACTCCGTCAACGTACTCCATTACGAACCATGGGGTTCCATGTTCAAGTACAGTCGGGTTGTTGTTTCTACCGCGACACAGGAGTCAGGTGTTTTGAAGCATAGGGCTCGCGGCTGATGAGTTGGCTCGTCATGCCTCCATCGGCAAAGATGTTCGCGCCTGTAATACAGCGACTTCGATCGCTTAAGAGGAAAGCCGCGAGTTCTCCGATTTCGGCGGGCTCGATTACGCGCGCGATGGGAATGTTGGCATTCCAGTATTCGCGGCATGCCTCCGCATCCGGCGCGGCGGCCTGGATGTCGCGCCAGATGTTCGTATTGAGCAGGCCGGGCGAAATGCAATTCACGCGAATGGAATATTCCGCAAGCTCGACCGCGATGCTCTTGCTCAGTCCCACCATGCCCCACTTGGCCGCGTCATATGGTCCCGACCCTGGCAACACGGCGTGGCTGTGCACGCTCGATATGTTGACGATGCTTCCCCCGGCCGATCGCGTGGCCATTTGCCTGCAGACGAGTTGCGTGAGCAGGAAAACGGCGCGCAGATCCACCGACAATACCTCTTCCCATTCTTCGAGACTCGTTTCGAGAAAGGGCTTCACAAAATTAGTGCCCGCGTTATTCACGAGCCCATCGATCTTGCCGAACCGATCCAGCGCCGCATCCACGACACGCTCCAGGCTCTCCGGCCTCCTCACGTCGCAGAACATCCCAAACGCGCGATCGCCGAGGCTATGGCCGACTAGTTCGGCCTGTTCGCCGCGAATATCGCAGACAACCACATTGGCGCCTTCATGGTGGCACACCCGGGCGATTCCTTCGCCGAGCCCACCGCCCGCCCCGGTGACGAGAATGGTTTTCTGATCAAGCAGCATTACCGCTCCCCTGCTAATGTAGATTCGCAGATCATATTTTCGAGAAGGATGTCGGCGCTCGGATCCCTGCCAAGGTACTTGGCTATACGCAGTGTATTCAGGACGAGGTGGCCCGAACCGACGGAAGCCGAAAAGAGATCCGAGCTGTATGGCATATCAACGGCCAGGCTGCTTTCCCTGACCGCATGGCTGATGTTCGTCGACGAAGGCGGACGGTTCATAACCCACGTGAACACGGGCGCGACCCGCTGGTACTCCGGTTGCCCTTCCAGCGGTTTCGCCTGCGGCAGTCCTGCCAGAAAAGGATGCTGCAGTGCTAGCGCCGTGCGCGTATACCCCCACGCGCTGGGCGCTCCCCACCAATCGATCTTTCGCAACTCCGGCTTCCAGTCTTCGGCAAGCGCGGGCATGCGCTCGCTGTAGCTCGTGGGAACGGAAATGTCGACAGCGGTGCCCGGAGCTTGCTCCTGGTGGAACAGCCCTTCAGGTTGCAGAACAATGGCCCTCGCCCCGGAGCTCACCATGGCCAGAATCGTCTTCGCGGCGTTGGGATCGGCATCCCCAACCAGGATTAAATCGCCCGCGCGAATGTCCTCGCCGCCCTCGCCTTTCCGAGCCTGGATGGAACGCGCCGCGAGCCAGGACTGCAAGGCGTCGTCGCGCTCCCATACCCAAACAGTCGCCTTTGTCTGGATGGGCTTCGGCTTCCGCTCGAAGATCGCCACGGGACGCTCAGCACGCAACTCCTGCGAGCCTCCGGCAAGTTCCAGCGACAGACGATACCTCCCTGCCGGAACATTCGCGGGAATGGAATCGGTGACCAGGTGTTCGATGGGATCGGAGCCGGTTTGATGCGTGTATTGCTTTTCGCTCACCCCCTGCCCGTTGTCTCCGATCAGCGACAGTTTGAGCTGGTATGTTCCCTGCGCGAGGCGTTGCCGTTCATTTACGAGCGTGGCATCCAGTTCGATGGGGTCGCCCGCATACAGGCAACTTGGACGAAGCCACAGATTGATCTGCAAGGGGCGGTTCAACTCGGTGATCGTATCAAACACCACCGGCTTCGGATTGCGCCAGTTGTCGACCACCCCGGAAAGTTCATAGCTGCTGTCATCGAGCGAGGTGAGCCCGTGCCCCACGGAATGCAGGTTGCCCCAATAGAGCGCCATCTGCTCGCGGTAGCGCCAGGCTACATACTCACGATTAGCTTCCTGGACGCTCTCAAACGTCGGGAAGCCCTGCTCCTTCACGCCGGACTCTTCGTAGTAGTGGAGGTTCATATCGCGCAGCTTACGATACAGTGCATAGTCTTCCGCATCCAGCGGCAGTCCCGATTTTTCGTAGCTCTCGATCAGCCGGTTCCACTCCGGCGATGAATTCACGCCCCATTCTGTGATGGCCTGGTAAGCCGCATTGGAGTTGTCGGCAGCGCCCCACTTGCGTTGCCGGATCTTCTCCCACGATTCTTCGTTATTTTCGAGGCCGGTGAACTGGTAGTAGTGATCCTGCACCAGTGGCAGCGACGGCTTGCTCTTGCCGGGCTCCCAAATGTTGTCCACGTCGTGCCAGATCGGGTCGTTGGCGATGGCCGGCCGCGTCGAGTCAAGCGCGTGCAATTCCGGAAGCACGGAGCGCAGAACATAGGGACCAAGCGTCATTTCATCCGTCGGATAAGGCCGCTTCGGATCGAACCGCGGCTCATTTTCGTTCAGGACGTTCCACCACAGAATGCTGGGATGGTTGCGATACGCAAGCACGGCTCTTTGCGTGATGTTGCACAGCCTGCGATCTGCGGCATCGCCGTTCTTCAGGTACCACGAACCCAGGCTCTCATGCTGGAGCAGTATGCCTAGTTCATCCGCCGCGCGAACCGTCGCGGCCAGCGGCGTCTTGCTGAAGCAGCGCAGCATGTTGGCGTTGGTCTTTCGCGCCAGTTCAATATCCCGGCGCGCAAGGTCCTGGTATGGCGCACCCAGTGTGCCCGGCCAGATCTGGTTGTACAGAAAGGAACGCTGCAGAATCGGTTTGCCGTTGATGGCGATCCGTCCGTCCAGAATGGAGACTTCGCGCAATCCAAAGGTGCCGCGCCAGGCTGTACCCTTTCCGTTGGGCGAAAGCTCCAGTTCGTAAACGAATCCATCCCATACGTCCCAGGCATGGGGCTGGTTGATAGTCAGCGAAAACTTCGCGGATCCGGTGCTGTCCGGGGCAAGCGAGACAGTCTTTCGGGTGATCACGCCCCCTTCCCCTTTGGGTTTGATCGTGGCGGACCATTGTCCCGCGCGGGCGCCCACCATGGTCAGGTCCACATCGATCTTGCCCTCTTTCACCGATGGCCGGATGAAGGCATCCGCGACCCATGGCCTCCGGAATGCCTGGACCGTGACCGGCAGCAGCAATCCTCCGTAGTTGAAGTGACGGAAACCGGGCTCCCAGGGGTTATCGTGCTGGCGGCCTCCGGGCACGTTGCCAAGTTGGAAACCGTCAATCTCCCGGGCGTAACAGGCATCGATGATACGGACCACAAGATCGTTCTTTCCGGCCTTGACCGCATACCGGGCATCAAATGCGAACGGCAAAAGAGCGCTTTCGTTGCCACCGATGTATTGGGAATTGAGCCATGCCTCCGCGAAGTAATCCGCACCTTCGAAGTGAATGCGGAAGTCGTCGAATGCCTCGGGGTTTGGCACCTCGAAGCTGCGCCAGTACCAGGCCACTCCGTTGTAGCCGGGAAATGCCCGCTGCAGGGGATTTGGAAGCTCCTGATCGACCGCGGCCAAGATCTGCGCTCTGCGATACCATTCCTCTTGCTTGCCCCGATTATCCGGGTCCTTCGCCACTTGCCACGTACCCGACAGACTCAATTGCCAGGCAGGTGTGGCATTCAAAGTCAAGTCGAGACCTGAAGCAGCATTCGAGTTTACCGGGCCCGTGTGCGCCGAATCTTCAAACGACTCTGTGATGAAACCTGCCAGGGACAGGCTCTTGGCCGACGCGCTCCACGACAGCGGAAGGGCACTCGCGCTGGCGCCGAGAGCCTCCAGCAGTCTTCTCCGTGTGATTTTCACGATCTATCTCCTGCACAGCAAGTTGTGATCTTGCGTACCTTCGATGGGCGAGGTCGTTCACGAAGATCGCTACCAACTCTACATTGTCACCTTCGGAGCTTGGCCCCGAATTGAAGGATACGGTCGGGCGCAGCCGACCGCACGTGCGTGGCGTTGGGGGGTGCTAGCTCTCATTTGCAGCCTTCATCATGCTCTCGATTAGGCCGGTCTTAACGAATTGATCGAGAGATTGGCCGGCGAGCGCCATTGGAAAGGCCCAGATCACCAGGTTCGAATAGTAGTCCTCGCCCCATTGCGGCATACCGGTTTCACCATTGAGCAGGCAGCGCTGATTCCAGGGAGAATTGTTCTTGACGGCGACGGCACCGTAGAGCCGTTCCGCGATTTGGAGACCCGTATCGCGCCGGCCGTAGTAGAGAAACGTCATGGCGGCACACAGGTTCTCTCCAAAGAAGATGTTCTTTGCGTGGTCGCCCACATGGCCCAGTCCTGTATCAAATGGCTTGCCTTCGGGAGTGACACCGTTGATCAGGCCATACGAAGTCGCGCTGAGGTTTAACTTATCAATCGAGTCAAGCGCGGAGTTGACGCGCGCGGCCGGAAGGGAATCCTTTAAGCCGGCAATCCGCGTGCACCATGCCGCCATGAGTTGGTTCGCTAGGCAAACCTCGCTCACCTTCTTTTGTTGCTTATCGTTCCAGAGACGATAGTAGGAGCCGTTCCAGAGGTTCGCTTCAAAGGCTCCGTTTGCTTTGCCGAGCCGGCTTGTGCAATCTGCGGCAAAGCTCCGGTCTCCCATGACGTTAGCCATCTCAGCTCCGGCGCCGAGCGTAGCCAGCCAGATGCCAGCAACATAGCTCGAGGTTCCCTGCCACGGCCAAATATCATAGAACTGATTTGCAGGCCAGGCTTCCGTCGGCAGAGCATGCGATTGATCATGGACGAGACCGCACCCATCATCGTCCAGAGTACACTGGAAACGTATGGCCAGTTTGCATGACTCATAGAACTTGGCGAGCTGATCACGACTTCCCGTACGCAGATAGAGCTGGTATACCATTTGCACATATTCACCCGAGTTCAGCGGGTGCTGGCAGGTGTAGCGCGGGTCGCGCATCGAAGTGGGAATCCCAAAAGCAAATGGTATTTCGCCGCTGCCGATCTGATAATGGCGGAATGCATCAAGAGTTGTTTCTTCAAGCTCAGGAAAAAAGAAGAGTAAGGCAAAGTGGCCGTGCATGCGGCACACCATGGTTTCGACAATGGGACAGCCGGTATGACTTTCACTATGCGTAAACCATCCATTCTCACTCCACCAGTCATCTTTTCGCGTACGGGCAATCCAGACGGAGTTTTTGGCTAAGCTGTAGAATCCCTGCACCAGAGAATCGCGTAACCAGTCTGGAAGCTCCGTGCGATAGATCTCGGACTGCCATGCAAGCACGCGTCGAAGAAGACGATCATGGTTACTGAGGCCGAAGGACGCGACATCCGCCGCACTCTTGAAACGTTGAGAATACCGGTTTACGCGAGGTTCGCTACCGCTATCCCGCCAGACGGCCGCGTACCAGCCCACCGCAAACTGCACGCGCTTGGAAGCACGGGCCGGAATTTCCAGAGACACACAATAGTCTCCCTTGCTTGGATCGGTTTCAATGATGCCTCCTCCCCGGACTGCCAGCTCGCCATCTATCACCTTATGCGATTCCGGGACATCTAAGGGAAAGTTCAGATGAAGGGTGAGACGAGAAGGAGCATCAGACAAATTCCGGAGTTCAAGATCAAACAGCGCAACGGGAGTATTCGAAGCTGCCGCATCACCCACAATGAACGGCGTGAATGCTCGAATTCCAATCTCAAGCGGCGCCTCGTTGAAGCGCGCCTGAAGATCCGCTACCGGATAATGGCCCCAATACTGGATGTCTGCCACCGACAGGGGAATATTGCGGGTACCTGTCTCCACAACCAGCCAATCGGTGAATAGCTTTCTCGGCGGTACAAGGTCATTGAAGATGGAACAGAAGCCCAGTTTTCCGTTTCCCTCCAGGGTCATGTAGCCGGTACCCAGGGCTCCCAGCGGCACGCCGCTTTCCAGACGCCGGCCATCATAGACATAGCCAACCACGGGACCAGGAAAACCATCGGCCTTGATCTCAGTCCACCGGTCGGCGGCAAAGGCATGGAAAGGCCACGCGCCCACAGTTTCGTCGGCAGGGCCTTGAGCCGAAGCAAACGACCCATACAGACCAAGTGTGGCCATTCCGCCTAACCCGCCTAGCATCTCTCTTCGATTCATGCTGCTTCACGTCCTCACTTCCGGGCCGACATTTGCGCGGAGCAGCCGCGCTCGCGTCGAAGATCGCTTTCAACTTCACATTGCTACCATCTAAGCTTGGCCCCAAGTTGAAGGATACGGCCGGGCGCAGCTGCCCGCACCACGCCAAATGTCGGGTCTGCGACGTTCGAATCGGGGAAGGCGAACTGCGCCCGGTTCAAAGCGTTGAAGGCTTCTAGTCGCAGCTCGAGTGCCAAATGCTCTCCAAGGTGCGTGGTCTTGAACAGCGATGCGTCGAGATTGTTCGTACCTTGTCCGCGCAGAAAGTTTCGCGGTGAGCTTCCGTATATTCCTAGGGGCGGCTGGGCGAACGCGGCGGTGTTGAACCACGCCTCTGCGGTCCTGTGAAAGCCGTGCGGATATGGACTGCCCACGAGATTTGCCCGCTGTCCATATGCATTGTTGTAATTGTCCAGGTCTGGCGCCGCCACTGTGTAGGGAAATCCCGATTGGAATGACGCGATCCCATTTACCTGCCATCCGCCGACAAATGCATCGACAAGAGCATTCGCCTGGCTGAGCACCTTTTGCCCGCGACCGATTGGCAACTTGTAGTTAAAGCTGGCCACAAACCGCTGCGGAATGTCGTAAGAAGAAACACTGTAGTCGAGATTAGGACGGTGCGCATCCATCGGACCAGCCCAACCCGCATTATCCCCCCCAATTGCAGCAGCGGCAGACTTGTTATCCATGCTCTTGGCATATGTATAAGCCGCAACAAGGCTGAGGTTCGATACATTCGACTCCATCTTGACATTCAGGGAGTTGTAGTTCGAGTAGGCCGACCAGAACTCTTCGACGATGAGTCCGAAGTTCGGAAAAGGTAAGCGATCGCCGGGCGGAGACGGATTTGCAGGGTCATAGTCGTACGGCTGATTCGAGGCCACTCTCGTATTCAGGTGCGTGCCCTTCGAACCGGCATAATACGCTTCGACCTTCGTGCCCCTGAAGAGCTGGTGTTCCACCGACAAGGACCAATTCTGTATATACGGGTTGAGCCTCGTCCGGGATTGAGGTTCATAGAAACTCAAATCGGCGGCGGTAACCGGTCCGGGCGCGGAAAGATCCGGGAACAGATTATCGGCGTTGATAAGATTGACGCCTGGCGTCGCATACAGTGTTGTTCTGACCGTGTATGGATAGATATTGCCTGATCCGATATCCTCAAACGTCTCTGCAGTATCGAAGAAGAGACCGTATCCGGCTCGCAATACCCAATTGTTCACAGGGTTGAATGAGACCCCGACTCGCGGAGCGAACACCA
>Ga0206906_1032_pt1 | contig 22256 bp, 15 predicted proteins | sample Alteio_BWOrgHeat_79_FD_152935 | JGI IMG/M metagenome (GOLD analysis project Ga0206906, IMG submission 152935) | Enriched cells from forest soil in Barre Woods Harvard Forest LTER site, Petersham, Massachusetts, United States -... | ecosystem: Environmental > Terrestrial > Soil > Temperate forest >...
CCGTACCCATTTCCCGGCATGAAATGCCGGGAAATGATCGCCATGAAAACGAAAGCCCTAAAAGGGCGGAGTACTCCGCCCTTTCAGGGCTTAATTTTTTTTTATTTTATTACCCAGGGTTTCACCCTGGGCTATGGGTACGTCGTCCTTTCAGGACTAAATGCGCTTAGTCCCATAGGGATGACATGTTAATAGCCCGGGCGTTAGCCCTGGGTAAAATAATAAATTATATCAAAGCCCCGTAGGGGCGACATGTTCTCCATTCTCGGATACATGCCGCCCCCACGGGGCTCTGAAAAAATTAAAAAAAATAAACCCCGGGCTAACGCCCGGGGCTATAAACATGCCACTCTACGGAGCTAAATGCAGTTTCGTTTTTATTTTGCAAAACCGCGCTACAACGTGCGGTTTTGTTTTTTTCCTAATTTTACATTTCACATTTTGAATTTTACATTCCCTCCTCTTCATCCCCAAGAGAACTCGGCATCCCGAACAGGCGTTAATCATCATCGTAATTATATCTATGAAAACACGAAACGCTCTTCTTCTTTTGTATGCTCTGAGTTTTCTCATCGTTTCTGTAGGCAGTGGCAGCGCACAGATAGTCCAAACTCCATTTGAGCTTGTCTTAACATTCGATTCTACATTCATTACGTCTGATATCAATCAGACCGGGGTGGTAACTTCGGATACAGTTCGCGGCACTATACAAAATACTTCGGGATCCGGTGTCTCATCCTCCTTCGATTTCACCATAAATATGGATAATGCACGGCAGTGGATAATCATCACCAAGATCGATACAGGCGCCAATGGGTTCATCCAAATAAAGAATGGCGATGTTATCACGATCGCACCGAACCAAACTCTTCCCGTTAAAGTCATAATCCTTCCCTACCCCGATGGGCCTGATACAGAGCACTACTGCTTATCCCTTACGTACGGAACAACGATCCTCTCGGACAAATGCATTACGCTCGCCATTACAAACACTAAATCTGCAGTGAGTACTGGTCTGCTCACTCCGAACGTTATCCTTGAGCCGAACCCTGCCGGAGACTATATGTTCGTGCGTGGGTTGGACAATACCCAGACAGGATACAGGTATGAAATTTTTTCTATAACCGGTGTCGATGTTCGCCATGGATTGCTGGCCGCTGATGCCCGCATCAACCTTCAGGCTCTACCCTCCGGCGCATACAGGCTTCTGGTATTCGATGCAAAACGAACGATTGCTAATAGCGCGGTTACTATTCTGCATTAACCGCTTCCCCAATTTTACATTTTACAATCCGGACGGGACGTCTTAGTCCCGTAGGGACGACATGTTAATAGCCCAGGGCGTTAGCCCTGGGAAATAATAATAAATAATATCAAAGCCCCGTAGGGGCGACATGTTCTCCATTCTCGGATACATGCCGCTCCTATGGAGCTAAAAGTATTAGTCAAATTATTTTACGATCACAACCTCCTTAGTAGCAGGAATATTGTTTTCACCTTTCAATCGCAAGTAATAATTACCGGCAGCAAGATCCGAGACATCGATCTGAAACGAATTATCCGAAGCCACTCCGTTTTTTCTGGAAATTCCGAGCGCGTCGAAGAGTTCGTAATTGAATGTGCCGGGGGTATTAGATAATTGAACTTGGATGCTGTTTGTTGCGGGGTTAGGATGAATGTTGAATTCCGGTATTTTCCCGGTGCGCAGGAAATTGGAAATCGTCGTTGTACCACAGTCCGTTAGTGTGAAATGCGCAACATTGCTATCAGCCAACGTTGTAAGGCATCCTGATGAATGCGCTGCTCCGGTGAGAGTAATATCGGTTTCCAATGTATCGGTTACATACGCCACGCAGCGCAACCTGCCAAGTTCCGTCTCGCCGCTGAAGGTAAAGCCCGGATCGAAATGTAGTGTAACCGTAGCAGTTGTTTTTGTAGTCTGGACGGGATCGGCAGTTACTCCGCTTGTGGGAATGAAGGCGAAGGGAGTTAGCAGGTTGGTGTTGAGGGAATAAGTGAGGGTAATCCATGTTTGATCGGGTTGGGAAGGTGACTGTGTGCTATTTATATAAATAGGAATTTCTAGAGTGTCACCAGCTCTGTAACTCAATGAAGAAGGTTTCAAATAGAGTTGCTCTACATGGCCTGGGAAAATAGGAAATGCGAAAGTGAAACTAGTATCTATAGTTTGAAATTCATCATTGATGAAATGCTCATGAAGTGTTAAAGAGCCTCTGGTAGAATATGATGGAAAAATCTTTATTAGTACAGTATCAGGAAAACCATCGCAAGCAGGATGGTGATGCCATTCTGAAGAATATTCTTGAGGATCTAACCCATCAATTGCGAAATTTTTCAACAAAGAATAATTGCAAGAAAGATTTTGATAAAAGATGCCAAGAAAACTAGTGTCGCAGATCGTAGCGCCGGCATCGAGAGTATGATTCGTTGAGATGGTCGAGGCAAAAGTAGTTGAAGTTAACGTACCGTCGCCCCCATCGATTGTTTTCCAGAGGCGCCCTACTACTCTCTGAGGATAAGAGGGTGTATAGTCCCCGGCATATACAACTGCACCACCACCAACTACTGATAGATTGTGAAAATCCTGATCATCCAATTCAATAAAACTCGGGTCAAGAATATGTACCCAATTTTGTCCGCGATTACAGCGAAATTCACCAGAACGGCTATCCCTTGCATTGGAAATATACTGCATACAGTCATTCCCCGCGAACCATGCACCGGTTTCTGTAACTTTTTTGGTAGAATCTAAAGGAATAAGGAGAGTATCCCAATGTATGCCAAAATCAGATGAAAGGACTATAAAATAATCGTCACTATATTTTGGGTCAAGCGGAGGTACAAAAGTCCTTAGTATATCTTTGCAGTGAGGAAAAGAAAACAAGCCCATAGTGAGAATTTTTGGGTTATCCACTTTATTATTCGCCCAATCTTTGCCGTTATTAGTCGAATAAACCAAGAACATATTATTCGAAGCATCAATGTCTTCTGCATAAATAATACTATCTTTATTGCCAAAAATATATGGCATCATCAAATGGAATGTGTAATCATTTTCAGAATATCCTTTTGGAGTTATAATTGTATCCCACGAAATTCCATCATTACTTGTCATTAGAAGCGGTCCCCAATTTAAAGTATAAGCGCTCATATGAGAGCCACCGGAACCTATGAATGCGAATACCTTATTCCCGAATGCATATACAGAACTAACCGGGAGGCTCTTGGAAATTTGTCCCCAGGTGTTGCCGGTATCTTTTGTTTCGTATACGCCATCTGAAGTAGCGGCATAGCCGCGATTAATATCGGTAAAATAAAGTTGCTGAATACTCTCGTTTTTATTGTCAAAAGAGGGAAGAACTTTCCATGACATACCGCCGTCGGTTGTTCTAAGTAAGTGCGGCAATACTATACCGTTATCAATACTTACATCAACATTAAACACAAAACCAATATTCTCATTTAGGAAATAAGGCGTTACCTCATTATAGGTATCCGGAAGTGTGAGTTCTGTCCAATGTTGCGCGTGTAAATTGCCAACTTGTATTCCAAGAAGAGCAATAAAAAAAAATACAAATCCAAAACTTAGTTTCATATAACATAAGACACCAGTAATGAATGGGAAGTTACAGAATAAAGAACGAGAAAGCAAAAAGTAGCCTGAGGGCTACCAACATTGAGGTTAATAAATATCGGGGGAAGTGAAGAACTTGCCAATAAAGTCGACTCTATTTTTCGTTTCGGTTTTCTTGAAAATACTTCGCAAATGCTTTTTGATAGTTGCAGGAGATACAAAATTTCTTTTAGCAATTTCCTCGTTAGTAAATCGGAGCAGTATCTCAGGTAGTATTTTACTTTCGGATACACTTAGAGAATACTCATGGGAAATATTCGAACAAATTTGAGTATAGGCATCGAAGTATTGAAACTCTTTCGTCTGAAAAAATGGATTAAGAACGCTTCTAAATAATATGAAGATATAAGGGGCAAGTTTGTCAAAAATCAGAAGCTCATTCTTCGTAAATCCGTTATCCTGCTCTTTATTTTTAAACCTGAAAAACCCCACCATAACTTTTGGCTCACTTCGTGAAATTAATTCGTAATAATGATACTCCGGTTTATCAGGCACTTCTATTTTTTTTCTTTCAATCGTACTTTGATATGTATGCTTGATGAGGGCATCAAAGATTTCGTCCGGGTTATCAGAGCTAAAGGTTAGTTGATGCAAATGTGACATATTGTTTTCGGGATTTGTTTCTTTTCTATCCTCAAAAACCATTCGAAAGTGATGATAGGAAGGCACTACGTTCGCTTCATTGAGAACAAAATGATAGAAATCATACTGTACATATTCCAATAATCGTTTATTTAGTTGGGAATGGGGGGTTAATTTTTCAGGATTATAGTATAGCAACGGCAACAATCTCTCATACAAAGAAAGTATATCCTTATCGGTAATATCTTCGGCGCGTATGATTTTCTTTTTTGCCATATCTTTGATGCAAAGATACGGAAGAAGCACCATTCCTACCACCCCAGCGCCTTCATCTCATCCGAAACTTTCAATGTGGAGACGACATCTTTGACGTTTGCAACACCCTGCTTTGCAAGAATATTTTGCAGTTCGGCGTTGATCTCATTGCCGATATTCGGGTTGATGAAATTTGCCGTTCCTATTTGGACAAATGATGCGCCGACGATTAGAAATTCCATTACGTCTTGGGCTGAAGTTATTCCGCCAATGCCGATAATAGGAAGCGAGCATGCTTTTCGGGCATCATAGACCTTTGCAAGGGCGATAGGCTTTATTGCCGGACCGGATAAGCCGCCGGTAACGGTGGAGATGCGCGGCATGCGGGAATTTATATCCACGGACATTCCGATGAGGGTATTGATGAGACTGATGGCATCTGCTCCGGATGATTCGCAGGCTTTTGCAAATGGTGCAACGCTCGTTACATTCGGCGTCAGTTTAATGATCAGAAGTTTTTTTGTCAAGGGACGCAATGCCTTCGTCAACTCTTCCACTTTATCGACCTTTGTTCCGAAGGAAAGGCCGCCATCTTTGACATTCGGGCAGCTGACATTTATTTCATATCCGGCAAGATTGCTCGTAGCATGAGCCTCGATATGTGCAAGGACATTGCAATACTCTTCCACACTCGATGCGGCAATATTGGCGATGATCTTCGTATCGAAATTCGCAAGGTACGGAAGCTTTTCATCTACGAACGTATGCACTCCGACATTCGCTAATCCTATGGAGTTCAGCATTCCCGAAGGCGTCTCGACAATACGGCGCGGATAATTTCCCTGCCGCGGTTTCCAACTTACCGATTTCGTCACGATTCCGCCAAGACCCGAAATATCACAGAAATCTTTTGCCTCCGAGCCATAGCCATACGTTCCGCTTGCAACAAGGATCGGATTCTTGAATTCGACATCGCCAATTTTTACGCCCATATCCGTCATAATACGATTGCCTCCTTTTCAAATGAAGGTCCGTGCGTACAGACAAGATGAAATTTTCTTCCGGATTTTTCCGCTTCGGATTTACTTGTTTCGATCGGGCATCCCTGACAAATTCCAATGCCGCATGCCATTTCGGTTTCGAGACTTATTTCGCAAGGAATATTGAATTCATTTGCCAGCGTAATCGCCGCGCGCATCATGCACGTCGGACCGCAAACAAATAATTTCGGCTGAGGAAATTTTTCCGCCGCAAGTGCTATCCGGAGATTTTCTATGACCGATCCATAAAAGCCTTTCGAGCCGTCATCGGTAGAGTATTCAATATTATTCAGATATTCATCGGCGAAGAGCGATGAATTCCGTGCGCCGTAGTATATAGCAAAAGGGATTGAATCTTCCCGAAGTTGACTTGCCAGTAAAGGCATGGATGCAACTCCCACTCCACCGATAAGAAGTATTGCTGTCTGGAAATCGCTTGAATACCTCCAGGGTTTCCCAAGCGGACCCAAGACATCAAGATATTCGCCGACCTGAGTTTTTGCGAGAATATTCGTACCGCGTCCGTGATCCTGAATAATTATTTCTGCACTATTGCCATCGGCATTGTATACACTGAACGGACGGCGAAGAAGCGGATCGGTAAATCCAATTTTCGGAAGGACATTGACAAACTGCCCCGGAAGCACATTTTGTGCAACAAATTCATTTTCAAATTTGAGAACGACAAGCCCGGGAGCGATTTCTCTGCGTGCAAGAACTTTCGATTTTTGTATTTGCGAACGTATGGGTTGTCCGGTCATTTTTTGTGCGGCGGTTTCACTTTATTTGTATCGGGTGGTATAAGATTTGGTGTGGTATTCGGCGTCGAATTCGGCGTAGTATTAATAGACGCCTTTACCGAATCCTGAAGTATCTTTTGATTCTGATTATTTTGTGTATGGATCGTTGCCTTCGCCGAATCCTGCAACATTTTTTGGCTCTGATTATTCTGCGGACGGACAGCATCAGTCTGTGAATGCCCTACTTGCGGCTTTTGCGTTTGTTGCATGGCAAAAAGCATTTTCGGCTTCAAGTATTCCGCATATCTCGAAAATGGATACTCGGATAACACCCTTCGGTAATACACAACAGCGCTATCGTAACGAGGTTTATCTTCATACGAAACTCCTATCGTATAGAGCGCTCTCGCAGCGACATCTTCATGCTTATGTTCGGCAACAATGGCAAGTAATGCATTTTTTGCATTATCCAAGCCTGAAGATTTCATCGTTGCGTATGCATTGCGATACGCAACTTCGCCAGGAGAATTTTTATCGGCAATACCGGCATATTCTTTAACTGCCTGCTGGGCATAGACGGTCTCGCCATAATTTTTTGTCAATATACCGATCAGCGAATCCCTTTGCGTTGCATTACCCTGGTCATGATCGAGCTCGACCCAGGTAAAAATGATCTGTGCGCGAAACGCATTGACCGATGAATCGGGGCGAATCATCGAATATGCAAGCGCCTGCTGGTATTCGGAAATCGCCGCCGGATACTCCGTAAAATTATCATACGCCCTGCCAAGCTCGAAATGCGCATGCATAGCTACCGTATGAATGCTATCAATATATTTTGTCGTATCGGATAGATTGATATTATAGATGCTTACGCCGCTCGAGGCTCGCTGTTTTTTCAGCTGATCCTCATACTGCACGATCAGTTTTTCTTCATCGGGAGTTATCACCGGCGTTTTTTGTGGCGTCCAACGGGATCCCAGTACTTTCTGCTCGGCTTCGGTGCGAACCTGGCGATTGACGCCTTCAAGCATCGGAGAATTTGAGCGGCGCATCTTGCCGAGTAAATGTTCAATGGTATCTATTTTCAGAAGCTGAAATCTCCATTCTGCGAATCGCGTAAGCGCGCGGATGCGGTCATTCACATAATCGTTCATCTCGCTGCTGGAAAAATCTTTGGTGCCGAGAATAAAATTTGCAATATGCGCTGCAGAATCATACTCCCCCATACCACGAAAGATCTCTGCCTGCCGGAAGCGCGAACGCGCCATGATCGCCTGGCTTACCGAACGATACGTTGTATCCAAGACAAAATAAATCGAGTGAACTGCCGGAAAGTGGTCTAATTTATATTGAATGGATTTCATATCGCCCGATACGGCATCCCGCGCTTCGAGATCGGCTGTATAGGCATACTCATACTGCGCCGATGGATGGGAATTTCCGTACCGCGATTTTTTTAATACATCCTGAAATGTTTGCTTTGCCTCGGCATATTTTTTTTCTCGGCGAAGCGTTTCGCCTAATGAAACACTCGCCTCTCCCTGCACTGTTGCGTCCGGACTTTTATCTAATGTTTCGCGGAATGCTTTTTCGGCATCATCCCATTTGCCTGCAAGAAAATATAGCGTGCCCCGTTGATAGGATAATTTCGAAGCATCAGCTGTAGAGAGACCTTTTTCTGCTAAAAGCAATTCTTCTGCGGCGCTGCTCAGGCTATCCGGCGTTGCTACAAGAATTAATTCCGCATACGCTTTATGCGTCTCCGAAATTTGTTTGTCATTGCCGGATTGCTCCGCATTTTTCATCACCTTCCCCAAGGCTATGGTCGCCGTATCATATTCATTCGATGCCATCATCGAGCGCGCCATAAGCATTCCAACTTCGGTGCCGTACTTCGTATCGGGGTAGCGCAGCAGTAATTCGTTGAACTTGCGCTTGGCTCCGGAAAAATCATTTTTATAATATTGTGCTTTGCCGATAATGAAGAGCGCATCTTCGACATATTTCGATGGGTTTTTATCGGCAAGTACTTTCGATCCCAAAATGATCGCGGAATCCAAATGGACGGACGTGATAATTTTGTTCGTCGAAGTAATGGAATTAGCAGAGCTTTTGGAAAGTGACGAGAGTGGCATAGCAAGACCGGTTCTTTTCTTAAACAGCTGCCGCGCCAGATATTCTTCGTCAAGCCACCGGTGCGTTGTTATGACTGCCGCAGCGCCATTTTGCGCCGTCTGTTCTTTTTGTAAGCCTTCTTCATAAATATCAAGATGCTGCTGAGCAAGATAGATAACATTAAAATAGGTAGTAAATCCTCGCCAAAAGGTGCAGGAGGCAATAATGACCGATAATATCAGAACCGGAAGAATGAAGGAGTTCTTCTTTGCGGACGTTTTTGAAAAAAATTGTAGTTTAGGCACTGATAAATTATCGTATTGTCTTTTAACGACATAAAAAATAGGTTCGTTCAAAAAACTGCTTGGCACAAATCTTGTACTCTCGCGGGGCTGGGAAAGTTACCATCACATATTATTTTTATTAAGACGAAGTCTTAATTATTGTATATTTGTATTATAGAGACTAAGTCGTAATAGCTGTAGTTTAACTAACTCAATGAAAAATATATACTTACTCACAGTTCTGTCCATCGTCATATTGGCGATCTATCCGAATTCAAACCTTGCAAACAGGCGGCATTTCACGTATACGTATGAATCGGCCGTTCTTCCGAAAGGAAGTCATGAGTTAGAAATTTGGAATACGGTGCGTTTAAACCGTAAAGATTTTTACCGGGGGCTAGACACAAGATCGGAATTTGAATTTGGACTGGGCGGAAATTTACAAACGTCACTCTATCTGAATCTCACGAGCGAAATGGACGCTTCTGGAAATACCGATCAAACATTTGGCTTTTCGAACGAATGGAAGTATAAACTTTTGGATGCAACTGCCGACGCGCTCGGTCTTGCACTCTATGGCGAAGGCAGTTATACCAACGAGGAGATCGAACTCGAAGGAAAGATCATTCTGGATAAGCAAATAGATAATTTACTTTTTGCTTTCAATGCCGTCGGGGAGCATTCATTTGTGAGCGGTGTAGGATCGGGCAGTATTGTTCAAACACAAACGGAAGACATCATCGAGTTCGATGGCGGCGCGACATATTTCATAACTGAAAATTTTACTGCCGGCATTGAAGCCCACGAGCAGAGTAAGCGTCCGCCCGGTCTTGAGGGGGGCGGAACATATTCTGCATTTTTTGCGGGACCATCGCTTTCCTACGCCGGACCAAACTGGTGGTCGGCAATCAGTGTGATGCCGCAAATCGCCGGAAGCTCAAAAAGTGAAAGTGGCGTGGTAAGCACCGATAAGTTAGAACTGATACAGCATGAAAAGTTGGAGGCAAGAGTAGTTCTCGCATTTGAATTTTAAGATTTCATGAAAAAAATATCTTTATTATTACTCGTATCTATTTCTGGAATTGCACTCTATTCGTGTGCGTGTTCAATCCCGCGAGCCGACGAAGCTCACGAAGCATGGGCACAGAGGCGATGGAATGGTACTCATTTATCGGAGGCACGAAAAGTATATGCCAATAATTGCTCTGGCTGCCATACCCTACATTCACCTATGGAACATACGCAAAAGGAGTGGGGCTTATTATATGCTGAGATGGAAGGTAAGGCGCATATGAATGCGCGCGATAGTATTGCCGTATTTGCATATCTGGAAAGCTTTAGTAAAGATACCAATCCGAATACCGACTAGTAGTTTTATTTCTGCTTCTTCGACCTTTCTTTTACGATCTTTTTTGTCTTTTCGGGGGAAGCAATTATTTTTAAATCCGCCGCCGGGGTTTTCAAGTCGAAGACAATACCAATTGCCTGCTCGATCCTTTCGATAGGAATAATATTGAGTCCTTCAAGAATCTTTTTTGGAATTTCTATGAGTTTCCTTTTATTTTCTTGAGGAATCAGCACGCATTTAATTCCTTCGCGCTGAGCGGCTAATAATTTTTCCTGCAAGCCGCCGATCGAAAGAACATTACCACGAAGAGTAATTTCACCGGTCATAGCAAGATCGCCGCGAACGGGCTTGCCGCTTACTGCCGAGAGCATTGCCATCGTTAGGGTAATGCCGGCGCTTGGTCCGTCTTTAGGCACTGCGCCTTCGGGCAAATGAATATGAATTTCTTTATCTTTTGTGAAATCCGCTTTCAATCCTAAACTTTCAGCGTTAGAACGAATAAAACTGAGCGCCGCTTGCGCAGATTCTTTCATCACATCGCCAAGCTGCCCGGTCAACGTCAGCTTTTCACTGCCTTTCATTACAGTTACTTCGACAGGAAGCACATCACCACCTGTACTTGTCCAAGCCAAGCCCATAACTGCGCCAACTTTTGGTTCAAGTTCTTTCTTGGAAGTGCGATATTTGGGAACCCCGAGAAATTCCTCGATTCTCGCAGGAGTGATCTCAATCACCACGTCTTTATCGAGAATAATTTTTGGGGAAGTCGGTTCTAATTTTCCCTCTTCGGTTACGGTAACATCAGAAAGCGGCTGGAACATATTCAACATTTCTTCATCGCGCTCAGGATGTTCCATGATCTCTTTGGTTATAAGCGCGCGAGCAGATTTTCGGCAAACCTTCTGAATTTTGCGAACAAGTTCGCGCACTCCTGCTTCTTCCGTATAATTGCGGATAATTTTCAATATTGCCGCATCCTCAAATTTCACATTATCATTAGTAAGCCCATGCGCGGCAAGCTGAGCAGGAATAACATGTCGCTTCGCAATTTCCAATTTATCATGCTCTAAGTATCCTGGAAGTTCGATCACTTCCATTCGGTCAAGCAATGGGAGAGGAATATTATAAGCGATATTTGCCGTTGTTATAAAAAAGACATTCGACAGATCATAATCCACGTCGAGATAATGATCACTGAATGTATTATTCTGCTCCGGGTCAAGAACTTCAAGCATAGCCGAACTCGGATCCCCGCGAAAATCCATCGACATTTTATCGATTTCATCTAGAAGAATCAGTGGGTTAGTAACCCCTGCCCTCTTCATAGATTGAATAATTTTCCCCGGTAACGCACCTATATATGTTCTGCGATGCCCGCGAATCTCTGCTTCATCGCGAACACCTCCGAGTGATATGCGAATAAATTCTCTTCCCAAAGCACGGGCAATAGAACGAGCGAGCGACGTTTTACCAACTCCAGGCGCACCGACAAGGCATAAAATCTGTCCGCGCATTTTGTCAACAAGATTCAGTACAGCGATATGATCCAAGATTCTTTCTTTCGCTTTTTCCAAAGCAAAGTGATCTTCATTCAGTACTTTATTGACATGTCCGATATTAAGATTATCCTGAGTTCTCTTAAACCAAGGTACTTGCGCAAGCCATTCGAGATACGTCCTGATCACTCCGGCTTCGGGCGACATCGCCGGAGTTTTCCGCAGGCGTTCGATCTCTTCATTCGCCTTTGTTTGCACTGCTTCAGGCAAATGAGCATCGGCAAGTTGCTGAATAAGTTTTGCTAACTCAGGATGCTCTTCTAAACCTTCATCGCCAAGCTCTTTCTTTAATATGCGGATCTGCTCGTGCAAAAAGAAATTGCGCTGGGATTTTTGAATCGTGCTCTGAACCTTCTGATCGATATCCTGCCCGATCTTTAAAATATCAATTTCGGATGCGAGCAAGCCGCTGATATGCAAGTATTGCTCACGAATATCGGTAAGTTCAAGAATGCGTTGCTTCGCATCAAGATCTTTCGTGATGTGTGCGGCTATATAAAAAAGTTTTCTGCGTGGATCCGACATGTTCTCGAACTGCATCAATACTTCCGGCGGATGCTGCGGAGAATGCTTCATGTAATTCCGGAATTGCTCGGAAGTATGACGCACCAATGCTTCGAGTTCAGGATTATCGATATGGACAGGCGTAATAACTTCGACTTCTGCCTCAATGTGTCCATCTGCAGCCAGATATTTTTTAGCGATTGCCTGCTCCAAGCCATCGACTAAGACTTTCACCAGTCCATTCGGCAAGCGAATAATGCGGACGATCTTTGCAAGCGTACCGTGATGAAATAATTCTTCTTTGGCAGGGTCATCGACAGCCGAATTTTTCTGCGCCACAAGAAATAAATATTTTTCACGAGCCATTGCTGACATCGTTGCCGAGAGAGATGATTCCCGCCCAACGAGTACAGGGAAAATCATGTACGGAAATATGATCACATCCCGCAAAGCGAGGACCGGTATTTTGGCAGGCAGTTTAGTAAGTTCGACAGATTCTTCCGTGCCTACTAATGATTTCAGATCAATATCTTGTTCGATCTCTATTTGTGCCCCTTTTGGTGCCGCAGGCTTGTTTTTTGAAGGTTTTTCTTTTGACATAATATCTATAACAAAAAGAAGCAAAAAGTGTGCTACTTTGCTAATACCATCTTTTTCGTCACAATGGTTTTTGCAGTCTTTACTTTATAAAAGTAAATTCCTCCTGGCCAATTCGTAGCGTCGATATCTATGGAGTGCTTTCCTGCGGAAAGTTTTTTGTCTGTGAGTGTAGTTACTTCCCTGCCTATTATATCATAGACAGAAATATTTACATCTGTATTTTTTATAAGCCGAAATGAAATCGTTGTTTTTGGATTGAATGGATTCGGTTTATTTTGTTCGACAAAAACGTCCCGCGCGCCGCCAAATTCCAGTTTTACCGGCTCGGTATAATAAAGAACCGAATCATGATTGCCAATTACAGCGAGACGGTAATACAGATCAATATCATGTGTAAGCTGTGGAAGTTTTTCGGCGGCGGAATAACTTGCTCTTCCGATGATCGACCTCTCTTCTTCATTCGGACTGATCGTTCTCTTGGCCGGCACAGAAAGAGTTTTTTCATATTCTCCGAATGTTGCGATACGTCGTTGAAGTTCATATCGCTTTGCTCCAAGTTCGTTCGTTGCTTTCCAGCCGAACGTTATTTTTGTCGCCGACGATTGCTCAACATTCAGTACTGCATGATCGAGAAGCACCGGCGAGCTTGTTTCAGTCAATTTTGCGCCGCTATCAAGCAAAAAATAGATGGGTTCAATTTGCTGCAAAGAAAGTGAGTCTTTCGCCGGAATAATAGCGGATATACTTGACCTTGCACTATTGCCGAAATCGTCGAAATGAAAAATTGCCAGAGCATTACCAACTGTATCACGTGCTGCTACAGCAATTTCTTTAGTAATTTCATCTGAAGAAGTAAATGCTTTCCTCAAGAAATGCAATTCATCTATTGAAAAGTGTCCGGGTATTTTATCTGCTCCGATTGTGCAAAATAATATATCCTTAAATATTCCTAATGAGTCGAGAGTCGAATCATTCATTTCTCCGTCTGTAAATATTCTCAGAACACCTAAAATATCCCGGGAAAGTGCTATGTGATGCCAGCCACCGTCACATACCGTAGAACTAGAAAGAATAATAATATCCGAATCGGATACGAATGGATACCGAGCTACTGAAATTTGCCCGAATGGATTGGCCGAGATCGTGAATCCAGTCAACGAATCTGAGCCTAAAAATTTAAAAACTGTCTGTTCCCCCGAGACAGCACGCATCCACCACTCAATAGTAAATGGATTGTTAAAAAAATGCTGGAGCACATGAGGACGTAAAATAAGTTTGGAGAAAGCACGCAAACTATCGGCAAGAACCAATGCGCCTGATGTATTTGACCAACCGTTTATGAACCGAACAATATGAGAATATTTTTCGCCCGATATATCAGAAAAAGAAAAATCACTTCCGAGACTTGGGGAAATAACCCGCCATTCAAAATTCTTTACACGCGCAGGTTTCGGTTTCTTTCCTTTTTTATTTGGCTTTACTTCAGGAATGCCCGGGTCCGAACGCTCCAGAAAACAGGCTTTGAAATTTCCGGATGTAGTTATGTTCGGTGCTGTAAAGGTAACGAAATAGGCAATACCATCATAATTTTCAGCATAAACATGTGTTCTATCTTCGAAAACCTTTACAGCGTGACCCTTTTCTTTTTCGAAATTGCTTACTAATTCGGGATACTGAGAAATGGGTGTTGATTCGGTTGCACCATCTTCAGCAGCGTAGGCTTTCACAATTTTCCAATTATCAGGAAATTGGATCGCAACCATTCTATTCTGTTCTTTTGAAACAGGCTTTCCGGCAACAATGACGGTAAATTGCTCTCCGGCAGGGATTTCATCAGGAGCGAGGACGCCACGGATTCCTTGAGCAGTTGCAGAACCAGCAAAAAAAAGTGAGAATAAAAAAAATAAACTACGGTATCGCACTCTCTTTCGTTACGATAATTTATGGATGTTGTAACGAAAGAGAGGGGTGGAGCCGACTTTCAGTCGGCTCGCTCCGACTGAAAGTCGGAGCCACTTTTTGTGCTTGTCATCCATTCCTCATATCGCGCAGATAATCCAGTCGATCCTGCAAATCTTTTTTGGGAACGAGCAATTTGTCTTTTCCATAGATTCCATCGTTGTATTTAGTAAAGACAAGTTCGTAATCCTTGCTCATGATAATTGCCTCTTCCGGACAAACTTCTTCGCAGAAACCGCAGAAGATGCAACGAAGCATATTGATCTCAAAACGAACCGGATAGCGCTCTTTCAGAAGCTCTGTTTCGCTTGCCTGCACTTCAATTGCAAGGGGAGGACAAACACGTGAACATAATCCGCAGGCAACGCAACGCTCTTCCCCATTCTCTTCCATGACTAAAACCGGACGGCCGCGAAATGCTGCCGGAGCTTCCCATTTCTCTTCGGGATACTGGCGCGTAAATTTCGGGCGAAATAAATGTTTGATCGTCGTCAACAGTCCGCGCGCAATTTCGGGAAGATAAATTTTCTCCCAAAAAGTGAGCTTTCGGTTAGGCTTCGGATTATTATATTTTGAGCGGTATTGCATTTGTCGAGAGTTCTAACAGAGAAAAAGGAATGTAAGTTTTACCTACTCCTTCATCATCGGAATTTTCTCCATACCCTCAGCAGTATGTACGATACAGAAATAGACACCCGCTGGGAATTGCTGTGCATTCCATTGGAATGAATGCTCGCCTACATCGAGAGTGCCTGTAAAGAGCCTCCCGCAATCAGCACCAAGTAGATTTACAACACTAATATTGACAAACTGCTGCGAAGAACTGGATAGGGTAATTGTAGTTTGCGAATAAAATGGATCGGGAAAATTTTTGAGAGAAAGTTGGGTAAATGAGGAAATAGGGATAATTTCAACAAAGGGAAAGAGCCATTTATACAGCTTTACACTTCCTGAATAAAGTGCATCATTAAGAAAATAAAAAAAATCCAGTTTTTGTCCTGTACCTGCAAAAAGAGTTGTTTTTAAATTTCCAGTTTGCAAATCCCAAACACCAACTGTGTCTTCAAATCCAGCAATAGGTGTAGAATAATTTGGATCATAGAAATTACACAGTAAGAATTTAGAATCCGGACTAAATTGTAAAATTGCACGATTTAGATACCTAGTCAATCCGAAAAGAAAGTGCAAACTAGAAGAATCTATTCGATTCACATAGTAACTTTCTCCAAAGTTATAAATAACATATTTAGAATCAGGGCTAAAAAAAATCGGTTCAGTTACTGCAAAACTGTCCCTCGTAAAAATTGTATCATAAGTAGCAAAATTTCTTTTTGAAATTGCAAGCCTCCCTCCGCCATTCCAGACATTTACATACTGGGCTTTAACACTACTATCAGGTGAATATACCGTGTCTCGAGTATCGGAATATTCGTTTGTCTTAAAAGGCATCTTATAATCTGGACTACCAGTTACTGCATCTAAAAATAAGGCCGTATCTTTGTCATAAATGATAAGCTGTTTACTATCTTTAGTGAATTCAAATCTTGCTTGGGCGTAAAAATTTTTTGTTTTAAATAACTCATGAAGAGTATCACTAAAATCCAACATAGTCATGAAAGTACTATCGAATGACCAATAGCCCTGTCGGGTGAGACTATGATAATAATGAGAAAAAGTTAAAAAAAATATTTTGCTACGATCAGGAGATGAAACTATATCAGTAATTCTAGTCCCTTCATAACTGCCTACATAGGAAGAATATGGAGTCCCAAGGAAATTACCATCCTTCAATGAAAAAAGACGTAACTCATGATTTTCGTCAGGGTACCATGTTATGGGGGTGGCATAAGATAATAGGTAATTCTCATCTTTAGAGAATGCAATATTGGCAAAGATAGGGTCATTTTTTTCTGCCGGTATGTAGCCCAAATCACTATTTAACTTAACCTCTTCTTGACCGAAAGCAACGGTTTGGAAGACTAAGACTACAGAAAGAACCGCCAATAATTTCATAGACTCTAAATAAAAACGATCTAACTTCCGTTTTAACTTATAAAAAGCAAAATTAATTGCAACTTCTTAGGCAATTTTTAATCCTAATTCAAAAAAGGCAACTATTAAAGGAAAAACCTTTTCTCCAAAGCAGTAATAACGATATTCGCGATGCCAAGGGGCAGTAAAACTTTCCACCCAAGATTCATCAATTGATCGTATCGGAATCTCGGAATCGACCAGCGCACCCACATGAAGAAAAAGATGAATGCAAATATTTTGAGTGCAAAAGCTGCGACTCCTAAAATCGCAACAAGCGTCGGGTCCATTCCGAATGTATTGATAAATGGCACATGCCATCCACCGAGGAAGAGCACGCTCATTACAGCGCTTGCAGTTATCATATTCGCATACTCGGCAAGAAAGAACAGAGCAAATTTCATCGAGCTGTATTCCGTATGATAGCCGCCGACAAGTTCAGGTTCAGCTTCGGGCAGATCAAACGGCTGTCTATTTGTCTCGGCAAAAGATGACACGAGAAAGAGTAAAAATCCAAGGGGTGCCCGTATAATATTCCATCCTCCGCTGATTTGTGACTGAATAATTCCGGAAAGATCGAGTGTGCCAGAAAGCATAACGACCGATACCAGGCCCAGGCCAAGGGTCAGTTCGTAACTTATCATCTGTGCGCTTGAGCGTAATCCACCCAGCAATGAATATTTAGACCCGCTCGACCAACCTGCAAGCGTGATACCATATACTCCGACAGATGTCAGTGCAATAATATAAAGAACGCCAATATTGATATTACTCGCTATCGCCAGCGAAATAGTTTTCCCGCCGATTATAATTGACGAGCCAAAAGGTATTATCGCCAATACGCTGAATGCAACTGTTATCGAAATCACCGGCGCAACCCAATGTATCCATTTCTCCGATTGGCTTGGTTCGATATCTTCTTTTAACAGAAGCTTCAACACATCAGCAAGCGGCTGCAACAATCCAAGTGGACCGGTACGATTCGGACCGATACGATCTTGCAGCCACGCGCTGATCCATCGTTCCAGCAGAACAAGATAGGATACTGCCGTCAATACGACGAGCAGAACGATAACGATTTTTATGAGAGCTTCAAGAAGCATTGGTGATTATAATTCGATTTCTATTTCCGGTCCCACCACTTCAGCGTAATCGAGTGTATTCAATTGATATACTTCCCGATAAAAAGATTTCTTTATTTCTTTTTCTATTCCGGCAACCGGATGCCCCATCATACCTATTTTCTCATAGCTGAGGTTTTTTAATCCGGCAACCGAGGCTGCCGCAGTTTCAAAAACATCTTCGGTATAAAGGTGATTGCTTTTTATCCCGATCCCTGTACCGACCATTTCGGCTAAGCGCCATGATTCATATACATCATTTTTTTTATGCTGCGCCCAGCGATCGAATTTCGAGCCGAACCGGTCCAGACGCGATTGATTCATGTGATCGAGATTACGGACATTATGAGATGTTGCAACAGCCGGCTTCAACTTTTGCGCCCAACCTTCGAAATTAATAATCACGCCCTCTTTCTCCGCCCATGATGAAGCCGGCAAGATCACATTTGCCCGCTCAGTCGTTTGAGAAGTATTTGTCGCGTGGCACGCAAAAAACTCGACTTTATCCAGCGATAGAGTATTTCTCGAAAGGAAATCATCTTCCAAAGCATAGATTGCTTTGATCTTTCCGGTCTTTAATTCGTCGGCAAAATCTTTTCCGAATTCTTTTATTCCGAGAAGTTTTAATCCGTAAGCATTCGGCGTTCTATCGGAGCGAATCAGAAGCTTAGCGTCCTCGCCTATGTAATTTGAGAAGTAGCCAATATTTTTTGTCACCTGTTTCGCAACTTCCAGGAAAATAAAATTATCTTCGATCGTTGCAAATGGTGAGGCAATAAATATAATCTCATCTGTTTTGTATATTTTTAGCGCATTGACAATAGCTTTGATAGCATCTTCTATTGTAATTTGTTCAAGTGTGCCTGTCTTCCGAGCCCATGCGCCTGAAATTCTCGTTTCCGCATTTACCGATGGATAGGATTCGAGCCTTCCCATATCGCACATCCAGTAATTATTGACGTTCGGATTCGGACGAGGTTCTAGACGTAAAATCTGATTATCACGAACTCCTGTACGAATGTTACAACCTCGCGCGCAATGAGGGCATACGGTTTCGGTAAAAGACATATCCCAAGGACGTGCCTTGAACCTAAAATCGCGGCTCGTTAATGCGCCGACGGGACATATATCGATGACATTCATCGAAACCGGATTGTCGAGCTCCATTCCGGGATACGGTTCTATCGTTACATGATCGCCACGCTGGATAAATGTAAGCACCGGCTGATCGGCAATTTCTTCTCCAAAGCGGATGCAGCGTGAGCAAGAAATGCAACGCTCTCCATCAAAGAGCACATTCGGTCCAAAAGGGATGCGTTTGTCTTTATGAGTTTTTTCTTCTTCGAATCTGGAAACGCCGCGGGAATGACTGAAAGCATAATCCTGCAATTTGCATTGCCCAGCTTCATCACATATCGGGCAATCGAGCGGATGATTAATGAGTAGGAACTCCATCACGTCTTCCCTACCCTTCAGAGATTTTTCATTCTGAGTGTGGACGACCATCCCTTCGCTCACTGTTGTCGAACAAGCAATGGAAAGTTTCGGAATTTTCTCGACATCGACAAGGCACATGCGGCAATTGCCTGCAACTGTCAGCGCCGGATGCCAGCAAAAATGTGGGATATCTATACCATTCTCTAAGGCAACCTGAATAACAGTCTGGCCTTGCTGTGCTTCGAATTCTTTTCCGTCGATCGTGACTTTCGGCATTCTTTACTTTATAAAGTTTTTCGAATCCTCATACTTCATACCAAATGCATCAGCTACTCCTTTATAGGTAACGTGACCGTCGATAACATTCAATCCTGCACGTAATTCTGCATTTGATGAAATCGCCTTTTCGTATCCTTCATTCGCAAGCTGTAATGCGTATGGCAGCGTTGCATTCGTCAGTGCAATTGTAGAGGTCATCGGCACAGCGCCTGGCATATTCGCAACACAATAATGCACGACGCCATCGACGGCAAACGTCGGATTCTCATGCGTTGTCGGTTTGCATGTTTCGATACATCCTCCCTGATCGACGGCTACATCAACGATAACCGAACCCTCTTTCATATCTTTCAGCATCTCGCGTGTAATAAGACGCGGAGCTTTTGCACCGGGAATAAGAATACCACCTATAACAAGATCGGCACGCTTAATTAATTTCCGGATATTATAAGGATTCGACATCATGGTCGTAACATTTCGCGGCATGACATCATCGAGATAGCGGAGGCGCTGAAGATTAACGTCTAAGATCGTCACATGTGCACCGAGTCCGGCAGCGATCTTCGCAGCATTTGTGCCGACGATACCGCCTCCTAAAATTACAACATCTCCTGGCTCTGTCCCCGAAACGCCGCCAAGTAAAACCCCACGTCCACCTTGGGTCTTCTCTAAGTATTTTGCACCTTCCTGCGGAGCCATACGACCGGCGACTTCTGACATTGGGATAAGTAAAGGAAGTGAGCCGTCGCTTTTCTGAACCGTTTCATAGGCAATCGCTATCGATCCGGATTTTATTATTGCATCGGTTAATACTTTATCCGCTGCAAAATGGAAATATGTGAAGAGAAGTTGTCCTTTTCGTATAAGAGGATATTCCGGAGCGATAGGCTCTTTAACTTTCATGATCATCTCTGCACGGTCAAAGACCTCCTTTGCTGTTGAAATGATCGTTGCTCCGGCAGAGATATACTCTTCGTTTTTAAATCCCGATCCGACCCCGGCATTTGTTTCAATAAGAACTTGATGCCCATGATTTTTTAATATCTCTGCGCCGCTTGGCGTGAGGGCAACACGGTTTTCGTTCGATTTTATTTCGCGGGGTATCCCGATGATCATAGTAGTAGAATAATAATAGAAATTTTTTCTCGGGCGTTAAACAATGAAAATAAAGAAAACGTCTCTTCGTTTGAACCATGATTTTGGATTCAATAAGATGAGATTCTAGATCATTCTCAACTTGGTCATTCAGAACACCCAATCCACTTTCCAGAACTGATAGTCATCCATCTTCGTTTATAAAAACGATAGAACTTCCCATCAAAGATCACAGTGGATTCCCCAATCGAGATACTATGCAACAACGAGGTGGTGTCATGAAAGACATCAAGAAAAAAAATCCGCGAACACGAATCCGAAAAATTCTTTATACTGCCGCAGGAGTGCTTGCAGTTATTGCAATTGCGGGCGGAATTGTATTGACTTCATATCCCAATACTATTATTCATTATGTGGTTGAACCGAAGCTCAAACAATTAGTCGTCGATAGGCTTGGACGCAGATACTCACTGCAGATGAACAGTATAACCCTTTCGGAAAATAAGGACAGCCTGATCCTTACCGGCGTTCGAATCGTGGATAACGGTGTTACTGATGATGGGTCATCGGATACTTCTTCGCAAAATTTTGGAGTGGCAACTCCTTTGGATCGCCTCACAACCGATACGGTCATGATCGCAAAACTCGATTATTGGAAATTAATTTTCCAAAAAGGACTCTTTGCGGGCACAATAACCATTCGCTCTCCAAAGATCTATTTGCGTCCCGGCACACTTCCGAAGTTTGCACAGAATACCGATCTTCTGCCAAGTTTTCTTCCTGCGGTATCATCAAAAGTAATTAAGGTCGAGAACGCAGAAGTCTATCTCTCCGAAGGAACTCCATGGGGAAAGAATGCCGATAGATATTCATCGCTGCCTAATGGCGGAGGCGTATTGGTCAAAAAAGCTTCTTTAGAATTTCGTGATTTTTATCTCGATGAATCCGCATATAAAAAATCAACGTCCACGTTCTTTTGTAAAAGCGCGACATTCCATGCCGAAGATGTTTCCCATGTTGATTCGCTCGGCATAACAGATATTCATGTCGCAACTGTTGATGGCGACCTGATAGATTCTTCAATGAATGTCTATCTTGTAGAGTGTACAAAACCCATTGAAGAAGTCAGGCGCGTTTCCATTAATCATATTGAATTAACAGGACTCGATTGGTATTTGGCACTTGCAGGTCATGGACTGCATGGACGAAAAGTTGCTATCAACTCTCCACAAATATATTTACAGAATGTTGCCGATATACGCCCCTACCCTACTCAGCACTTCGCTGCAGCCGATCTTATTCCGTTGCCGACCTTACTTCCGGATGTTTCAATATATGATGTCGAGATAATAAATGCGGAAGTCTATGCATTGCTTCCCGAAAGTCGTGACGTCAGTTCATTGAAGCGAATTAGCATGTCGCTTGATGAGTTCAAACTCGATCACGCCACGCCATTTACCAATGTCTCCACCTTCTTTAGCCAAAGCGCACGCTACGGAATCAAGGATGAAAGTTCTATAAGCACTTCATTAGGCAGGTTGCATTTCGGAGAAGTGAGAGGTACAGAAAAATCATTAAACGTATCCAATATTCTCTTGACTCCATCGATAAAGGGATTAAAGTTCGTACGATTGAAATCGGCAGAAATAAAC
>Ga0206906_1033_pt1 | contig 21947 bp, 15 predicted proteins | sample Alteio_BWOrgHeat_79_FD_152935 | JGI IMG/M metagenome (GOLD analysis project Ga0206906, IMG submission 152935) | Enriched cells from forest soil in Barre Woods Harvard Forest LTER site, Petersham, Massachusetts, United States -... | ecosystem: Environmental > Terrestrial > Soil > Temperate forest >...
ACACTCGGCATCTGGACGGTCGCTCTGGATCGCTTCGTCGAGGTGTCAATTGGCATCGTCGTCGCATTGGTCTTTACCAAGCTGTGGCCCGAGATGTTGGAGGTCCAGGCAAGTTCAAGCGCGGAGGATTCAGCGCAGTCCGAAGACGAAACCCCGGGCGCCGGCGATTAGGTATCGCGCCGGCGCAGTCACAAATCACATGGCGTCGACGTCGACAATAGCTTGGAAGAAGGCCTGTGGGGCCTCTTGGGGCAGATTGTGCCCGATTCCTCCGGTGATGGTCCGGTGCGCATATTTACCCGTGAACTTGGCTGCATAAGCACTTGGATCCGCGTGGGGCGCGCCGTTCGCATCACCTTCCATGGTGATAGTAGGCACCGTTATGGCAAGGGTTGCAGCCAGGCGCTTATTAATATCGGCATATTTCGGGTCGCCCTTGGCCAAGTCGAGCCGGAACCGGTAGTCGTGAATGACGATGGCGACGTGATCTGGGTTATCGAATGAAGCCGCAGTGCGATCGAAAGTGGCATCGTCAAAGTTCCACTTCGGCGAAGCGATCTTCCAAATGAGCTTCGCAAAGTCGTGTCGATACTTGTCATAGCCAGCCATCCCGCGCTCAGTGGCGAAGTAGTATTGATACCACCATTGAAGTTCCGCGCTTGGCGGCAAGGGCGCTTTTTGTGAATCCTGGCTCGCCACAAGATAGCCGCTAACGGAAACCAACGCTTTGCATCGATCGGGCCATAGAGCGGCGATAATATCACCAGTGCGCGCGCCCCAATCGAACCCGGCAAGGATCGCGGATTTAATATTTAGGGCATCCATCAAAGCCGTTGTATCCGCTGCCGTAGCCGCCGGTTCGCCGCTTCGCATGGTTTTGGACGACAAAAAGCGCGTTGTCCCATAGCCGCGCACGTAAGGCACGATCACTCGATAACCTTGTGCTGCCAGCAACGGGGTGACATCCACAAAGCTGTAGATGTCGTACGGCCATCCGTGCAGAAGAATTACAGGTTTGCCATCGCTAGGGCCAGCCTCGGCGTATCCGACACTCAAGTCTCCGGCGTTGATCTGCTTCAACGGGCCGAAGGAGGCGCCGCTCCCTTGCTTGATAGTTCTTACAGATACGGATTTCTTGGTTTGTGCTCCAGCTACTCCAAGCACTCCGAACTCGGCAGCGACGAAGGTTTTGATCATTGTGCCCATAAATTGGCGCCGATCATAGTTAGTTTCTTGCGACATTTTATCTCCCCCTAATCGCCATTATAAAACGATTCTTGCAATCTTGAGGGCGGCCGATTTGCTCCCTAATAGCAAACCGGCTTATAATTACGCCATGCGCCCAATACAACTCTTCTGGCTTGCCTGCGTCGTTTCGGCCACAGTCCTTATGCTAAACGGTTGCGGGGGTTCGGGCGGGAGTACGGCACCTTCTAACAACTCGGGTGGCACTGCCCAGCAGGGAAATGTTGGCGGCATGACCATGACTTACCAGGCTCCTGGGCCTTTGAAAACGGTAGTTTCGGGTGCCGCACCCGTCGCTCTCACCGGTGTATCCGGAGGGACTTTTACCAATCTCACGTTTCTGCCCGTGCCGAATTTGAACCAGACGAGTCTCATTTATAACGAAGCGGGGGAGGTTGCCAGTTACAGCCTATTAACAAAAACAGCAAGCCCCTTAACGACCCTAACTCCAAACACAGCGAGCACCTCGCCATCCTTTTCGCACGAGGGGCATATTGTGTTCTACGGGATGAATCAGGGAAAGCAGTCGCTGATGACCATGCTTGCAGACGGCACCGGACTTGCGCCGATTGAAACGTGGCCCGCTTCGCCAATTTTCCCGGCCTTTTCGCCCCTGAATAACCTGATCGCGTACACGATTCCTGGGCAGTTGAAAATCGCCAAGACCACGGGCAGCACATCGTTTTCAGGATCGTTGGTTTACGGCGGGGTGCAAGGGATTACTCTTGTGGCTTCCGGCGGCACCTTCACGCTCACCTTTAACGGGGAAACAACAGCTGCGATTCCCTTCAACGCCAGCGCTGTTCAAGTAGAGTCCGCATTAAATGCCTTGTCTGACATCGGCGGAGTGGGTGGTACCGTGTCCGTTGCCCTAACCACCAGTGGTTCAATCACGATCTATACGATCACATTTACCGGAACGATGCGGAACCAAAACGAACCTGCTATTAGCATCAACACGCAAGGGCTAACGGGATCGGTAAGTGGCTCAGGATTCGAAGCACTCCTTACAGTTGGACAAAAGCCGGCTTGGTCTTCAAATGGGACTGAAATTGCCGTTCCAGCCTTCGCCAACAATACATTCAGCACCTTTACCACTAACGGAATCGCGATCTTCGGGGCGAGCGGCGCTCTAATTTCGTTCATTCCGGAAGTAAACGGAGTAAACGGAGTGACGTGGACTCCCGACGGAGAAAAGCTAATCTATTCTGCGACTGTGAGCAGTACGTCGAGCATCTTTGGCCATGACCTCGCAAGCGGCCAAGAGTGGACGATTGACACGGGTTCGGCGGCTGCCGGCAACGACCTTGATCCAACGGTTGCCCCGGATGGTTCGACGATCGCCTTTGCAAGGTCATCAAGTCCACCTTCAATTTGGACTGTCGACCTTAGCGGCGCGAATCCGAAGCTTTTGGTGACTTCCAACTCGACCGGGGTTGACAACCCGGATTGGCAGCCTTATCCCGCGAAGAAGACCTTTGTGGGCACGGGCGGGGCGATAGGGACCAGCGCATCCGGTTTCCTTTTTGGGCAATCCGTGAACGGCTTCGGCAGCCTGCTTGTGTTTACAGCCGCCACACCATCTTCGGTAACGGTTACATCCAGCGGCCTCCAGCAGACCGGTTTTATTCTGAAGGCGAACAACTTTACATCGATGAGCTATACGAACGCCTATTATGGGTCGCAGGTTTCGGTGATACCCGGTTCCGTCTCGTCCGCTTCCGAAGTTTTGGTGATGTTTAATTTGAATAACGGGACGATTTCTGGCGTGGCCACCATCGCGCCCTCCGCGCCGGTTGCCGCCGTTAAACAGAGTGCCGGGGTGGTTTATACCGGCAAGTTCTTGCAGGTTTGGGATGCGCGCGGGAAGTTGGTCGCGCCGAGTGGGGCGACTAGGATCGAGACGGATGACGCGAAAGGCAAGCTCCTATTTCGATAAATGATACGTCAAGGCTCAGGCTTGGAGCCCATTGAAATCTGTACAAGATGAGGGCGAACTGCGGACCCCCGTGTTCGCGTCCGTTCAGCGTGACATCCTCAATCGTCTGCTTCACCCTCCTTTTCGTGAAGGGCGCACCCATTGAGCTGTCGCATTGTTCGCTCCGCCACCGTGCGCCGCTCACGCTTCCGGCCATTTACGCAGCAACGACCCTTGGCCCAAACGGTAAGGTCTACGTTTTCGGAGGAGAGACAGGAAAGGTAACTCACACGCTAGATGCGACCCGGATCTATGACCTCGATAGCGATACCTGGACTCTAGGAGCCCCTATGCCCGTCCAGGTGACGGAGCCCTCAAGTGCATTGGCTATGAACGCCAAGATTTATGTCATGGGGGGCGGGCTGCAAGTGGCTGGTAGGCAAGTTACAGATGCGAACAACGAGTACGACCCAGTTTCAAACTCATGGCGGTCCCGCGCGCCTATGCCTATCGGAAGAACCGCATTCGCTATCGTTGCCGCTCGAAACCACAAAGGGCACACCCTTCTATATGCCATCGGCGGAAGAAATTATAAAGACGACCGGAACGGCCTTTCATCTGTGGAAGCTTACGATCCGGATACCAACAGTTGGGAGGAAATGGCACCAATGCCGACTTATCGGCATGCCTTGTCCGCTGCGCTTGGGGCAGATGGAAATATCTATGTTATTGGGGGAGCTTACAGAGACTCCGAACCCCATTTCACTGCCGCCGTGGAGGTCTATGATCCGCGGTTAAACAAGTGGGCTAAAGCTCCGGATGCGCCATGTGCGGTGGAGTGTGCAGGGGTTGCCGCTACAACCGGCCGAAACTGGATGGTGTACTATTGCGGCGGTTGGTATTCGCCTGACAAAAAGGATGAGGCAAGCGTTTTCGCTTATAATCCGCGTTCAAGGTCCTGGAAACGCCTTTTGGACTTGCCTGTTGCGACCGCGGCTGCGGGCTTGGTGGATTTAAGTCGTCCTAGGGGCCGCCAGAGCCTTCTGATCATTGGTGGAACGCCGAACGGTACCTCGTGCACGGAATACTTCTTGCCCGAATAGATGGCGGTTTTGTATCCCGATCCTTGATCAAGAATTCATTGGCGGGTATTCTTTGATTCCTGTGGGCGGTTAGCTCAGTGGTAGAGCATTACAATGACACTGTAGGGGTCACAGGTTCAAGTCCTGTACCGCCCACCATCTTCGCTGCAAGTATTGGCGCCCGGTGACTTCGATGGATGAAATCGCACGCTCAGCAATTCCTAGAAAGGCAAAAGTTGCCGCCAAGCTTCTTATCTCTTATGGTGCGAAAGAGGTGTATCTCTTTGGTTCGAGGGCGACGGGCAAAGCCAAGCGCGGATCAGACTTCGATCTAGCAATCAAGGGTCTTCCTGCGCGTGAGTTCTACAGAGCAGCAGGCGAAGTATTTGAGTTGCTGCGAATGCCCGTAGATATCGTGGACCTCGACTCTGATTCGCCATTCACGCGCTATTTGCAGGCCCATGGGGCCCTGGTCCGCGTTGCCTGATCTGCGATCCGAGGTCGAATTAGAGCTAACTCAACTGGAGCAACTCCAAAAGACTTATTCGGCGGCTTTTGCTCGGGCAAAGAGTGGCGAGCCAGACGACGAAACGATCGCGGTTTTAGCGACTGCGCTTCACAGTCTTTACAACGGGGCTGAAAATGCCATAAAGCGGATTTGCTTGAGGTGGATAAGGTTGTGCCCTCGGGCGTCAGTTCCCACTCCGAACTGCTGAAACAAGCGAGTTCATCGAATGAGCATAGGCCCGAGGTGTTCAGCAAGAGTTTGCACGCCGCGCTTACGCCCTTAATGGCGTTTCGCCACTTCTTTCGGCATGCATATGCGTTCCAGTTCGAATGGGACAAGATGGCTGATCACGTTGGAAACTTCGATAAGGTGGTTCGATCTCTGCGCAAAGAGCTGGTTGATTTTCTGGATGGACTGGAGGGAGGAGCATAGCTTAGTGGTAGAGCATTACAAAGACACTGTAGGGGTCACAGGTTCAAGTCCTGTACCGCCCACCATATTTCAGGTTCAAATTCGCTCCGATCCATTGAGTGCAGGCGTCACGCCGACCGCGCGCATTTGAACCTGGATGACTGAAGTCAACCCGGCTACCGCAATCACGAAGGTTCTTGGAAACCATGAGCGCGAGTTCACCGCCTTTGTCGAAACGAAGTCTCTGACGACCTGGTCAAAAGACCCGAAGGGCGTCGTTTCTTACAGAACTCTTTTGTGCGCATCGACCGGGGATGGGAGACTGTCGACAACTATAGAACAAGGCAGTTGGATATGAAGGCGGACTACGGCGGGAAGAAATCACTGCCCAACGAGGCTAAAGTGGATTCGCTTGATTTTGCTGGATGCTGTCGGACCCTTTCACGAGTGGCCGAATATCTGGCACAGAGTCGGATTGCACCGAAGCCCGTTCGACAATTCTCTGGAACGACTCCGAAACACGCCGCCGCGTTGATCGCATCCAGCGGGCGACCGCGAGTCGAAGGCTGAGCAAGATCGTGGACCCTACGCCAAGTCCGGCCAACAAGGCCAATGCCGGCTCAAATCCAGCTTTAGACACCAGAGCGGCGGTCATTACGGCCGCCAGAAAGCCGAAAGGAAGTGCGATCGCGCCGGTAAAGACCCGCAAGCTGCCAAGGTCCAGAAGCAATCGTAGACGCGTGCCGTCGCCGCGCCTGCGAGCGCTGACTGTGATGCTTGCGGCGTCCGAGCCTCCGATCCATTCGCGGGTAAGGCCTCGTGTCGCAGTCTTTCCGGATCGCCCGCCAATCCTACGCAGTTCCGCCACGATGTCTTCCCAGGCTTCATCGTCCAACTCGACCGGCGCTGTTTGCTCGAACTGGGTGCTGGTACTCGTGATCTCGACCCGCAGATCCGTGGCCCTGCGTTCCAACTCCTCGACTGCCCTCTCAATCGAGACAGGATCGAACCCTACTTCCTCACCGACGCGCTTGAGTTCGGCCAAGGTAGTGCCCCGCTCACGTACCGAGCCTGCTTCATATTGCAGGTCTGCGGCGCGACGCAGAATCTCTGCGACTTGATCCTCGTCGAAGCGCCGCTCCATACCCATAATGACGGATCGAAGGGCTTCCAGGTTGCGCGGAGGGCGGATCCAGCCCCACGTTGTCAAGAACGAGCGCCTATGAATGACCGCTCTGCATCGGGTTGAAGCGTCGCTTCTCGACGCCAAATCATGGTATTAGGCTCCCGAAATTGTCCAGAGCATTAGCGTTGAAATTTATAACCCCATTCGCACGGCGAGATTATCTAGCATTGATAACAGATAAAGCGTTTGGGCGTACTCCAAGGGAACCTGCGTGGGCTACTGGGTTATGTCGAGTGGAATCTTACCAACGGCTACGCATCGGCAGTCAACTCGCTAATACCAGGAGATAAAGACCGCTGCAAGAGGCTTTCGCACCTTCCGAGGACCACGCGTCGCCGTTCTATTTTCCTCGACCTTCTCGATCTTCGGCCACTGAAATGTTCATAGAGCCTTTTTCTGGTTACTCACGCCCGCTGAGAGTACCGCGAAGCAAGTCGCTGGCATGGAGGTTTACAAAGGCGCGCCAGGAATCATGCATCAGGGGCTTCCGGTAACGAGGGGCGTTATCGTTGAAACGGATGGACCAGCATTTCGGAGCAGTTGGCGGGGTGCGGCTGAAGGTGATTGACCACGTCTTGAACAAATCGATCAACCTTGAGGATCTGAAACTGTTGGGTATGGGTCAGGCAGTATATAAGGGTCTGTTACGGCTCTCCTCCCGATTGCGTAAGGAGTCCTCATTGCGAACTCGTGGATAGATTTGCAGCGAAGTTGTCATCGAACGCTTGTGCGCCAACCGCGCTTTACAAGTCCGGAAAAAGCGTGGATACGTATGCCACAATCGTTGCCCCGACCTGTCCTGAGGTTGGCTTTGCAAGACCATCGATACACGTGCATGCAAAGGCGTAGGTTCCAGTCCACAGCTCTCCGTCAACAAGGGCGCCATCACGAAGCGTCACTAGAGGTTTGAGCATCCCGCGCCGCACGTTTGTTGGGTTCGAAATGTCGTGCAAGACGGGCGATGGCGCAGGCGGAAACGACGGGGACGCCGGCAAGCGTCGACAATAGGAGCCTTGAGATTGATCGAATACCACAGTTTAGGTGCGAGCTATTAAATGTAAGTGAAAGCGCGAGGCGCGGGGTTGACGCTAAAAGTTGGCCGCGCGAACAAACTGGATCGATTCAAGAGTAACAAATTGCCTTTGAGTGAGTTGACGCAGTAACATCGACGATATGCTTAAGCCAATCGTTGCACTTGCAGCAGTCGCGCTCTCTGCTTCAACCGTGTGGGCCGAGCCGGGAGCTTTTATGCTGTCTCCGGATATTTATGGCAACAGAATAGCCTTCACGCGCGAGGGCGACATCTGGCTGGGAAACCTGACGACTGGCGAGGCCAAGCGGCTTACGCGGCACGAAGGCCTCGAGACCCGGGCTCGCTTCTCGCCCGATGGGACCCAGATCGCGTTCCAAGGGCAATATGACGGGGGACCGCAGGTTTATGTGATGCCTACCGACGGTGGCGTCCCGAGGCGTGTAACGAACCATATCACGGCAGCATTGCTCGAAGACTGGACGCCGGATGGCAAGAAGCTGCTGTGTAGGGGGCCAGGGGCTAAGGGCGTGCTGAAGCCATTTTTCGCACCCGTGAGCGGTGGGTCCGAGGAACCTATTCCGCTCCAGCAGATGGGCATGGGAGAAATCGGGCCAAACGGTTTGCTCGCATTTTGCCGCTTTAACGACATTCCAGGGGGTGCCTGGTTTCGTTATCACGGCGGTTCGCGCAACGATATCTGGATTGGCGACCTCAAGACCAACATCTTCAAGAAGGTCTTTGTATCCCAGACGCAGGCCCAATATCCGCAATGGATCGACGGCCGCGTGTTCTTCGTTCACGAGAATCAGGCGACTTGGGTCATCTGCTCGGTCGCGCCCGACGGGAGCGGGCTCAAGCAATACGGCTCACCGTCCCACGATTTGATTTACGATCTGCAGACCGACGGCAAGCGGCTCATTTACGTGAAGGGAACCGCCCTCGACATACTCGATCCCGCCTTAGATAAGACGTTCCCCGTGAACACCGACCTGAACAGCGACGCTATCCACATGCGGCCGATGAAGGTTGATGCCGCATCCAATATTTCCGGATACACGATTAGCCCAACGGGGAAGCGACTTCTGGTAGAAGCTCGGGGGCAGATCCTCTCCGTACCCGTCAAGGAGGGCGAGATCCGAGTTTGGAAATCGATCCCCGGCTCCAGGCTTCAGCACCCGGTTATGTCCCCGAACGGGAAGAAGGTAGCTTACATTTCCGACGAGACAAGGGAGCAGCAGGTGTATGTGGCCGATGCGGACGGCTCCAATCCCCTGCAGGTCACGAAGGACTCGGGTCGGCAGTTGGTAGCGCTCTCTTGGTCTCCGACCTCGGACTGGCTGGTTGTGGGCGACAGTGAAGCCCAAAGCAGACTGGTGAGGCCGGACGGAAGTGAGGACCGCCTCATCACAAAGGCCCGCCGGAGCGACAGGCCTCTTGCCTGCGACTTCTCGCCCGATGGCAAGTGGTTTGCCTATGTTGAAGAGAAGCCATGGACAAACCAGTTCGTGAACGTGATCTACCTGTACGATATCGTAGGCAAGAAGTCTTTCCCCGTGACATCCGGGAGGTTTCTCGATGACACCCCCTCGTTCAGCACGGACGGGAAGTTTCTTGCCTACGTCTCTTATCGAAATCTTGCCTACAAGCAGGACGCCGTTTTTAGCCAGCTCAACACGAGCGTAAACGCGTATATCGAGCTGATTCCACTGTCGAAGTCGACGGTTTCGCCGTTTATAGTGAAAGACGACGAAGAGCCGCCCTCCCCTGCCGAAAGCTCCACTCCAACTCCAGCCGAGAAACCATCGAAGCAGGCAGAAGTGAAGGTTGTGAAGGTGGATCTGGACGGAATCCAATCGCGTCTCATCACCGTTTCTGGAGTGACGGGACCCATCAGCCAGGCCGCCGTCGTCGGCGATCGCATCCTATTCACGTCGGGAAACCAGATCAACACCTATGACCTCAAGACTCGATCTCAAGGCACCCTCACGACTGGTTCAAGCTTTGCGACTTCCCCAGATGGCAAGAGTGTGCTGATTCCTGGGCCAAGGGTCGTGGCGGTTTCAGCCGAATCCCTGCCGGCCACCGCCGGTGCAGTTTCGCTCCAGGGGTACAAGTTGGACGTTGATCCTCCGAAGGAGTGGGAACAGATATTCTGGGACGCTTGGAGGCTTTGCCGCGACTACTTCTACGTTCGCAACATGCATGGCAACGATTGGCTTGCCATCGGTAAGAAATATGCGGCACTTCTACCACAGGTTCGTTCGCGCAGCGAGCTAACCGAGCTGATTCGATGGATGCAAGCAGAGCTGTCCATCGGCCACTCGTTCCGCGCCGAGCCGAACAGTTTTCCAGCGCCTCCCGGGAGCATTCCCGCTTATCTGGGAGTTGAGACGAAACCTGACCAGGGCTGGCACCTGATCACCCGGATTTACGATGGCGACGGCTTTGTGCCGCGTTCGCCTCTTCTGGAGACGGGTTTGGGAGTCGACGTGGGAACATACATTCTTGCCGTCAACGGCAGGCCGTCGCCAGCAGACATGGATTGGCGAGAACTGCTGCGGGACCGAGCAGGGGAGGTTGTCTCGTTAACTGTAAACAGCAAACCAACTACGACAGGAGCCCGCACGATCTACGTTAAGCCTCACACGGCCGCAGTTGAGCGGGCGTTGATCGACCGGGATGCGGTCAGGGACAGACGCGAATATGTTGACCGAAAGTCGGGTGGCAAGGTGGGCTACATCTACCTCGCGTCCATGGGTGATAACGACATGTCAGATTTTGCCCTGCAGTATGGTAGCCAACTTGATAAGGATGCCCTTATCGTGGATATCCGGCACAACAACGGTGGCTACATAAGCGCGGTTCTTGTGAGCATCCTCAAAAAGCAAACTTATCTGAGACGGTCTCAGCGCAATGCCATCGAGCCGGGAACCCGATTCACAGACGCGTTCGAAGGAGCCCTCTGCATGCTAATCGACGAAGGCTCGTATTCGGACGGCGAAGGCGGGCCGGCGAACTGGCACTATGCCAAGCTAGGGCCGCTAATCGGGACGCATACGTTCGGCGCCCTCGTCGGTTCCGAGCCTTTGTGGCCGCTAATGGATGGCGGCGGCATACAGGTTCCGAGATATGGAAACTATCGAGCAGATGTTGGATGGGTCGTGGAGAGTAATGGGATGGCGCCAGACATCGACGTGGAAAACGACCCGAACCTTTGGGCGAAGGGAATCGACGCGCAACTCGACCGGGCGATACAAGAGATGTTGGATCGCTCTGCAAAGAATCCGATCAAGCGCCCAGTCCAGCCGCCCGATCCAGTAAAGAATGGGCTCGGGAGCTAAAATTTCCGGGCCAGACTGTCTTGGTCCAGACGTTGGACCTTAAATTCAACCTTGATTTCAGTCTGTCTAGGGGATCAGACTTATCTTTTGAAGAGCCGAACTTATCACTGACCATCTCTGCTCTATTGCGATTGCCGATAGTCCACTCGCAGTGCAGTAACCGGTTTGCAGAGGAATGCTCGAGCTCCCTCGTCAAAGGCGTGCCATGCTCTAAGCTCGTTTTCAGCCTCAAGGATATCTGTAAAATCGATCGCGTCGACAAAGTCTTGAGCAATGGCCAGCATTCGAGGAATGAGCTTGGGATCGTTCTCTTGAGACATCTTCTTGAGCGCATCTATGTACTCGGTTCGATAGGCCGTGGGAATGATAATGCGACGCTCGCCGTGGGAGATCAACTCCGCATTTACCACGGCTCTCGTGATACGGCCGTTGCCATCGTCAAACGGGTGAACCTCTGAGAGCAGGTACATGAGGAATGCGGCCCGGCCAAACGGACTCACAATGGCCCGGCCTATTTCAAACCCTTGCCTCAGGGTTCCCACCACGCGCTCGGGCAACACGAAGACGGTTAAACCAGCACGGTTTGATTCCAGTTTGAACTGACCTGGCTTCTTCTCGGGCCGGCCCTGCATGATCACAGCGTGCCAGTTTTTCAGCACGTCGATAAAGGCATCGGTTGAGAGCTTGCTGATCTTGGAGGACATCCGCGCAATATCCGAGGCGAGTTGGAACGTGCCTAAAATGTCGTGACCATCCGCGGCTCGCTTCGCCGGAATCTTGCCCTCCAGCGCGATCTCCTTTGCCTCGTCGACCTCAAACTCGGTGCCCTCGATGTAGTTGGAGAAGTAGGCATCGAAGAAGGCGATGTTCTGGAACGGGATGCCTGACATCTGCGCATCGGGCCTTGGTGTGACTGGCCATTCGTTCAGGCTTTGGAACAGGATTTGGAATTGGTCCATTCGGTTGGAATCGAAGGGGTGTCCTTTAGATCTGGCCTGGCCGATTTTTGAGTAGAGACTGGTTTTGCGCGTTCCCATCAGTCCACCAATGATGCTGTCCAGCCGATGGTAAGCCTTTTCAAGACCTAGCTCCTGGCTGATTTGTCTGGCCAGATCTCGGATTCGATTGACGGCATCTTCGCCTTGGCTGAGTTGGTTGTCCAAATACTTCTCAATCGCGTCTTGAGTAAGGTAGGGAGACTTGTTCGCATAGGCGTTGCCAGATAGGCACTCCAACAGAAACCTGGGTTGGGAGCTAATGCGAAGGCCCGCCAAAAACGGCCGGTCCGTGTCTAACGGCCCATGTCCGTTGATCTGTCGAATCTGATAACCGGGAAGAGCAATTGTGTGGTCGCTCGTTGTGGTGACAAAGATTTGGCCGTTTGAACTGGGAGTGGCCTCTAGGGCAGTCCGGTGGCTAACTACACCGCCTGGACATAGCATGGACACGATTTGCCAGAGGTTTTTTTTAACGATCAGCTCTGGAGCATCCACCATGTTGGTGGTGTAGAGACCTCGGCGGAGAGCCCTGAGCTTTCCTGCCCTCGCTCCCCTCGCACCAAGGCTTTTGTCTTGGGTGCCGCTCAAAAAGACTTCGGGCAAATGAATTTCGGGGTTTTTAGGCAAGATATATCTCACAGAAGCAAAATCAAGCACAATTGGGCGAGATTCTTTAGAAATTGTGACACAACTAGGGGAGATTTTGCTTGAAGCGCTCTCTGCTGACTAGATGACGTCGGTCGAGTATGGCCGAGATCACCGCAGCTAGAGCCCATCCAAATATTTTGAAGCCTATTTCACCGTAATCGTCACGGTTGCCGTATTGCTCGTTCCGTAGCCGTTCTTAGCCTTGTACGTAAAGGTATCGGTTCCGGCGTAGTTCGCAACCGGCTTGTACGTGAACCCACCGGTCGTACCCAGCGTAAAACTCGCCGCGTGGGTTGGGTTTGCCACAACGCTAACCGTTGCTCCGGCTCCATCCTCATCAAAAGATAGCACCCCTGGCGCGGCAACGGTCAAAGTGCCGTTCTTAGCAGCGGCATAGCTAGCCGGATAGCAAATGGGCGCGTTTGTGTCTGCGAACTGGGCTTGAAACGTGTTGAAGCTGGCGGGGCCATAGAGAGACGGGATCTCGCCCTGGATCCACACTGTGTTGTCGCTTCCCACCGTTATCCCCATCGCCTGGTCGGCATTGGTTGCACCGCTACCTGCATAAGGGGCCGAATAGCGCACCGCCCCATTAGCTACATCGAGCTTTCGGACGTAGATCTTCTGGGGATCATTCGCAGATAGAGGCACCGTAACCGCCATGACAACATTGCCGAAATGATCTATATCCATTTGGGCCGAAGTGACGCCGTGCAACGAGGGCGAGTTGTATTCTTCTGACCAGATTTTCGATCCATTAGCCGTTGAAATGCGGATTGTTTGAATGAAGTTGCTGTCGGGAACGGCCTGAAAAACCAACGCCTGATGAGCCGCATCGAGCCTAAACGTTGCCGCCGTCGGAGTGCCTAATAAATCCCAGTTGTTGCTCCAGCCGAGAACACCGGTGGAAGAATACTTATAAACGTACAAAGTCTGTTTAGAGAGGACGGCGACGTAACTGTTCCCGAGGGTATCAACGGCCACATAGCTAGGCTGACTTGTGAGCACGTTCTGAACGTTGGTCTGCGTGAACACATGCGCCCCTGCATCAGTGAGCTTCATCAAAGTGAAGCCACTGCCGCTAACGCTGGAAATCGATCCCACCGCGTAAATGTTGTTCGCGGAATCGATGCCGAGGCTGGGAAAAGCGTCGAACTGGTCAGACTCAACATACTCCCACGTTTGACCGCCTGTCGCTGATGCAAATTCGTCCAAGACCACATAAGAAGGAGGGCTGGTGCCGAAAATATCGGTCGCCGAACCTACTATAAGGTTCCCCAAACTATCCTCAACCATCGATTGTGGGTAGAGGTGGCCGTGCGCCCCTGAGTAAAGGTTCGTCCATTCGACAACTCCCGTCGTTGCGTTTATTTTGGCAACGCCAAAGTTGTTTTTGCCTGCGATCAAGAGCCCGACATTGCCAAGGCTGGACGAGATCAAAAACACCGGCTGGCCGTTCCACTCGGGAAGGTTCTCATTGATTCGTGTGTTCCAAAGCAGCACGCCTGCTCCCGAATATTTGGCCACCGCAATGCGGTTCGCCTGGAAGGAAGTCACATACGTGTTTCCGGGGCCATCTTTTGTGGAGAGTTGCGGTACATCGGCAACCGTCCCCGCGGGGGCCTCACTAATGGTTGCTGTTTCGGCTCCAGTGCTTGCCGAGTAGAGAAGGAGGCCGATTGAGGTATCCAGGAACGCATTTGAATCATGGTACAAAAAAGCGAGCGTCCCACTGTACAAACTGATGTCCGCAAGGGTGGTTTGGGTAACCCGTTCGGTCCAAGCTTCTTGGCCGGTGCTGTCGTATCGCACCAGGAGATTGAAAGGAAAACTCGTGTAGAGAGCAAATGCGCCACCATCGCCGGCCGGAACTATGCCAGACGAGTTCGATCCAAAGCTGTCGGCATTGATCCAGAGGAGCTTTCCAGTAGCATCCAATTTGCCCGCAATTCCGTAGGAGCCGCCCGTAAGGTTTGCGCCCGACCAGTAAACGTTTCCGCTTGCATCCGCCTGGGGCGCAGTTGGTATCCAATAAGAACCTGGGGTGTACAAATCTCCCTCGAAGTCCCGGTAGGTAAACGCCCCGCTCGCCATCGCAATCCGATCGAAAGTGAGGATCTGCCAGTTCGTTTGAGTGTAATGCCCGAACCCGGAAACGAGGGCGTCGCCTGTGCTCAGCACGGTCAAAAATTGGGGGAATGTATCGAGCAAGCCGGTCGGCGGCGTTATTGTCTTCTTCCAGACTGAGGCCCCAGTTGTGGCTAACAACCTTTGAACTTGGTATGCAGCGGTGTGGTTCAAGATTTCCAGAACGTAAACCCCTCCGTGCCCATCGGACTTCACGTACCAGGGGACTTCGATGTTGGATGCATCTTGCTCTAACTGGGTCCAGACTGTAGCCCCGGTAGCGAATGCGTACTTCACTAGGTCGAAGTTTTCAGGCGCTGTCTGGGCTTGGTTGTCCTGGCGAGGTTCGGCCACCATCGGGTTGTTGCTAGCATCCAGAGCCATTCCACCTGCTCCAAAGTGGGTCCAGTCCGCCTTCGCCCACACTAGTGCGCCAGCCGAACTAAGCCGGAAGACGAACGTTCCTTTCGGATTTATGATGGGAAAGGAGAAAAAATCTTCGAGTTCACCGCATACGAACACGCTGCCGTCCGTGCCAACTTGGATTGCCACTGGAGTTGTCCCGTTAAGAATCCCCGTTGAGTAGAAGTAGTTCCACAACACGGTGCCGGTTGGCGAAACCTTTTGGACAAGGAGGGCGGATTCGGCTTCGGCCAAGACATAAAAGTTGCCGCTTGAATCTCTGGTGTCCATGTTCAGCCGGGTTTGCATGGTGCCAGTTTCTTTATATCGGTTCTGATAAATAAGCTTCTGCGCCATAGCGAGTGGCAGGAGCAGGAACAGTAATGCGATTGTGATGGCCCGTTTCATAGCTAGTTTCAGTATAGAGGCTTAGCCGAAATTAGGCAAAAAATCTGGTTGCTCGACGAACCGCGAGCTTGGTGAAGACTCAGCGTTGATAGAGCGTCACGACCCCCTCTTGGCGCGAAATGATTTCAGCCAAGTTAAAAACATCGCAATATGGGAATCAAGCTGAAGGGCGTTGCTCAAAATTCTAGTTCTAAGTTGTTATATCCGTAGACGATATAACCGTTAGCGATATATAATGTATGTATAGCCTAATCTTTATATGGCAGGATTTGCGCCTGTGCTTGTGGCCAAATGGAAGAGGAGGGCGAGGAGAACTTAGTGGTTTGTTTTGCTCTTGCTATATTGTTTGCCCAAGGTCTTAATCAACGTATCGACAGCTATCTCGCCAGCAAGGTCAAGGCCGGCTTGTCGCCGGGCATTTCGGTTTCTGTAGTTCGCGATGGGAGTATCGTATATGCGGGCGGTGCCGGGCTCGCCAATATCAAGGCGAATCGCAAAGCAGGCCCCGATACATGCTTTAGGACCATGTCTGTCGGAAAGCAGTTCACCGCTGCAGGGGTGTTGCTTTTGGTTCAGAAGGGCCTTGTAAGCCTCGATAAGCGAGTGTCCGATTACGTGCGAGACTTGCCCCAGCCTTGGGCAAAAGTCAAGGTGAGGGATCTGCTCGACCATTCCTCGGGCATTCCCAACTACACTGAGTTGCCCGGATTTGCCAAGCAGCTCGGCAAAGACGTCGATCCGGTGGACTTGTTGAGGCCGGTTTATCGCATGCCTCTCAAGTTTGTCCCGGGGACCTCATCGGCATATAGCAATTCCGATTTCTTCGTGCTTGGCATGATCATTCAGAAGGTGTCGCACCAAACGCTTGGCACGTACCTAAGCAGGAACGTGTTCTTGCCGATGGGGATGCGGCACACTCATCTAGAAATGCCCCTCGAGGGCGGGCCGAACCGCGCCGTTGGCTACATGAAACTGGAAACCGGTTTCTCCGAAACTCCATACGTAAGCCCCAATGTCATTTGGGCGGCTGGGGGGTTCGTATCGAGCGCTCGAGATATGGCCACATGGGACATAGCGTTGCACAAGAGAAAGTTGCTCACGTCTGGTTTGGTGGCCAAGATGGAAGCTCCAGCGCGCCCTGGAGGTGATTTCGGATTGGGAAGTGAAATTGGGACCTATCATGGGCAGCTGACGGCCGGGCACCAAGGCAGCGGGATTGGATTCAATACTGACTACTTCGTCATTCCTAAATACCACTTGAGCATCATCGTCCTATGCAACTCGACCCGAGGGCCGAGTGAGGAGATTGCTAAGCATATTGTCGGTCTTTGCATTCCCGCGCTCTCGGATGAGGGTAAGACCGCAATCGTTGATCCCGATCCCCGGATCACCACCAGAGTCCGGCATATCCTTGAAAATGCCGCTGCAGGGATAGCCGAACCTGCGGACTTCAGCCCCGCTGTCGACAAGGGGTTTCTAGAGTTTCTAAAGCGTGGCGGTCCGAAGATGCTGGGGCCAATGGGAAAAATTCAGGAGTTGGATCTTATAGCGCTCACGCCTCACATGCGGCGATATCGTGTTCGATACGAAAAACAGCGCCTTGAATGGGAGTTCAAGTTTGATGAAAAGGGTTTGGTCGCATCCATGGAGCCAACAAAGGAGTAGCTGATGGCGATCCCAATGTTTATTATTCAGTCAAAAGGCTTCTGGGTGGGTATTTCCAAGTTAAATCAGCCACATCTTGCTCCCGAGGACCGCGTATCTGAATCCAGTTCGTCACTACAAATCAGCTGGCGCGGGACCGTGGACGTTACCGGCTTCGGTGACTGTCGCGGCCGGGCAAACGGGCGCGTTCTTCCTGTTAACGACGAAAACGGTAACGACCGCGACGACTGCGAACATCACGGCGACTTTGGGGGCTTCGGTAGTGGCGGCTTTGACAGTTACGCCGTAGGGAATGCTCTTGGCCAGACTTAAGAGGCGGACCAGCTAAGCTGGTCCGCCAATAGACTACGTACCGACCGGCTGCAGCTGGGTCAGTGAGATCGTCGTCGAATCGCCATTGCTATCGGCCAATGCGCCCGAAATTTTCCCCTGAACCGTCGTATACTTCAAGTTTCCTGTCAAGGTCTCGTCGCCCGACTTATTGGGAGTCGTGACCGTATAGTTCACTACCCCTGCCGCCGATACCGTCCCCGAAAGAGAACCTAACGTGGGGGCTGAGGTCCCAACATCCACCACTTCCCACCCAGAAACCGAGCCATTTGAAGCAATTGTGATCGCAACCACGCCGGTCTTGCCAAGCGATGGATAAGAAACAGTTCCGGCAAAATCGCCGGCAAACGGGTTCGTTCCTCCGAACTTGCCGTTAGGGTTTGTAATGGCAGCCAGTTGGTATTCGATTGTCGAAGTCCCGAGGAGCACCAAGGCTCTTAGTGAAGATTGGCCTGCCGGCCCAAAGATAACCATGTCAGTTCCGTTGCTGAACTTGAAACTGCCTCCGCCTGTTTTGCTGGCCGAACCGGTGAAGGATTGCGCGGTGGTATTGCCGGTAAAGGTGCCACCTGCCGAAGTGCCGAATTGGCCATTGACTCCGCCTGCGGCTGTTACGGTTAAAGAAAACGTTCCAACGTTATCGTATTGGTCCTCGTATTCGCCCGAATATGTGCCTTCATACGGGTTGGCGCCTGTGGTTCCTGTCGTGCCGGCAGTGGCAGTCGTCCCCGTGGTAGCAGTCATTCCTGTCGTAGCGGTTCCTCCGCTGGAGGATCCTCCGCAACCAAAACAGATGACGAACAAGGCAAACAACGCAGCGACTACTACGCGACGATCCATAAAAATCCCTCCGCTTCGAAACACAAAACCATTCTAACACTGAGGAAATATTTGTGTTACTTGGCTACCCTTTGATCTCGGAATAGGGCCATGGATGGTCCTTAGCAACGACAATGACTTTGAAAGTTGTCTTTGCGGTTACCCATGGATAAGTGCCTGTTCGAGTACCGATGCGCAAGACGTGGCGTCGGTCATCCCAGGTCAGGGGAGTTTCACAGAATGCGCCTCTTTCGTAGGCGTTGGTGAGCCCGTCGTCTTGGTAAAGCGTAAAGTGGCCATTGGCTCCTGCGTATACAACGAGAGTTATTGTGGTTGTCGGCTTTTCACCAATCCACTGCTGAACAGGCTGCATTGGAATAATCGAGCCCGCGCGGACGAACAAGGGCGGTTTATCCAATGGCGCGGGGTAAAGACTTGAGCCGGGAGCAACGACCTGGCCGGACCAGAAATCGTACCAACGCGAACCTTGCGGAAGCGCAACTGAGCGAGAGCGGGCCTTATAAGAAGTCACCGGCGCGACCAAGAACTCGTGGCCGAACATGTATTCATCGGCCAAGTCCCGAACTGAAGAATCCCCAGGAAAATCCATCACCATCGGTCTTATAAATGAACCACCTTGCTGGGTGACAGCGCCCGCAAGGGAATAAATGTACGGGAAGAGTTGGTAGCGCAACCTATCAAACTTCAACTCCGCTTTATAAGCCTCGGAATCGCCAAGAGTCCACATTTCGCGCGGCCTAAGTTCGCCGTGAACCCGCAGAATCGGCGAGAACGTGCTGAATTCAAACCAGCGGGCGTTAAGCTCGCGCCACTCATCTTCTTCTTCGGGTGTGTTTCGCCCAGTCGTCCCAGCTGCAAATTTGCGCTGCATGGTGTAGCCACCGGTATCGGTGGCCCAGTAGGGGACGCCGGAAATGCTGAACCCCTGCCCCGCCGCGATTTGCTTCCTAAGAGCCGTCCAAGTAGAAGTGACATCGCCCGACCATGAGGCCGCCCCATACCTCTGCTGGCCCGAAAACCCGGACCGGGTAAGAATGAACACGCGCTTATTGGGCGCGGCCTTCCGCTGTCCCTCAAAAATGCCCTTGCTCGTGTATAGGGCGTAGCCGTTCAGAACCTTTGAAGCCGGCCCGAGGGCGGTTGGGTTCATATACTTCTCTTGCCATTCTTCCTTCGGAGGCGATGGGGTTAGGTCCGGTTCGGTGGCATCGAGCCACCAGGCATCGATGCCCTTGCTGAACAGGCCCTTATCGATCTGGTTCCAATAAAGCTTTCGCGCAGCCGGATTGAAGGCATCGTAAAAGGTGTAAGGAAACTTGACCCAATCCTGCAGGTGCTCCTCCAGGTTCGGCTGATACAAGAAACCGGCAGCCTGCATGGCTTTGGCGTTATCCGTGTTCGGATAGAACTTGCCCCAAACCGAGATCATCAGATTGGAATGCAAGGCATGTACTTGCTTAATCCACGCCGCCGGATCGGGGAAACGTGCAGCATCAAAATCTTGCGAACCCCACTGATCCTGCTTCCAATAGAACCAATCTTGCACGATGTTATCGAACGGGATTTGGCGCTTGCGGAACTCTTTCACAACGTTTAGGCTTTGGTCGGCCGTTTCGTAGCGTTGCCGAGACTGCCACAAGCCAAACGCCCATTGAGGTGCCAAGGTAGCTCTGCCTGTTAGGGTTCGGTTGCCGGCCACCACTTGATCCAAAGTTGGCCCGTAAACAAAGAAATAATCGACCGCGTCACCGACTTCCGACCAAAGAGAAGTATCGGGCTGGGAATCTCGCAGGGGTGGTTTCCAGGTGAAAACCATCGTGCTCGCCTGTTCGCCGCCCCACTGGATGTGCAGTTCGTATCGGTGGCCTCTAACTAAACGGATCTTTGCGCGGTCATCAGAGGTGAGCCAACTTTGCCGCCAGTGGTCCATCACCTTCGCGCCGTTGATCCACACTTTTATGGCCCCATTGGAATAGCAGTTGAACTGGTAGTCGCCTGTTTCTGGGGCGGTCAAATACCCTTGGTATTCGCTATTGCGCGCCCCCCGGCCGTTTGGATAGTTTGTAGAAAGATTCGCGGTCTGGCTTACGGCGCTGCCTAAATGGAGGCTTAACCCGCCCGGTTTGCCATCGGCGTCGGACAAGTTCTCCGTCGGGATCGCGCTAAAAGCGCGAAGATCGCCAAACCGGGAATAAGAAAGGTTGTTCCATAACACCCCGTAGCCTTTGCTGGAGACCAGAAAGGGAACCACGATGTTTGTATTGTGCTGCCAAAGGTCGAGATCATAGCCTTTGATATCCACGACGCCAAGTTGCTGCTGGCCGAGGCCGTATAGCGCTTCGTTCTGGTAGCCCAGCCATTGCTGCCGAATATGGTAGGTGTGAGAGCCCTGTACCACGGCCGCCTCGACTTCGCGTCCTTTCTCAGCCAGCAAGGTCTTGCCGTGTAAATCGCTAAAGACGACCCGACCGCTGGCCGTATCCACAAACGCACTCAGCGCAGAGGTGCGAACCGAGATTCCACCGGAGATCGAAGCCAATCTAAAATGCGGGTTTGACGGCAACGGCCCCGGCACAATCGCGCTCGTTTCGGTGACGCTCGCCGAAGGCGAGGCTGTGACCCGGATGATCGTGTCGTTCACCACCTGCAACCGTACATAACCATGGCTGGTTTTGAGCCGAATACCATTTGGCAGCCGCGTAACTTGACCGGATGCAAATGCCGCGCCAAACAGGCCGCCCAAACAAAGCGCCGTTGCTTTTTTCATGAGTTAATATATCGTTATACCAAACGGCCACAGCCTGAGGTAAAAGGCTAGAAACCTAATGCGAAAACCATCCATAAAACCCGCCCTCATTGCTGCCGGCGGCCTGGCTGCGGCCTGTGCCTTCGGCCAGAACTACAAGAGCTTTAAGGTGTGCGCCTATATCCCAGTCTCAACTGTGAACAGAATGGCCGACGATGCCTGGCTGGAGCGCAGCTACGAAACGATCAACCGGCAGATCAAGTTCGACAAGGTTTATTTAGAGACTTACCGAAGCCGCGTAATTGCCAATGACGCGCTCATCGAGAAGGTGAAAAAATTCTTTTTGAGCAAAGGAATCCAAGTCGCGGGAGGGGTGGCTTTTTCAGATGCAGGTGGCGATGGACAATTCATCACGCACAGCTACGTAACCGATGAAGATCGCGCCTACGTGAAGATGGTGATGGAGAAGACCGCCCAACACTTTGATGAAATCATCCTCGACGACTTCTTCTTCAACATGAACAAGAGCGATGCTGCCATCGCCGCGAAGGGCACCAAAAGTTGGACCGAGTTCCGCCTTGGTCTGATGGACGAGGTCTCGCGAGACCTTATTGTCGGACCCGCCAAGAAAGTGAATCCTAAATGCAAAGTTGTGATCAAGTATCCCAACTGGTATGAGCATTTTCAGGCGCTGGGATACGACCTCGATAAAGAGCCGAAGATCTTCGATGGGATCTATACGGGCACGGAAACGCGCGATTCCGAGATCACCGACCAGCATCTGCAGCCTTACGAGAGCTACCAAATCGTGAGGTATTTCGACAACATCGCCCCGGGCCGGAATGGCGGTGGCTGGGTTGATACGTTTAGCATTCGCACCATAGACCGCTACGCGGAGCAGCTCTGGGATACCGTCTTTGCCAAGGCCCCAGAAATGATGATTTTCACCTGGGATCTTATGCTTCGCCCACCCCAATACGGCCATCGCTTGCTTGGCCACGAATAATCGGCCATGAATCGTTGGTCATAAACCGTATTTGGGGGAACAATATTGGCTTA
>Ga0206906_1035_pt1 | contig 21722 bp, 22 predicted proteins | sample Alteio_BWOrgHeat_79_FD_152935 | JGI IMG/M metagenome (GOLD analysis project Ga0206906, IMG submission 152935) | Enriched cells from forest soil in Barre Woods Harvard Forest LTER site, Petersham, Massachusetts, United States -... | ecosystem: Environmental > Terrestrial > Soil > Temperate forest >...
GCGGGCGGGGGCGGCTACTACGGAACACCGGGGCGAAGCCGCATGTACGCCTATCTCGCACTCATGATGGGCGCGCAAGGGATTCTGGCATGGACGTTCAACAGCCATCGTGGCGGCGAGGCGCAGGCGCTCTTCGGTCTGGTCGACCATGACGGCACACCGTCGTGGAAAGTTGACGAGTTCTCGCGCATCGCCTCGGAATTCAGGCAGCTTTCGAAATTCGGATTTCCGCGATATAGCCATCGTGAAGTCGCCATCGCCTACTCTTTCGATTCCTTCATCGATTCGCACCCCAACGGACCGTCCAATACGACACTTCAATACTTCAAGCCTTCGTATACCGAGCAGGTACAAGGCGCCTTCAATCCGCTGTTTCGCGCGAACATCGACACCGCCATCATCAACATCGGGCACGACTCCCTTTCGCGCTACAAGCTGGTGATTGTGCCCGCGGATTACGTCATGGATGCCGCAAGTGCAAAGGCAATTCGGGAATATGTGAGCGACGGAGGCACCGTCGTAATGACGGCGTTTTCAGCCAAGGTTGACGAGCATGGACAATGGTTCGAGACCCCGCTGCCAGGGCATTTGAGCGACGTATTTGGGTTGAAGACGAACGCATTCTATGATGTTCAGTCTCCCCTGCAGTTCGAACTGGACGGAGCTTCAATCGACGGGGGCGTCCATCGTTATGAAGTCCTCGAGCCTTCAACCGCGACCGTCCTTTCGCGCTTCACAAACACGGCAGACCGCACGCCAGCCATAACCATCAACAGGTTCGGTAAGGGGAACGCGATCTACCTGGCAACGGAGTCGAGGGCCACTTCGATCGGACCCGTCTTGAATCATGTCTACAAGCTTGTGGGCATTCAACCGGGCCCTGAGACCCTCGATGGAGTGTATGCCAGGATCGTCGACGGCCGAACTCTCTTCGTGAACACTACTGGGCAGGAGAAAAGGAGTCCCGTCGAAGGCGCCCGGAAAGGCATCATCACCGGTCGCGAATACAAAGGAACAGTAATCCTTGGTCCGCTGGAAGCAGACCTTATTCCGTGATGAGGCGGCACGAGCAGAACCACTCGTCGACCTGATCCAAAGCAAGAAGGACTTGTGTGAACCGATTTGCTCGCCTTTCTGTCGTTTCCCTTTTCTTTGGGATTGCTCTCTCAATCGCGGCCTGTAACGGTGAAAGCCCGGGAGGCCTACGCGCTCGTGCAAACGGACCCGGTTTTTGAAAGCTCGTTTGGAGGCGCGGCGCGAGTCCGTAATGGACGCAAAACTCCCTCGCGCGCTAAGGGCCACCATCGTCTGAATCCTGTGCGGCGGTCCCTTGCAGTTATACTGTCGCTGCTCGAAGTATCGAGCATCTGGCAAGGGTTTTAGGGCGAGCTGTGCCGAAATTGCTTACCGCGGGTCGGGGCGGCTCTGCTCGCGTCAGTTCGACTGCAAGGCGTATTCACCGATTGAATCGGATCGCGACATTGGTTCGCTTACCCTGTTTGAATGATAGGCCTCATAGAGACCGCCAAGGACATCACCGAGCGCCAGCGAGTTGAAGAAGCCCTGTCCCTGAACGAATTACAGGTGCACGCGTTGCTGCAGCTCCATGAGATGGCCGATCAGCCGATGCAGATGATTATTGATTTTGCGTTGGAGAAGGCCATCGAGCTGACGAGAAGCAAAGTCTGCTACCTGGCTTTCGTGAATGCGGATGAAACCGTGCTAACTATGCATTTGTGGCCGAAGGCGCAACGCGCTGCCGAACTCGCGCCGCAGATTAATCCGCTTGCGGAAGCCGGCCGATGGGCAGAAGCGGTCCGCCAGCGCCAGCCGGTGATCGCCAATCAGGACGCCCTGCCCAATTGCTTCGAAACGGGCGCGCCCGACGGCGTGGAGCTAATGCGCCACATGGACGTGCCTGTATTCGAGGGCGAACGGATTGTGGCTGTGGCTGGTGTAGGAAACAAAGAAACGCCTTATGACGAGAACGATGTGCGGCAACTGATGCTGCTCTTGCTCGGCATGTGGCGGCTGGTGCAGCGCAAGCAGGGGGAAGATCGGTTGCGGGCCACAGCCGACGCTCTGCGCCGCAGTGAGGCCTACCTGGTCGAGGCCCAGAGGCTGACCCACACGGGCAGCTGGGCCGACGATGGCACCGGACGCCCGTTGTACTGGTCCGAGGAGCTTTACCGGATCTTTGGATTCGATCCGCAGCAGGGTTTACCTACGCGGGACCAGTCGCTCGAGCGAATACACCAGGAAGACCTGGACAAATTCCTCCACACTTTCGAAACGGCGATCCGGCAGAAAGTCGATGCCGAACTCGAATACAGAATCATGTTACCGGACGGAAGCGTCAAATATGTCCATACCATAGGCCATCCGGTTTTGAATGCGGATGGGGAGTTGGCTGAACTAGTTGGCACAACGGTGGATATCACGGCCCGCAAGCGCGCCGAGGAAACTCTGCGCCGGAGCCAAGCTTACCTGGCCGAAGCGGAAAGGCTGACCCATACGGGCAGTTTCGCCGGCGATTCCACGACCCAGCCCTTGTACTGGTCCGAAGAACTGTACCGGACTTTTGGATTCGATCCGCAGCAGGGCTTACCTACGCGGGACCAGCCGCTCGAGCGAATACACCCAGAAGACCGGGACAGTTTCCTTCAGGCCTTCAGTCGGGTCATCGATCAGAGAGTCGATTCCGAAGTGGAATACAGAATTGTCTTGCCGGACGGCGCTATCAAATGGGTCCATGGCATAGGCCATCCCGTTTTGAATGCCAATGGGGAGTTGGTCGAAGTGATCGGCACGACGGTCGATATCACGGAACGCAAACACGCTGAGGAAGAGCGCGTGCGGTTACACCAACTCGAAACCGATCTCGAGCACATCAACCGGGTGAGCATCATGGGGGAACTGACCGCCTCGATCGCACATGAAGTCAACCAGCCGCTTTCGGGTGTGGTGAGCAATGGGAGTGCTTGCCTGCGTTGGCTGGCCGGAGATACGCCGAACATCGAAGAGGCCCGTGAAACCGCACGCCGCATCGTCCGTGATGGCAGACGAGCCGCTGAAATCATCGGCCGCATTCGAGCGCTGACAAAGAGGACTGCGATGCCTAAAGGAGAGCTCGACCTCAATGAAACCATCCGTGAAATTCTTCCGCTCGTTGGCGATGAGGCGAAGAAAAAGAGCGTGATGATCCGAACCTGTTTTGGGAATGATGTTTTTCCCGTTCTCGGCGACCGCGTGCAGTTGCAACAGGTGGTGCTTAATCTGGTTATGAACGGCATCGAAGCGATGAACACCATAGCTGACCGGGCTAGAGAGCTTTTGATCACCAGCCGGAACACTGACCCGGACCAGGTGGAGGTCACGGTAGAAGACTCGGGGACGGGTCTCGATCCGGACGCGAGCGCCAGGATTTTTGATGCGTTCTACACCACGAAGCCCGCCGGCATGGGAATGGGACTGTCGATCTGCCGTTCCATTCTTCAGGCCCACCACGGGCGGCTATGGGCTACGGCAAACCAAGGGCCAGGCACAACATTCCACTTCACCCTTCCGAAAGAACAACTAGAGGCAGATGCAGAACCCCCGCGAGTCTAGACCAGTGATTGCGATAGTGGACGACGACCCCTCGGTTCGCGAGGGTCTGCACAGTCTCGTCCGGTCCGCAGGGTGGAGAGCCGAGACCTTTTGCTCCGCGCAGGAATTTCTGGCCCGTACCCGGGCCGAGGCGCCCAGTTGCTTGATCCTGGACTTGCAACTCCCCGATCTGAGCGGCCTGGACCTGCAGAAGCGTCTGACTGCGATCGACCTGGAGATCCCCATCGTCTTCCTTACAGGCCATGGCGATATCCCAGCCTCCGTGCAAGCCATGAAAGCGGGAGCCATCGAGTTTCTGACTAAGCCGGTGGATGAAGAGAACCTAGTGAGGGCGATCCAGGAGGCAATAGAACGAGACCGTCGTACTCGACAGAAGCACGCCGAGATCCATGACCTGCAAAGTCGATATGACACGCTCACGGCGCGCGAGCGGGAAGTGATGCAGCAAGTGATCTCCGGACTGCTGAACAAGCAGGTCGCAGCAGAGATGAACATCACCGAATTCACGGTCAAGATCCATCGCGGGCGGGTGATGCGCAAGATGCGTGCTGACTCACTGGCGGGTCTGGTGAGGATGGCGGAAAGTCTTGGAATCCGCTCGCATAAGCGTTAAGCCCAACCACAGAATCGACAAACAGCAAATGCGGGCCTGGTCCGGAGAGCGTCGTGCCGACGGGCAGAAATGCGTAAATCTAGTGCCAAGGTGTAATAGATTCTTTCTGCCATGGCTGTAATATCCATTTAGTTGGAAGCGCGCTATGGCACCTCTTGCAGCAGTGGTTGACGATGATATCTCGGTGCGTGAATCGCTCGAGAGCCTGTTCAGGTCTGCGGGCCTGGAGGTGAGAGTGTTCGCCTCCGCGGAGGAGTTCTTGAACGCGGCCCATCCTCGCAGGGCGGACTGTCTCGTCCTGGACGTTCGCCTGCCGGGCATGAGCGGTATCGACCTTCACCGTCAGCTAGTGGCCAGCAGTTGTAAAGTGCCCGCCATTTTCATCACGGCACATGGGTACGACGACCACACAAGATCGCAAACCTATTCTGACTGGACAGTGGCATGTTTAACCAAACCATTCAGTGAGGATGAGTTGTTTGACGCCTTGCAGGCGGCCCTGAAGTGGCCGCCGAGAAGCTAACCCGAAATGGGAAACCAACGAGGACCTATGAGTGACACAGGCACTTTGGTTTACGTAGTGGATGACGATGCGTCTGCACGAGAAGGAGTCGCCGGTCTGCTTCGCTCCGCCGGATTGAAGGCGAAGACCTTTGCGTCAGGGGAGGAATTCCTTGCCGCCCCGCCGCCCAAGACGCCGAGCTGCCTGCTCCTCGACGTGAATCTCCCTGGGGTGAGCGGGTTTGACGTCCAACAGGAGCTTGCGAAAGCCGCTGTCAACGTACCCATCATCTTCCTCACGGGCCACGGCGATATCCCGATGACAGTGCGCGCGGTCAAAGCGGGCGCCGTCAATTTTCTGACCAAGCCATTTGACGATGAAGAGCTTCTAGACGCGATTCAGCAGAGCACCACGGACTATGACGAGGCACCCTTCCATCTCGATTCGGAGACGCCGTGCGAGCACAGCTTCGAAGACATTGTGGGTAGGAGCAAGGCCCTACGCAAAGTGCTGGAAGAGGTCGCCATCGTGGCGCCGACGGACTCCACGGTGCTTCTGCACGGCGAGACCGGCACGGGTAAGGAACTGGTTGCCCGCGCCCTTCATAGTCTTAGCCCGCGAAAGGATCGCAACCTGGTGCGGCTGAATTGCGCTGCCATTCCTTCAGGGCTTGTTGAGAGTGAACTCTTCGGGCACGAGAAGGGAGCGTTTACCGGTGCCCTGATCCAGAAGCGTGGACGTTTCGAACTCGCCGATCACGGCACGCTGTTTCTCGACGAGATTGGCGATATCGGCCTCGACCTGCAGCCCAAGCTCCTGCGCGCATTGCAGGAACGAGAATTCGAACGCCTTGGCAGCACGCGAACCGTCCGCGTCGACGTGCGCCTGATCGCGGCTACCCATCGCGATCTCGGGGCCATGATCCGGTCAGGGAAATTCCGCGAAGATCTCTTCTATCGCCTGAACGTTTTCCCGATCGAAGTTCCGCCCCTTCGTGAGCGCCGGGAGGATATACCGCTGCTCGTCCACCACTTTGTGGCACAGTTCGCGCGCCTCATGGACAAGCGGATCGGGACGATTCCGGCGCGCGCCATGGACGCTCTGACAAACGCTCCATGGCCGGGTAACATCCGGGAACTCGAAAACTTCATCGAGCGGTGCGTGATCCTGACGCGAGGCGACCAATTATTCGTTCCTGTGGATGAATTGACGCGACCGGCGTTAGGGCACCTGATACCTGCGTCGACCTTCCACGAGGCGGAGAGGCGGGCGATCATCGAGGCATTGAGGACCTGTTCGGGAAGAATGGCGGGGCGTGGCGGCGCGGCTGAGCGTCTTGGCCTGAAGCGCACTACGCTGCAGCGGAAGATGAGCCGACTGAATATCTCGCGCTCCGATTACGATCACGAACCTACCGGTGTGCGCTGCTGACGAAGACATACGGGCCGCGAGGTCAGCACAGAAGCTGGACGCCATGCCCGGGATGGACCGTTATGGCACGCCCAGCACAGCGCAGGGAGACCGCTCAGCCACATCCTGAGTGGTTCGATCGGTCACGATCGTGCGGTTTCTCATACCCATGACGATCAGATCGGCCTGGTATTGTTTCGCCGATCTCAGGATGGTATGCACTTCGCTACCCGTGACCAGCTCGACATCCGGATATAGGCCGGCTTTGGCCATCTGCTGTTTTGCCTGACTATGAAGCGCGGTGCATTTCTGCAACTGTGCGTGCTTCCAAATCTGGGCGAAAATGGCCGACACCGCAAACGAAAAGCAGGCGGGAAGGGGCTTGAGAACGATGATCACTTTCAGGTCCGCGCCGATTTCATGTGCAAGTTCGATCGCCAATCGAAGTGCTCTGGCACCTTCCGTCGAGTTATCGACCGCAGCCAGGATCCGGTCCAGCATTTTCATCGTCCTCGTCCGCGCACGCAGAACATAGTTTCCAGGATGAGCACCCCGCACAAATTCATTCCTGCGCTTGATAAGCCGGGTGCTCGTAGTGGGCGCCAGTCACGCCATTTCTTTCAGCCGTCAATGCATTGCCGCCTGATCCATTGGGCTCGTCCGCGAGGAGAGGCGCGAATCGATGATGAATGCAATTTGCTTCCACACGCGGGCATCGTTCTCGATCTCGTGATGAGGCTTATTAAATGTGCGCGCGAACCAAGGGTAGTTTCGACAATCGACGTGCCGGCCCTCATAAGTCATGTGAAGATTTCCGATGATCTCTGTCCGTCCCGGATCTTCGGCGACCACCTCTGATCGCCCGTGCAGCAGCCCATCCCCTTCTGCCTGAAAGAAATTGACTGCCGCTTCAACATTCGAAGGTATGAGGATCGGCCGTTGGCCAGGTTTAGGCACGATATCAATTTGAATCGTAAGCAGTACGGGAATTCCAAGCCGTTCCAGATCCTTGGCGAATGCCACAGCTTCCGATGCTCCCCAGCTATGCCCATACACGATAATCTTTGCCTGCCTCTTTTCGGCGGCGGTTAGAATACCGTCTTGATCGGTATCAAGTAGCCGCAGAACATCTGTTATCGCTCTTCTTCCCTGGTGATTGGAGATAACTGAGATTTCAGCCATCGGCGAATAAAGCTCTCGAAGATAGGCGCCAAACCATACCTCGGGGTGTTTGGAGTCATTCTTCGCGAACCCTCCAAGAAATCCAATGACAATCAGCCCTTCTCCGGATGCTGGCGGTTCTTCAGAACCTCTCTGCGCACAGACGAGCCGCAGGGCTGCTTTGACCTGCGCGTTTACATCATCGTTCTCGCAAACTGGAGTTGAGGAGGGATTTACCGTACGGGCATCGTTCTGTCCGCTTGACGACACCTCGGCTCTGACATGGGGAGTGGCTCCGCATAGAAAGGCGACAAGGGGAACGAACAGCATCAGTTTGATATCTGGTCTCATACGTGTCTCAATGTCCGGAGTGGAATGGTTCACAGCTACTTTCGTTTCCTCTCACAGGTTATCGATGCGAATCGAGAAAGACAGTTGCAGCAAATCTCTTCATGTCATGCAACTGCCCGCTTTAGGGCAGGGCTGAAGATGTTTCGGCGGTCCAGCACCGAGGCCAGGTTCATCAGTGCCCTTGATGAACACACAGGGCACCCCCGGTTGGCATCGGTTACGCACTACAGCAAAGGAAACCAGGCCCACCGACACAAGAGGGATGACTTTCCAGGGTAGATGCGAGTCCGTCTATGGCTCCTCCGTCCGGTGCGCGACGGGACAGAATATCTGAGAGCTGGTCGAGCCAGGCAGTAACACGCTGCGAAATTCGCCGCGGCTCCGGCCAACTCCCGGACCGTTCTCAATCACGTATCTTGCAACGAAGGTGCCAAACTTCGATCTAACTATCTCCTTCACTTTCAGCAGAGGGCCTGCGTCGTGATGCCGCGATCGTGGCACCGCCACAATAGCGGCGGTGCAAAAGTGTGAAGCAGAACGGCGGTCGCTCTACTTGTAAGGTGTGTCCCGGGTATGTCTTCCTGAGTCAGCAAGAGTATTGTGGGCTCCATTACGTCACCTGCCCCCGCGTAACTATCCCGCAGTAATTTGATCCCGGCTTCCTTTCCCGGGGCTGGTGACCATCATTTATCAACCTCTCGAGGTGCCGCTTTGACGGCATTGCCGCAAGCGCGGCAGCAGCTATTGGCCGGCAGCTGCGGAGACATATTCGCAATCTGCTTCCAATTCAACGAATTTCCTTGTCATTCGCGTTTGGCACACAGCGTGCACTAAGAGTGGGCATGTTGCGAATAACATTGCCGCCGGCGAACAGCACTGAGGCCTTCATCCTCGAGGGCAGATTGACCGGCTTGTGGGCCCAGGAACTCCTTCGCGTCGCTCGAGGGGCAAATCAGGGATATGGCAACATCTTCAATCTGCAGGAAGTTTTTTACGTCGATTCCGTTGGCGAAGACGCTCTGCGATTGCTCGCCAGACGCGGAGCGAGGTTCATCACCGAGTCGGCATACGGCAAGGATCTCTGCAATCGCTTGAAGTTGCGTCGGGTAGTTGATTCGGAGGCGGACAACAACAACGGGAAGAGACCAAAACGTTCTTGCAAGCCCAGACAGCGCCGAATCGCGTATGCCGGAAGGCTTGATGAATTGGCCGCTGAGCGGTCGAGCAGTGGAAAGTGAGGCGGACGGTGCTCCTAGAAGATCTTCTCGCTCTTCCCGTCGGTACACGCGTGTTCGGAGAGATTGCAGTTCCCACCATGGTGCCCGGGGTTATCGCCTCGAGCGGGGGTGGGACCCGTTTGATCCGTTGGGATGATGGTTATTCCACTATTCCGCTCGGTAAAGTGCAGGAATACGACGAATACATAGCGGCTCATACCGACCTCCAATCGACCCGTGCCGTCCGCAAAGCAGAACAGCATAACGAAGGGGCAGAGGCAGGCGTTCGAAGCTACATCGCCCGGGTGAAAAGAGCATGACGGAACTCAGACAAGCGAAAGGAAGATGTCCGGGCACTCAGAACTGCCGCGGAACTCTCCTGGCAATCCTGTTCAGCGCGTTATTGCTCTTACACTCGGGTGGTGTCGTGGCACAGAGCACCGGCATTACCGGCGCTATCAAAGGGCAAGTGCTGGTAGCCGATTCTAAGGGGGATTCCGTCGTTCCCGGAGCACAGATTCTTCTGAACGGTCCCGTAAACCTGCAAACAGAATCAGACGCCAACGGTCAATATAACTTTCCATCCGTCATCCCGGGCACTTACACGATTCAAGCGGCGGCTCCCGGGCTTGAGGTACAGCAGTCAGTCAGTATCAATCCCGGCGAGACCATCGCGGTTTCGCTGCAACTACAACTCGTCAAGACCACCACCGATGTCACGGTTACCGGCAATTCTGCTGACGCCGACATCGCGACAACCAACCAGACCGTTGAACAGAAGACCATTGATGACGCTCCCAATTCAGACCAGAAATTCGAGGCGCTCCTTCCCCTGGTTCCAGGCGTAGTTCGCGGCCCGGATGGACGAATCAATATGAAGGGCGCTCGCAACACGCAGAGTGGAGCGCTGGTCAACAGCGCAAACGTCACCGATCCGGCTTCGGGTGGCGCGGCAATCAATCTGCCTATCGATGTCGTCTCCTCCGTGCAAGTGGTCTCCAATCCCTTCGATCCGCAGTACGGCAGGTTCACCGGGGCTCTTTCGACGGTGGAGACGAAGACCGCAAATTACGAGAAGATGCATTTCTCGATTCAAAATATAGTTCCTCGCTGGCGTGACCGCGCGGGGACCATCGCCGGGCTCGGTGCGGCCACACCGCGATTCACCTTCACCGGCCCGCTCGTCCACAACCGGGCCGCCTACATGCAGTCGTTTGAGTATCGGTTCCTGCGAACACCGGTAAACAGCCTTCCGCCCCTGCAACGAGATACCAAGCTTGAGGGCTTCAATTCCTATACCCAGGCGGACGTCACTCCAAGCCCCAGACAGACGGCGACGCTCTCCCTGGCTCTGTATCCGCAGAAGCTGGATTATATGGGGCTGAACACATTCACCCCGCAGCCATCCACCACCGACTTCAAGCAGCGCGGGTACCAGGTGTACGCGCAGCACAGATACTTTGCTGGCGAGAACACCGCGCTGATATCGCAGTTCAGCTACAAGACCTACGACGTCGATCTCAACCCGCAAAGCGAGGACCCTTACCGCCTGCTGATTGATACCACGGAAGGCGGATTCTTCAACCAGCAACGCCGCAGGACAGAACGCTACGAGTCAGTAGAAAGTTATCAATTTGCTCCGCGACAGTTCCTTGGCTCGCACCAAATGAAGGTCGGGTTGGACTACGCCCACTCTGAATTGGCCGGTGTTGAGAAGTTTCTTCCTGCCGAACTGGTCGGAACGTCGGGCGCAGTTATTGAGCGCATCGACTTCTCCAAGCCTTCTGCATTTGAAGTCAACCAGAACGAAATCGCATTCTACTTGGCGGATCAATGGGCGGTTTCCACCCGACTATCGTTCGATTATGGTGTACGAGTTGACAGCGACACCATTACCAGTTCAACCCACTTTGAACCCCGAGGCGGTGTTCTGCTGTCGCTAACCGGCGACGGCAAGACGCTCCTCAAGGGGGGCGCGGGCATTTTTTACGACCGTGTCCCGCTGATGCTGCCTCCATTCGCTGAGTTACCTGGCCGAACAGTGACGCTCATCGGCCCGGGGGACGAGGTTTCCAGTTCGACGGCATTCGTCAACCACGTTGACGGCTCTCTCGAAAACCCGCGAAGCACAACGTGGAATGTCGAAATTGAACGGCAGGTTACAGAACGGCTGGCCGTCCGCGCCGGATTTGAGAACCGCGTCACGGCAAGAGATTTCGTGGTCTCCACGACCAGCGAGTCGCAATCCGGCGTAATCGCCTTGACCAATGGGGGCAGCGATTCCTATCGGGAATTCCAGGTCTCGGGCAAGTACCAATTCCCGCGCGCCACTGTGAATGGATCGTATGTCCGTTCCCGGGCGTACGGCGACCTCAACGATCCTTTTCTCTTCTATGGCAACTACCCGCAGGCGGTCATTCAACCCGATCAGAAAGGCCGTCTGTCTTTCGACGCACCCAACCGGGTTCTTTTCTGGTCGGACATTCAGGGTCCGTGGAAGCTAACCATCCTGCCCGTCTATGACGTGCACACCGGGTTTCCTTACTCCGTGCAGAATCAGTATCGAGACTACGTAGGGCCGCGCAGTTCGGAACGGTTTCCCCGCTTCTCATCTACTGATCTTCAGATCACAAGACCATTCACGGCGCACCTCCGGAACAAGAAATTACGCCTGCGCGCGGGCGGATCCGTCTTCAACGTCTTCAACCATGACAATCCACGCGATGTGCAAAACAATCTCGACAGTTCCACGTTCGGCTCTTTCTACAACGATGCCTGGAGAGAATATCGCGGAAAGATGGTATTCGAGTTTTGACCATGAGAGTTCATCTGATTCTTCATTCAATGCTGATTCTCGCAACTGCGTCCCTGCACGTCCTGCAGGCCGAGCGACCGACGCCAACTGCTGACGAAGTTGTGGCAACCATGTTTGCGCGCGATGGCGCGCGGGAGTTGGCCGGCGGCGGCTATGCCGGAAACCGCGAATACGTCCTTGAGAACCATAAGTTCCAGAAGCGCGCGCAGATGCTGGTCAGAGTGACCTGTGAGCGGAACGGAACGAAGCACTTTGAAGTGATATTCGAAGATGGGTGGAAATCGGCGAACAAGCGGATTCTACTGCAAATGCTTGTGACGGAATCGGACAGTTCCCGCCCCGACACGCGCCCCCGGAACCGCGTCACCTCGGATAACTACACATTTCGAATGATCGAGACGACTCGGCTTGACGGCCGAACAGCCTATGTCATCGAAGCGATCCCAAAGCGGGAAGAAAAGTCGCTGTTCCGCGGTCGGATCTGGGTGGATACCGAAGACTATGCGCTGGCTCGCGTGGAAGGCGAGCCAGCAAAGAATCCATCCGTCTGGACGCGCAAGGTGCATTTTGTTCAGCAGTACTACAAGTCCGGAGCGTTCTGGTTTCCGATGCAGACCACGAGCGTAACGGATGCACATCTCTTCGGGACCACTGACGTGAACATCCGCTATTTCAACTACGTGCCGGTTTCCAACCCACCAACCGTTGCTCCCGATTACTCGATGATGGAGGCGCACAATGCAAACCGCTAAGCTTGCTCTCATTCTCGCTGCTGGTAACGGAAGCCGCATTGCCGCTCGATCAGGAGAGGGACCCAAGCCGCTTGTAGCCCTGAATGGCAAAGTTCTTCTCGACCACGTGATGAGCGGCGCCCGAGAGGCAGGCATCGATAGGTTCGTTATTGTCGTGGGATACCGCGGCCAGGCCATCAAGGAGTGGTATGCGAGTCATCCTCTCCCCGGCGTCCAGGTGACCTGGATAGAGAACCCCGACTATCGCAAGGACAACGGTCTTTCAGTGTTGTGCGCACGGAGAGTGATTCGCGAAAACTTCCTGCTGCTCATGGCCGATCACGTCTTCGAAACGGAAACAGCCAGGTCGTTGCTACGTCAACCCCTTGGGAAGGAAGAGGTGATTCTTGCGGTCGACCGCAACATAGGCGCCATATTCGATATCGATGACGCGACCAAGGTCAGACTCGAACAGGACCGCATCGTCGAGATTGGGAAAACGCTCCGAACCTACAACGCCCTGGATACCGGCATGTTTCTGTGTAGTGAGGCACTCTTTGGCTGGCTTGAAAAGGCCGCTGTGAACGGGAACTGTTCGCTGTCGGATGGTCTGCGGCTCATGGCCGCGGAGGGGAAGTTTAAAGGATCCGATATCGGAGATGCACATTGGCAGGACGTGGACACGCCGGCGGCTTTGGACTTCGTCACGCAAATTTTCTCGTCGGCGTTTCCTAACTCCGGCGTTAAAACGAGGCCCGAGTATGCCTGACCGCTCGCGAATAACGAGAAGCTTTCTGCCCATCACGCCACTGCTTGGCATTGCCTTGCTTGTTTACTTGCTGACAACTGTCAAGTTCAGCGCTCTGGCTGGCAATGCGAAAGCAATTGGCTGGGGAATGCTTGTCGTACTCGCACTGGGCGGGTTTTCACATGTCATCAAGACGTGGGCGTGGCGGCTCACCATGCTGGGCGAGGCGCGCAACGTCTCGTTTGGACGAACCATGGGCTTGCGGCTTATATCCGAGGCCATCGGTCAACTCGGCGTTATCGGAATGGTGGGAGGGGAGGCAACACGAGTTTCATTACTCGGCTCCGGCGTCTCTGTTGCCGGCGCGATCAGCTCCGTAACTCTGGATCGCGGCCTCTTTATTCTTGCAGGGGCGTTAGTCACAATCGCGGGGATTGTCAGCCTCCTCTTCGTGGTCTCCGTGTCACATACGCTTTACCTCTACGCCAGCACCCTCGTGCTTGCATTAGTGTGCCTCCTGATTGCGGGCGCCATTGCCATCCAACGGAAATGGCCGGTGCTCTCGGGATTGGCGCGCAGGGCCGCTCGCATTCCCTGGTTTCGGACCTGGCTGCAAAGCAAGGAATCAACAGTCAGAGCCTCGGAGCAGCGGATCATGGAGTTTTACCTTAAGGCCCCGGGAGTTTTCTGGCTCAGTGTGCTTCTTAACATTCTCTGTCATTTCCTTGCGATCGTCGAAGTTTACCTCATCCTCAAGATGCTAAGAGCTCCAGCGACTCTGCCTGGTGCGCTTATCCTGGAATCGCTGACCAAGCTTATCAATGTCGCCGGAGCTATCAATCCCGGTAATGTGGGCACGTATGAGGGCGGAAACATGGTGATCGTCCGGCTCGTCCGGCTGAGCGGAACCCAAGGCCTGCTTCTCGCGCTTTGCCGCCGGATGCGCGGGGTTTTCTGGGCTATTGTGGGCGGAATCTGCCTGGTGTGGTTTTCGAAAAGGCAACGTGCCGCAGGCGTCGAACTCAAATCTCAAATTGAAACGAGTACAACAACTATGCCGGCCGAGGAATCCCGTCCATCGCTCTCTCTATCCCGGACCGTATTCATTCTCGCCCATGATCTTTCCCGCGACGGGCAATTCGAGCCAGCATTGGCCAAGGTGGCAACTCTTCCCGTGCTTTTGCGTACGATTCTCGGCGTTCGGGAAAAAGAACGTGTCCGAATCATCGTGGTCGTCGGGCGTGGCACTGGCCGCAGGATCCGAGCGGAGCTCTCCGCGACCGGGAGGTTGCTAGGGGACACCGAATGGATGGAGATTCCGGGCGGCGCAAGGCTCTCTTCGATGTTGAATACCGCTGGTTTGAACGGCGGCCGAGTCGTACTCATCATGGGAGGCTCTATCTATCGTCTGAATCTCCTCCGCATGCTTCACGAATGGAATGGAGAAGGCGGCGCCATCGAGTTGGTAAGCTCAGGCAAGCCGATAGGGCTGGTCGCTCTCGCTCCCGAGATGGCCGCGGACCTGGCCGCGGATTCAGGATCAAGGGTCGTCAACGAGGTGGACCTGCATGATTGGATCATCGATAAGGTGGACCTGCATAGCACAGATCTGTGCCCTTACCGAGAGGTTGACGAAGAGAGTTGGCAAGCCATTACGCGCTCCCAGGATTGCGTTGCCGCAGAGCGAAAACTCGATCGATGGCTGGTGAAGTCTACTGACGGCATCTTCGCCCGTATGAATCGGCGAGTATCGATCCCGATCAGCCGGCAACTGATTAAAACTCCCATCACGCCAAATATGGTGAGCCTGTTCACGCTCGCTCTCAGCCTTGTGGCGGGCGCATGCTTCGCATTTGGAGGATACTGGAACTGCCTGATAGGCGCCTTCCTGGGTGTGTGGGGGAGCATCCTGGACGGATGCGATGGAGAGGTTGCCCGCCTGAAGCTGCAGGTGTCGGATTTCGGCTGCTGGTTGGACACCATTTGTGATTATCTCTACTACTTCGTAACCTTCGCCGGGATTATCATTGGAGTGCTGCGCAGCAACGAAGATCCGAGCCTGACCGGATGGAGTATCGCCATTTTCGCCGGCGCGATCCTTACGTTCATCATGGCCGGGATCGGCCGCAAGCGGCTTTCGGGCGATCGTCCCGAACAGTATCTCGAGAGGTGGCAAAAGAATGCGGAGAGGCGCTCGGCGGGCCTGCTTATCAGGATGGCACGGCATGCGGAGTTCGTCGTCCGCCGCTGCTTCCTGCCCTATTGGATCCTGGCGCTCGCGTTGCTGAACTTGACGCCCGCGCTGATCTATATGGCTGCGATCGGCGCCAACGTGGCATGGATTATCTCTCTGCGCTCTGTTATTAGTTTTTCTATGAGGAGCAATTCCGCGGCTGCGGAAGCAGGTGCATGACGATCAGAAAGGACACCTCTGTTCGTGCCAGCCTAAGCGTGTACAGCCCCATAATGCCGGGCGCCCGTTTGATCAAGGAGCTCGAAATAGGTTCATTTGCGACTTCGCCGTTTGTGCGTGAGTGGCCTGAGACCCTCCGGGTTGTCAGTTGGAATGTCAATCGCGGTCTTCAATTGAGCGGGGTTATTGATTTCCTCCAAAGCTCGTCAGCTGATCTGATCCTTCTGCAGGAGACGGATGTCAATGCCCGCCGCACTCGGCATCGCAACATTCCCCGGGAAGTCGCGCAAGCTCTGCGACTGAATTACATCTTCGGACGCGAGTTTGAGGAATTAGCACAAGGAACCGAAGCGTCTCCCGCTTATCATGGTCAGACCACGTTGTCCCGCCTGCCGCTGTCAAATCCCCGCATCCTCAGGTTCCGCGAACAATCGACATTCTGGCGTCCGCGGTGGTTTGTTCCGCCACTGCAGTCGTTCCAAAGGCGCCTGGGTGGCAGAATAGCGCTGATTTGCGACATTACACTCCAGAGCAGAACGCTCGTGCTTTATAACCTGCACCTCGAGAGCCGAGGAAATGACGAACTTCGTACCGGCCAACTCTCCGAGATGCTCACCGAGATCAGGAAGAACCCTGCAGAGACACCAATCCTGGTGGCGGGTGACTTCAACTTCGACCTGTCCCGTGGACCCGCGCCTGCGCTCATTGCCGGCATGCGACTCGATAACCGATTCGCATCCTTCGGAGGACGGAGGACGGTACCCAATCATGCCAAGCCCGCGGCGATCGACTGGATTCTAACCCGAGGGGCACTATCCGCGAGCGACCCCGAGATCCACGAGTCGGTGACTGCCTCAGACCATTACCCGCTGTCACTCGAACTCCGCCTGCTATCACCGCAGTGAACGCTGAGCCGCCTCCCGGCGGTTAGCTGCAATACGCCCCGACGATCCCGCCGTTTTTGCCACTATCGCGGCGAACGCCGCAATCGCGGCAGTACCTTCGTCCACGCTGCGCTCCGCGCGGATCCTATGTCGTTCGTACTGAGGCGCTTGGGAGCCCTGCCGAAATGGCACAGTTCGTGCAAATCAAGGAGTCAGTTGCGGATCACATTGCCCTCGAGCCATGGCTTCACGGTGCTCATCGCGCACAGAGTGCTCAACGGTTTCTGGAGCAATGACCTTCCCGGCGCTCGCCGCCTCGATTGTACCCGCTTGAACTTGGAAAGGAAGCACGATGAGGAAATCAAGCGGCCAACTCGCGGGGAATGTGAGGCCAGCAGTCTTTAAATCACCGGACCAGAATTCCGCCATCGTGTTGAAACGGATATTCGAAAACAGCGCGGACGAGTTGGTCTGGATCGCCGAGCTGATGTCAGGCAGCAAGCAGACGGCCGAACAATGCATCGCCGAGGCAGTTCAACTGGCAGAAACGGCACAGTATGTAGGACCAGACTGGATTCTGCCCTGGGTCAAGCGCTTACTGGTGCAAGTTGCCCTCAAAAGGACGAGTGCCGAAGTCCGCGAGTGGTTTCCGTCGCCCAGCTCTCGTTTACCCGCGCAACTGGTCAAACTCGTCTTGAGTGAATCCGAGCGACAGAAGGTCCGCGCAATTTCGCCCCAGGAGATCATCGCGTCGTGCGATGTGCTTGAGCGGGCTTGTTTCGTTTTATCCGCGTATCTGCGGTATTCGCTTCTCGACTGCGCTTTGCTCCTCGGAGTTCCGCGCGATTGGATCAAACCGATCTGCGAACGGGGATTCATGAAGATTCTCGATGTTGCCCTATCCGCGAAGGATCAGTTGAGAGAGATTGATTCATTCGTTTCGCCGGGAGCAATGGGATGCCAGGCAGATTGAGTGTTCTGGTGATCGGATCCGTGGAACTGACCAATGCGGTCCGCGACGCGCTGGTGCTGTGTGGTCGGTCCCGTCTGGCAGTCGCCGCGAACTATTGGGACCTTTGCTCGCTCTCGCTCCGCGAAGCGGCGCATTTCCAGCTGGCAATATTGGATGTTTCGTTTTCGGACCGGGAATTGCGGAGGCGAGCCGAATACATTCGGCGGAGATGGGCTGACGCTGCCATTCTCCTGGTCCGTGATGACCGCGATCCGCTGGACGATCCGCTGTATGACGAACGAATACCCGCTGGAATCAACCCTGAGGAGTTGGCTGCAGTGATAGAGCGACTGGCGGGAACAGAAGAGACGAGTGGGCAGAAACAGGCATCCAGCAGCCGCGCTTGTAGGACGGCATCATGACGTATAAAGCGAAGCTGGCGGGCGAGGCTTTGCTCGGGTCCCTCCTACTCGCGCTCGCGCTGCTGGTGTTCTGCACACAGGAGCCATTGTGATTGACATGCCAAGCAACAGCCATGACTACGAATGAATCGACCGCTAACAACGAATTTCGCCTCGGCAAAGATGGGCACAAGAGTCTTCAGGATGCATCCAGCGAGCAGGCCCTTATTGCGGCCGCTCAAGCCGGAATCAGCGATGCCATGGACGAACTCCTCGTTCGGCACAGAAGGTGCGTGTATCGAGCTGCCCGACGATTCACACAAACCCATGAAGAGGCGGAAGACCTGGTGCAGGACGCCATGTTGCGGGCCTTTGTAAACGTCGGAAAGTTCCGCCATGAGTCTCACTTCGCCACGTGGGTGATTGCGATCGTGAATAACGCCGGCCTGTCGATGAAGCGGAAGGGAAAGGGCGCTTACTGGTTGTCTCTCGATAGCCGGAAGGACGAGTCGAGCAGCCTGAGCGGTTGGGACGTTCCCGATGGCCGCCTCAATCCCGAACAGGAGATCGTGCAGCAGGAACTGCTCGCAATCTTGCAAAAAGTACTTCTACGGCAATCCCGAATGCACCAGACCATCCTGGAACAGTGTGTCTTCAACGAAGCCCGAATTGGCGAAGTTGCTTCCTCTCTCGGACTCACCATTGGTTCAGCAAAATCGAGTCTCTACCGTGCTCGACGCCGGGTGTTCGATTCTTTCCTCAAACGCGGGATTGTTAAGAGACGCAATCTCCCAAGCCTAGAGGTGCGCTGATCGAAGCGCCTCACGAATACAGAGCATCTATGTCCCTACTACACAAAGTCGAAATCAGAACTGAATTCCTCGCCATTTCAAGAGTCCGGGAAGTGATTCCGAGTCCGAGTCTGTCGCAACGGCTCAAACACCTATGCGCGCTGCCGCCGAGATGCGTTCGGGGCGTTCTGGTGATAGGAATCTCACTTCTCCTTTTCGATCCTCTTCAGCTCGCTTTTGCCCAGGCAATACATGCTGGGATTATGCACAAGTCGATTCTCCCCTCGACACAACCAGATGCGTCGGGGCCAGGTGCGCGCGCAACATCCACCTCCACGTCAGAACCAGAAGCAACCACCGGCCCTGCCGCCGCGCCTCTTCCTTCTCCCACAGCCACCATTAGCGGAACGGTTCTGGATGTGAACGGAGATATGGTTCCGGGAGCAACGGTCGTGTTGAAAGCCGAGTCTTCCGACAATCGACGCGAGGTAGTGTCGGATGATAACGCGGCGTTCAAATTCGATTCCGTTTCTCCCGGCATTCCGTATGAAGTCAGCGTTCATGTAAAAGGTTTCTCCGACTGGACGTCTCCATCCATTGTTCTCGAACCATCGCAATTCTTTCTCGAAGACATTCACCTGAAGATGGAAGGCGAATCGAATTCGGTCACCGTGTATGGTTCAACGGAGGATATCGCGGTCGAGCAGGTGCATCTGGAAGAACAGCAGCGCGTATTTGGATTGATTCCTAATTTTTATGTAAGCTATGATGCTGCGAACGCGGTGCCGCTGACGACGAAGCTCAAGTTCAAGCTGGCGATGAGGGTGTCGGTTGATCCCGTCACGATCATCGGGGTAGGGTTCATGTCAGGCATCGACCAGGCTGCCAACACGCCGAACTACGTCCAAGGCGCCAAGGGATTCGGGCAACGCTTGGGGGCCAATGCGGCCGGCGCATTCAGCGACATCCTGCTCGCCGGGGCAGTGCTGCCTTCGCTGTTGCACCAGGATCCTCGCTACTTTTATCAGGGCACCGGAGGAACGGGTTCGCGGCTCAGACACGCAATGGCATCCCCATTTTTCTGCCGCGGCGACAACGGCCATCGACAGATCAACTTCTCGAGCATGGGCGGAAATATCGGGGCCACCGCGCTGTCGATGTCATATTACCCCGACTCGAATCGCAGCATCGGAAACGTATTTGTCACCTTCGGCATCAGCACCGCCGAACGCTTGTTCGCCGCGATCGCGCAGGAGTTCATCATTCCCCGCTTCACGCCCAGTCTCAAGCGATCAAGGTAGGAGCATACTGCACTATTTTGGGGATTACGCCGGATCTCCTCGCACAACCGGCTCCAGGAGAGAAGGCGTAGTCCTCTTTTTTTTTGTCTCAGGATGGATGCGCTAGGTTTGCGCCTGCTCTTCCGATTTGCACGCATGTGGAGGGCCCTCGTGTTTCCCGCATGGCATCATGGGGGCAATATGCGAAAGTTTCGGCTCTACTGGCCAACGGGACAAACGGGAGCGGAGCGCACACTCAGGACCGGGCACCGGGCTTGCCGCACAATTTCATAAGCGTGCGAAAGAGGGGGACTACCGTAGAGGGAACGATGGTTGTTGAGACCCAGCACAATCAAATCCTCGTTGTTCTGGCTGGCGAAATCCAGAACGGCCGGCGAAGGCTCTCCAGCCACCATGTGATAGCGGATGGACAGCCGCGGCTCGCTAGCGGTGAGAGCATCGAGCCTGCGGCCGTAAGCCTCCATCCGAGGCTCGTTATCGGAGTGATCCGGCGAGGAGACGTGCAAGACATCGATGGCTGCACGCCACGCTTTTGCCACGGCCAGAACATAAGGCAATGCGGCGGTGGACTGCGAGGAAAGATCGGTTGCGAAGAGCACGCTCCTCAATGCAAGCTGGCTGGCGGCCCCACGCGACGAGGGTCCGACTGTAAGCACCGGACAAGAGACGCAACGGAAGATTTGCTCTGCAACAGACCCCAGGACAAGTTTTGAGATGCCGCTCCGCCCCCGCGTGCCCAAGACCAGCAGATCGATCTTCTGATCTCGGACGAAATCGTCGAACGTCGAAATCTCCCCATGAAGGTTCCAGATGCGATATTGGATGTTGTCCAGGGCGTGGGCAGCATGAAGACGGCCCATCAGATCCTCGCAGTCCCGCTCAGCCAATTCATCAAGTTGCACCATGATATCTGGCACGAAGGAGAACTCCGATCGGCGGACGGTGTGAACAACATGGAATGCGGCCCTATACCAGCGTGCTATAACCAGGGCGTGCTGCATGGCCCGGTCCGACCACGACGCGAAGTCGGTCGCAATCGCAATGTTTCTGATCGCCAGGCCGTGATTCAGTTCCTCAGACATCGCCGGGCCTCCTCTCAGGCCAGAACGTGCTGCATCTTCCGGCAAGTGCTCAGGGGCACAGGCTGCAGCAATCAGGATTGCATTTGGTTTTGGGGCAAGCACTTCAAAGGAGCCGGCCCTGTGTCACCCTTGTCTGCAGACCGTTGCGTCCCTCCATCCCCCAATCTCATTAGGAATTGGCTGATCAGCTTGTGCGCGCAGGTCTCCCCGCAGAGATGTTTTGTTTCGGGGGACAACAGGTGAAGAGAGTTCCAGCCGCTGATGCGCAACTCTCCAGATTCTTCGTAGGCAACAAACCAATGATTGGTCTGGCGCTTCTGCGATCCGCAGATATCGCATGTTATGACTTTCCGGATCACTGTCGCCCCCTTCTGTAGTGCGAAGCCGGACAGCCCAGCGATCGGCCTCCACCGTAACGATCCCATTCGGCTTTTCTGAACGTGGAGATCGTTTTTGCAAACATCATTGGATGTGCACCCGAATTGCCATTCTCAACGAAGAGCTAATCTCATTGTTATGAATAACAGGACGGCAGAACAAGGTTGAGGGCGAGGCCTTGCCGAGAGCGCATGCTGGCATTTGCCGCCATAGCGGCAGCCAGCTTCTGTCGTTGTTGAGATGTCGGCGAAGTGCGTTTCGCGCACGAAACAGCCGGGACTTCGCAGCGGCCTCTGTGATGCCGATCGCATTCGCAGCATCAACGAGTCTGACCTCGTCCCGGTGATAGCGCTCCACAACTTG
>Ga0206906_1036_pt1 | contig 21683 bp, 20 predicted proteins | sample Alteio_BWOrgHeat_79_FD_152935 | JGI IMG/M metagenome (GOLD analysis project Ga0206906, IMG submission 152935) | Enriched cells from forest soil in Barre Woods Harvard Forest LTER site, Petersham, Massachusetts, United States -... | ecosystem: Environmental > Terrestrial > Soil > Temperate forest >...
TCTGGAAAAGATCGTTCCCAGCGAAACGGATCTAGCCACATTTATTCCACTCTTGGCGGGATCGGCAACCGGTCAAAAGATCACCACCTACGTTCATTTTATCGCTGGCCCAAGCGGAACCGAGGGGCCCGAAGAAGTCCATCTTTTCTTGCTGGACAATGGCCGCAGCCGGATTCTGGGCAGCGATTACAAAGACATTCTCCGCTGCATCCGGTGCGGGGCTTGTTTGAACGTGTGCCCGGTTTATCGTCAGGCCAGTGGGCATGGCTATGGCCACGTTTACAGCGGCCCCTTGGGGGCCGTTTTGGCGCCTGCGTTAGAGGGGGTGGAGAACATGGGAGACCTGGCCAAAGCCTCTAGCCTCTGCGGCGCATGCGAGGAAGTTTGTCCGGTCAAGATCCCGATTCCACATATGCTGCTCATGCTTCGGGATGAGGATTTTAGGAAGGGTGTGGCGAAGGATGACATCCCATGGAGCGCCTATGATTTCGGCGCGCAGCGCCCGTTCTTGTGGCGTCTTGGTTTAAGCATGTTGCCAATGGCGGAGGCGATGCCGAGCAAGCTGAAAAGCGAGTGGAAAGAGTTTCGGGATTTGCCGGAGCGCAAGGGAAGAAGCTTTAGGGGGTGGTGGCGTGGACGATCGTGATCTGATCCTCAACGCCTTGCCCTCTGGCGCACCGTTAAACGTGCCCTCGTTTGGCGCGGTTAGCCACATTGCTATACAAGGTCCGTTTGATCTGTTCCGCGCCACCTTCGTGGCGCTGGGTGGCAAGTTCGCCACGATCCAAGACTTGGAGAGGCTTAAGGCTAAGAAGAAATGGGTCGATCCGGACGCGGCAGCTATTCTTGGCGCAACCACGGATGCGGGAGACATTTGGGATGCAGAAGTTGGCTTTGCGGTCGCTCAGGCCGGGATCGCAGAAACGGGAACCCTCCTCTTCGTGCCCGGACCGGGCGCAGACCGAATGACCACCCTCGCCCCTCCGATTTGTGTAGTTTTCTTGAAGAAAACCGATATCGTTCCCTATCTGGCTGATGGGCTGGAGGCAATCGCCAAGCTAAGGGGCAACGCGGTTTTGGTTAGCGGACCGAGCCGTACTGCGGATATCGAAGGCGTCCTGGTTCGAGGAGTCCACGGTCCAGGCGAGTTGTTTCTTCACTTGCTCTGAGAACTTGATGAGTTAGCAAGAATAGCGTTTAGAGCTGCCTTCGCCGCCTCTTTGACCGGGCAAAAGCCATCAAAGTTGTAAGCCCTGGTCAACCGAGTATCACTTGCGATGCATCGCCGAAGGGACGGGATCGCCGCGGGTCCCTCATTCACAATGTCTTTCACGATCTCAATATCGACAAATCTTGTATTGAATTGCGAATGGAGACCCATAACCTGCGCGTCGATTTCATCCAAATAATCGATCAGCTCTTCAATTCTCTGGTGCTTAGGCATGGTTTCAACGGTTTGTTCGTCGAAAGCTGGCTTAGGGGTTTTGATTCGTCGGGTTGAATCCGCAGTAACGGCAATAAGAAAAGGAATCTGCGAGCGATTAATCTCTAGAATTTTCGGGGTTGCTAGGTCCTCATATTCGAGGCTGTTTATTAGATGCTGCTCTAGAGTGCTTACCTGTAGGCAAAGGGAGCTGTCTCCTCGTGAAAAACTTGAGAACGAGTAGAAACCGAGTGTCTGCACGAAGTTGCTAGCCGCATTGCGGGCATCATAGGCTTCAATTTCGGAGGCCGGATTCTCTGAATCATTCCATATATTTGCCTCGAGCACTCGCCGCTTTAGCAAAATATTTGCCAAGTTATCTGCGTCCTTGTAGTGTCCAACTAGGCAAAGCAGAAGGATTCCTTCGGAAGTTCTAAATTGGTTCGAATCAAACTCCTCTTTCCAGGTGGGACCAGTCCTGACCGCTAAGGCGGCGTTGATGTCTGAATCCAGATCAGCTAGAGGGCCAACCTTTTCGGGTTCGCACGTAACTCCATCTAACAAGACTGCACGACCGGGCTTGCCATCCTCCGGTGGGAAATACCACCCTCGGGTCTCCTTGAGAGCTAGCGTTGCGGTAGTTTTGAAGTCCCAAGGATGGTCTTGATGGTAGATCGTTAAACCCGAATAAAGAACCCTGTATTCGCCGCCCCGTGGATCGCCGAAGCCTGCCCTTAATAGCTTGTTGGCGTCTGCTACATAGCCTTTCGGGAGTACGGTGGACTCCGGCGCCCATAGCGTGTGGGGCTGCTTCCAGAAAAGCGCCGGCATTGGGTGGGTTTGGGTCCCAGCTATACTTGCTGCACACAAAATGCCGATGAATCCTAGCACTCGAACAATTCCCACACCTTAGAATAACTCCTCAGAGCTATGACGTTTATAGCCGATGTTCAGAAACCCAGATTCCTTTCGATTTGCCCCTCCTCGGGGCACTGCTTTTGTGTTTTACACGATTAGCGAAACGGGATGAGCCTGTTCGATTTGTAGTCCCAAATGAAATAGCTTTTTGACTTATCCTTTTCCACCGAAACGAACACGTATTCTTCGTGCGCCCGGCAAAACTGAATATCTGCCGTCGTACCAGGTTCAGTCGGGATCACCTTTTCAAGCTTGCCTTGCATCGTGTAAACGCGAGCCTGATTTCCTCCGCCGGGCTGCTTCGCGAGGATTGCAAGCTTGCCCAACACAGGCTCTCCATCGTCAACCGGCTCCGGCAAAACCGTGTTCCAGTTCTTTTCCTCGGGATGCTTGGTGTCCACATCGATAATCCGTCCAGCAGGAGATTTATATTGGGTGTACAAGAATAGATGGTCGCCTACGTTATCGCAAAGGTAGGTACGGCCAGGAGCCAACTCCGCAATGAGTGGCGTGAACTTTCCTTGAAGGTCGCCTTCCCGGCGAAACCATTCGGCGGCGAGAGCCTTACCATCCACTCGCTCCAAGAGATGGAGCAAGAAAAACCGGTGGTCGAAGGTGGTTAGGAACTGATACTTCCGCTTTGGATGGTCCTTGTCCTCGTACACAATCGTGTCTTTATCCTGCGGTTCGCCGAGGCGGTGATAGAGTAAACGTTCATCACTGTATTTGGCATCGCTCGTGGCAGGCTCTCGGTAAGCGCCGTAGTAGAAGCCGTTGCCCCGCCAGGCAAAGTCGCCAAAATGGGTCCATTTGATCTCGTCTCCAAGTCTTCTTCCGGTTTGAGTCTCAATAATCCTGATTGCTTCGTAGCGTTTTTCCGGCTGCGTTACAAAATAGGCCACGTATCGGCCGTCGTCGGACAGGCAAAAATCTGGCAAAGGGACTTCGGCGTCAAGCGGCGCTTCTGTGGCAGGGATTAGGATACGAGGCATACCTTCCGGGCCATCTTGAATACAGAAATCTACTCCACCGCTAGGTGATTTTCGGGAGGTGAAGATATTGTCACCGCGCGAGAAGGGAAGACTAACTAACTCGCCAGGCACTTGATTTGGAACTGATGCTACGAATAACGCGATCACACATGTCCAGAAAGCCATCTGCGAGATATTACTGCTTATGTTCGATTCGCAGGCATTAAAGGGGGCCTTAGTTCAGCGATTTGTTAATCGACTCGCTAATGGTGGCTATGCTGCAAGTTAGACTAAAAAATGGTGGAAGGTAATATGCGGAAATGCGAGCTATCGCCGTCGCGTTTGCGCTTTTGATACTCAGCCTTGTCCGAGCTCAAGAGACGGTGCCTGACGTCATTTATGACAAAGAAGAGGGCTGCGCTTTCACGCTCGACGTCTACAAGCCCAAAACACCCAACCATAAGGCCATCGTTTGGATTGAGAGCTTCGAGTGGTATTCCTTCTCCGGACTCGATCCGGATTTTGCCAAGAAGTTTACGGACCGCGGTTTCACGTTTTTTGAGGTTTTCCATGGGTCGCGACCTAGGTTTACGGTTGTCGATTCTATCCCGATGGCTATGAGGGCCATTCGATTTATACGATCAAAGGCCACTTCCTTTGGAATCGATCCCGACGCAATCGGCGTTTGCGGAGCCAGTTCGGGGGGCAATTTAGCGCTTGATATCGGATGCTTTGCGGGCGACGGGGTCGCCACATCGAGAAATCCCATCGATAGAGTGAGCGACCGCGCAAACGCGATTGTCGCGTTCTTTGCCCCGTCCGATTTTTTGAACTGGGGCGGTAAAGGCATTACTCCCCTAGACACTCTTGGCAAGCCGCGAACGATCTATCCGGCATTCGGGATCACTGCGCTGAAGCCCGAGGCAACAATGCGCGAGATCGGGCACGACACATCTCCTATTTACTTTATCCGCCATGGCTTTCCGCCGACGTTGTTGATTCACGGTGACACCGACAAGGTTGTTCCCCTTCAACAATCGGTCGAGTTCGACAAGGCCCTTGAGGCTGCTTCCATCGACCATAAACTTGTCATCCTGAAAGGTCTTGGATATGCGGATGACACGATTGATAAGGGGCTGCCACAGGCTTTGGATTGGTTCGACCAACACCTTAAAGTGAGGTACTAGATTGAGTAAAGAAATGGATAGCGACGACAAATTCATTGGAAAGATCCTGACCAGGCGCGACGCTCTAAGGGCTGCCGCCCTCGCGGGGTTTTCGGTGGTATTTGGATCAAGAAGTGAGGCTAAAGAAACCCAAGAAAGTTCAGTAAACCTAGTCGCGACACCCGGCGTTGAAGAAGGGCCATTCTTTGTTGATGAAGGCCTAAACCGAAAAGATGTCACGCAAGGGACCACACGCGAAACCGTGGCCAACGGCTCACCGTTGGCTCTACACATAACCGTACACGCGTTTCGTGGCGAAAAATCGGAGCCACTTAAAGACGTCCACGTGGACATATGGCATGCCGATGCCAAGGGCACCTATTCGGACGAGGCCTCTGGCGATATCCAGAGTGAAAACACCAAAGGCGAGAAGTGGCTTCGCGGGTACCAGGTCACAGGATCAGATGGGCGGGTCGAGTTTCGAACGATCTATCCTGGTTGGTATCAAGGCCGAACGCCCCATATTCATGTGAAGATTCGAACCTATAACGCGCAGTCCAACAAGACTCACGAGTTCAATACGCAGCTTTTCTTCGAGGAAGAGGTGAACGATGCCATGTTGGGGCGGGCACCATACGGCGACCGGGGACCACGGCGTGTACGCAACGTTTGGGATGGCCTGTACAGCATGAAGCAAGCCGACGGCACGATGGTTGGCTCGCATCTTCATTGGGATGTTGAGCGTGGGCCTGATGGGATCGTTCACGATGCTAGTTTTGCGTTGGCGTTAAAGTTGGATTAGCAGGTTTGTTGGGTGCAATGTCGTAGAATGAATCTGGATGAAGCAAATCGTCTTTGAAGTTGTCGAACCTTTCAGCCTTGCTTAGAGATGTCAGCGAACTGACAGGCCCGACCCGAGAAGACATCCTTCTTAGGTTGAAATAAACTAAGAAGGCCTTAGCCCTTCATCCCCAGCCTAATCGCCCAGCCGTGGCCGCCGGCGGATTTCTCGCGATACCCCTCGGGAATCATGAGAACGCCCATATCATTGATATCCAACTTCCCAAAGCCAACCATCTTAGCCGTCATTACCTTGTCGGCTATCTCTTTGGGCAACGTCACCCGATCCGGCAACCCGGCGCCCTCATCAGCAGCCAGAACAATAGCGTAAATGGCGCCATCGCGTTTCTGGGTGAACATCACGTCCCCAGCCTCATAAGGCGCTACCGAACGCGTGCCATAAATCGCCTCGCCATTCAGCTTTAGCCAAGCTCCCAAACCCTTAAGCCGATCATAAACGCCTGGATCGAACTCGCCGTTGGCATCGGGGCCGATGCCGATCAAGTAGTTCCCACCCCTGGCCACAATATGGCAAAGGTTGCGCACGAGGGTGCCCACGCTCTTAAAATGGTCATTTGGAACCCATGGCCAAGCGGTACCCATGGGCATGCAGGTTTCCCAGGGGTAATCAAGGTGATGAGTGGGGATTTGCCCCTCGGGTGTGATGTAGTTCTCGTTCTCGCCCGCAACCGTTCTGTCGGTCACAATCAGGCCCGGCTGATATGTGCGCGCCATAGCCGCCATTCCGTTCATATCGATGCCCGCCTCCGGCGGGCGGACGGCGCCGCCATCCAGCCACAAAACCTGCTGGGGGCCGTACTCGGTCATCAGCTCTTTGATCTGAGCCCAGGTGAAATCCTTGAACTTAGCCCACCGGTCTGGTTTATCGGCAGGTGTGTAGTTGGGACCTTGGCCCGCGCCGGGACCCAGCTCAGGAAGCCAGTAATAGGGCGAATGCCAATCCGCTTTGGAGAAATAAAGCCCAGACACAATGCCATGGCGGCGAAAAGCATCACAGGCTTCCTTCACCACATCCGCGCGCTTATCGGTATGAAAGGGGCATAGCGCGCTGGTGATCTTGTAATCGGTTTCCTTTGTGTCCCACATGCAAAAGCCGTCGTGGTGCTTGGTCATGGAGAGGACATATTTAACGCCACCCTCCTTAAATGCCACTGCCCACTTGTTGGGATCGAATTTAGTGGGATTGAAGGTGGTCTGTAGGTGCTCGTAGGCTTTAACGTAGTCGCGATCGCTCAGCTTATCGTAGGGTGCAGGACGCGGATTCCAACCGAAATGAGTCGTGGCCAAACTCCAAGATTCGGTGATGCCCCATTGACTGTAAAGGCCCCAGTGAATAAGCAGGCCAACTTTTTGATCCTGCCACTCTTCCAGCTTTTTGATGACGGCCGGGTCCTTCGGCATCGTCCATTCCTTGCTTTCCTGAAGTGCGCCGAATACGCCGTGTTCCTGTGGCGCAGCAGCCTGCATAGGCGCAGAAAATCCTGTAGCGAGGATCCAAGGAAGAGGGAGAGTAATGAGCACGATGCCGATATGTTACCGGCTAGCCCAAAACTCTCCCGTAAGTTTTATTTGCGTTTGGCGGGCGCGCCTTGGCTCATCACCGTCTGAACGGTCCGGATGATGCAGTTGCTGTTGTCGCTTACCAAGAGTGAGCCGGAGGCCGTCATTGCGAGGCCACGCAAGCTTCCAAAGGTTGCCGTATCTCCGGTGCCGTCAGCAGATCCTCCGGCGCCCGTTCCGGCCACGGTTTCAACAAAGCCGGAGGGGCTTACGCGCCGAACCTTTTCCCCGTTGAACTCCCCAACGTAAACATAGCCGGCGCCGTCAACACAAATGCCGACTGGAAAGTCAAATAGGGCTGTAGTGGCTGGGCCATCGGCATACCCAAAAGTGGGTGTGGTGCCTTGCGCAGGGCCAGCAAAACCTGAAACGAAGCCGCCGGGCGTGATCTTCCTAATATCTTCGTTGGAAGGCTCGGTAACGTAAATGTTGCCAGACTTGTCCACACATATCCCTTCGGGTCCGTTAAACAGTGCGGCAGTTCCCTGGCCGCCTGTAAATCCGGCGGATGCTGTTGTCGAACCAGCGAAGACGCTAACGTCCCAGTTGGCCGCGACGGTGCGGTCTCCACCCATAAGCTGCATCTGCCTTATTCGGTTGCCGCCGAACTCAGCAACATAAAGCAGGTTTCCGGAGGCTATTGCAAGTGTCCAGGGCAGATTAAACTGAGCTGAGGTTCCAACTCCGCTATTATTGCCCGCCGTCGTACTTCCAGCGATCGTCGACACTGTCCAGTTTGCTGAATTTGTTGGGTCAGCACCGACTGATATTGACAAACACCGAATTTCGTTGGCATCTGCAACGTATACAGTTGTTCCATCGGGCGTGACAGCCACGCCTTTGGGGCTGCCAAAGGAGGCCACATTGCCGGGACCGTTTACGAAACCGGGAGTAACGAATCCGCCCGCAACTGTCGAAACATTGCCGTTCGGATCAATTCGACGAATGGAGTCGTTCAGGTTGTCGGCAACGAAGGCATTGCCGGCTGCGTCCAGGGCAATCTGATAGGGTTGATCGAATTGAGCGGTGGTGGCGATTCCGTCCTTGAACCCGGCTGCCAGGGGATTCCCAGCGAGAGTGCCCACCTGATTTAGCGGCGATCCGGCATTCAATGCAGCTTGCAAGAATGCGGTTAAAGCAGTGTCAGCCTGGACCGATACCGTGAATTCAAACGCCGTTACACCTTGGGGGATGGCAAAGAGCCAACTTTGAGCCGTGGAAGCGGCCTTAGGCGCCAACGATCCGGGATAGGAAATGTATGGCAGAAAAGTGTTGGCTGTAACTCCCGTGGCATTGGCCAGCTGAACCGGCTCGCTTATAAGCGTTCCAGTAGCCGTGCCCAAGGGGAAATGGCCGCTGGCCGGTGTGACCTTGCGGATCTTTTGCTCTCCGAAGGCGGCAACGACAAGACCGCCGCTGTTGTCGGCCGCGATTCCGGTAGGTCCGGTGAATTCAGCGGCAAGTCCCGTTCCATTCAAACTGCCGGAAGTTCCGTTGCCGGCCAGGGTGGCCACCGTCCAGTTGTCTGGTTGCGTTGGCGAGGATCCTGTTGCGAGCGTCAACTGCCTAATAGCTTTTCCGCCGTTTTCCGCCACATAAATGCCGCCGTTGAAATAGGTGAGGGCGATGGGTTGAGAGAGGGTTGCGGTCGCACCGCTGCCATCTGAGTCCGAGTTGACTCCCGTTCCAGCGATGGTTGTTACCTCGCCCTGCGGATTTATGAAGCGGATTCTGAAGTTGGAATAATCCGCAACGTAGACATTTCCTTGGGGATCCGTGGTGATGCCGCGCGGAAAAGTGAACTTGGCCGCCGTCCCTGTTCCATCCGCAAAGCCTGCCGTGGAAGCGCCCGCTAGAGTTGAAACCGTGTAATTTGAGGAGAGTGTTGGGTCGCCGCCGTTAAAGACGATTTTTCGAACTCTATTGGCGTCTTCGCAGACGTAAATGTTGCCGACTGAATCGACTGCTACGCCGGTCGGACTTTGAAACGTAGCCGCGCTGCCGAGGCCGTTTACGCCGCCTGCCGTGCCTGTACCCGCGATTGTTTTGACTCTGCCATCGGGTGTTACGCGGCGGATCTTGTTACCGGCAAACTCGCTCACGATAACAGCTCCATCCACGGTGTTGTAAGCAATCCCCCAGGGCCGATTGAAAGAAGCCAATGAGCCGATTCCGTCCACGCTTGCAACGGTGCCGTTTCCGCTAATGTAGAAGTAACCCCGTTCGAAATCTTACGGATACGACTGTTGTTTTGATCAGTGACGTATGTCGAACCGTCTGTTCCTACCGCAACGCTGGTTGGCGTATTAAAACTTGCCACAGAATTTGCCCCGTTGACAGCACCTACTGAACCTGTTCCGGCGAGGGTGCTCACGTTTGTGAGGGAGCGCAAATCCAAAAATGCGGCAACATTTGTAAAGGCGCCAAAGATGACGCGAAGACCATTTACGTTGCCGGTCGGGTCTTGGCCGATCGCTTCTCCGCTGCGATTAACAAGCGAGACGCTGAGAGCCTTTCGTCCAACATCGCCAGGCTGATCGATAAGGACACTCGTTGTGAACCCTATTGTGTTGCCTTGGAAAACAACCGGCGCATGGGAGGGGCCGGTTAGGCCGGTAACAGTTGCTATGCCGGTGGCAACATCAACGTGGACCTTGGCGGTTGCGTTGGTGAGGGTTTCTGTTGTTCCACCCCCGCCTTGGGTACCGCCAGTTGTGCCACCGACAGATTTAGACATGCCTCCGCCTCCACATCCGGCAAGAAAAAGGGGCAAGGCAAGAACGAAAAAGGGTGTGCAACGACGCATGGAATTCCTCCGGGGGCTTGCCAGTATGGCCCCTAAACGACTCCAAATAACAAATTAAAGTTCCATTCAGCTCTTATTCAAGGTTATGAACCTTCTTTAAGTCGGCCAGCATCTGCTTGATCTCAGCGACTTCTTGCTCGGTCTTAACGTTGACTTCGTAGTCCAACTCAGAGCGAAGATCCGCTTGTTTACTTTGCCTATTTTGCGAGAGCATCACGAACGTGGAGAGGAAAATCGCCTCTAAGCTGACGATGAGAGTTAAGAGCCCGAAAGGGAAGGGGTCGAACCCTTTCTTGTCGATCCAAATGTTCCAAACGATCCAGAACGTGAAGATAACGGCGTGGATGTAAACAAACGCCATGCTGCCGGAGAACGCGGTGATCTTGTCGGCAGCCTTATCCTGCATATTTTGGATTTTTTCGAACTCTTCTTTTAAGTGCCTTGCCATTTAGAGAAGTGACGTGCGCCGCCTACGGTTTTTGGCTAGAGTTGAAGGAGGTTTTTTATCTTTTCTAAGGGTTTCCTACTTTGTCGCCCGCCTCTCTCTCATACTGGTGTTATGGGAGATAAAAAACCAAAGAAGAATTCCTCCGGCAATAGCGACGCTCACAAGGCGAAGTCAGCCAAGACGCAATCCGAGCGGCCTGCCTTGGCGCCGAAAGATAGGGACAAGGGAAAGAAGAAATAGAACTCTTGGCCTTAGGTATTCGGCCTTAGGGAAGCCTCGGCCCGCTTAGTTTTTGATTCCGAACCGAAGGCCCAGGGCCGAACGCCTAAGACCAGCCCTGGCACGCCTCCCCCTAAATGAGGTATCAATTCCTGTCGCGTGCTCCGGTCGTCTAGCGGTTTAGGACATCGCCCTCTCACGGCGAAGATCGCGGGTTCGAATCCCGTTCGGAGTACCACCTCAATTTGAACCTAAAATGGCCGTCACACCGGACGGGATTCGAACTCAATCGAGCCCCCGCTGACACTGCCCGAATGGGCGAAGCGCATGTCGTCAATCTAGTCCGGGTTCACCTGTCCCACCGTCAACGGCGGCGCCCTTTCGTCCCTGCCCTTCGGGCTAGCAAACTTTTGATGGAGTCACAATACCGTTGTGCCAGCAACTTGGAATGACCTAACCGATGATGAACGCTGTGAAGTAAGGGAATTGCACGCACGCCTGCTTCAACCGGAGTTTCAGCGCACGATTGGGCTGGCAATGAGTTCAGTTGAGCCAAGGACCCGGGAGCTTGCTGCCGAGTTCGAGCGCTGGACTGAACCAGAGGCGATGATTGATAGCGCCCTGTTACCGAGGGCGTTTACGCTCACCGTCGCCGAGTCGCCATTTGTCCCGGATGAAATCGGCAAGACTGCCCTGGTTCTAGTTGCTCCAGAGTTTAGGAGCAACGCGACGGCTGACAAGTTGCGCTCGGGACGACCGCTCATCATATTATCCTTCGGAATGTGCATGTCTGGCTACTTTGGCCCAACGACCTTCTTTGAGTACATCCACAATGAGCTCACCGAAGCGCGCGGTCGCGCACTAGCCGCGATCGTTGCCACCGCTCGTGCAGTTCAGCAGAACGACGTCTTCTTTTTGGACGCCGTTTGGCAGCTTATTCCGAAGCCAACCCGTGAGCGAGATGCTATTGCGCGGCTCTCTGTCGCAACAACAGGGTTCATTCTTGCCCACGAGTTCGGTCATCATGCCTTGAGACATGCACCAACTCAGGACAATGCGAAATCTCAGCAACAGGAATACGAGGCTGATCAGTTCGCGTTCAAACTGTGTTCCTTCCTTGCGCCCACCGCAGAATTGCTGCATGCGATTGGCATCCATTTCCAGCTAATGCACATCTGTGAGGCTCTCGACGACACGAAAGCAGGAACCACTCACCCTCTGTGGATTGATCGATGGAAAGCGCTCAGCACGACTTCTGAGCCTGCTGCCGCTTTCATAGTCTCACTGGTCAACGACGTGATGGGCGACGCCATAGCGGCGTGTAAGGGGATCGAGCCCGAAGTCAATCAACTGCGAGGACTGTTTCCTTTTCGAGACTGAACCGGTCTGGTTCCCTTTGCGGCTCGATGCACCAGGCTTCCTCGTTCAGCTCAAACACCCCCATAATGCAGTTCGAAGCGCACTTGGTGACAAAGGACCATTCAATGGATGGTAGCCTTAATGCTTGAGAGAGTGGTCCAATAGCGAGCAGATTGAATTTACGATGAAAGCAATGTCGGCGCTGCGGCCTTATGTTGCGTCAGTCATTGGCGAGCTAGAGGATGAGTCCCTAATTCACATTGGATCGGGACTCGTTTGTGAAGTCGTCGACCCAAACATCATCACGGCGGAGCACGTGCTTGCCCTCCCAAGCGTGCCCGACGAACTAACGGGCGAACATGTACGGATTGTTAGAAAGCGATATGCAACCGATGCAATTCACGAGGCAACGGCCATTCAATCTCCTCAAGCAACATGCAAATTTCCAGTAGACCTGGCTCGTTTTGAAGTTGGTGGAAACACCCTGAAGGGTTGTGCACAATCCGTCCTTGATATCGAGAGAGTTCCACGCAAAGAGCGTTTTTCAGGGTCGGACCTGTTTCTGCTCCTCGGCCTACCTGGGGTGAAGTCACGGACGCTTTTTGGCCAGGTTACCGTTACACTTTACGGAGCGCTGACGACACTCGCTCTGATCACCGAAAAGCGATTTGACTCCAATCTTCACGTTGGATTTGCGTACCAGGCTCACGGCTGGCTCGACACAAACGGGGAATCTATTGCGCCGCTGGACCCACATGGTATGTCGGGCAGCGCAGTTTGGAACCTTAACCTGCCGGAGGATTACCGAGATTGGCGTCCCGAGCTTGCGACTGTCGCGGGAATTGCGATTGACATTCAAGACGACAACAAGGTGATCGTTGCGACTTGTGCCCGTGAAGTGAATGACTTCGCTTTTCCCAGTAATAGAATCGTCGAGGCAGCCATTGCTTCAGACTCCATCAGGGAAATTTGACAGCCGCAGTTCTAAGCGCGTCCACTTCGGTGTACACCCTCCCTGTGAGCCGAAAGTTTGCTTTCCCGGCCTGTATTTGATTAGGACTCCGAACCACAAGATTGCAAATAGCAAAGCCACTGCGATCAATACGGACGACTCGATGATTCGAAAGATAAACGAGGATTATTGACCCGAGATGGGTTAGCGAGTCGATTCAAAAACGGCCTGAATTAACAATTGGCTTGTTGGCGCAGGGAGTTGCGCAGTCATTTTGTTTGAATTGGCAGTTTTTGAAATTGCGACGCATCTCTTTCCTTGACCGCGCGAGTTGGTTCCTTCTTTGATCGAGCTTGAACTTTGATTCCAACCCACTTTCCTTGACGACTGCACATTTGAATATATCTATCAACTTTCTTTAGCAGCTAAGGGATAATGTACTAGCGGGACTGCAAGATGCACACCTGGTAGACCTACTCTACCGGACAACGAGATGGTGCCTTTTAAAATGATTCACTTTCCACAGGCGCCAAAAGTTAGAAATCCGATCCGCGCGATAACTGTTAGTTTATTATTCATCTTGGCTCTTTTGGCGGGATACGATAACTATGGATTGCGCACGGGACGTTACCCGCCCATTTTGTTTCGAAGCAAGACGCAAAATGCATCGGCCGACAAAAAAACGCCTAAACCAAAATCCCAACAGGGCTTACGAAATGAACGAATCGTAACTTGGATTGATTTCTGGGAGCAGTTTTTGTTTCAGAGCAACTCGCAAACTGCTGCTGAAAAAACGCCTATAGGACAACCTCAACAGCGCACGTTCGATGAACCAGTCGTAAGCTGGCCCGATTTCTTGTCGCAGTGTTGCGGAATAGTATCTTTCTTGTTCGCGATTAACCTATGGTTTTCCTCCGAACCTGACCCGTCAAAAAACTCTGATACGGATGCAAAAAGGAGTTCGCCGATGGTCCCAGGGCGTGAAAGAGCCTCCGACGGTAAATCTGCGATGGAGGAAAAGAAACAAGGAAAAATAACATTGCGTGCCTGGATTGCCGGAACAATCGGGGCCATTATGGGGGTGGAGTTCTGCCACGTATATCCTCCATTCGTAACCATTCCAGTTGTCGCAGGCCTGGTTTACGCTTGCGAACATCTTGGTGCCCTTGGTGCCTCAACGAATAAGCTGGATGAACAAGGCACAAGCATGCTCAAAACAGCCCGCACACTCGATATGGCGCTGGGCGAGATCGGAATTTTGCTCAATCGTCTAGGGACGATTAAGTGGACCGTAAAGGTGACAGGCGCTCTTAAGGAGGGCTTTAAAGTATTCGGTGTATATGCGGTTTGGGATGATCTTCCCAAGTTTGACGACATAACAAAAACTGGATCGCTTAACATGTTCACCGTAAGATGGGAATCTTGGAAAGATGGTGTAGTGGCCGAGGACGACGGTTCGCTATTCCATACATTGCTCCAGAGATTTAAAGTCAGCCCCACCGCAAAAACGCATTTTATGGCCCGGCTACCGGTTGCCAGGAAAACTAGGCAAGGGAAAACACAATGGTTGCTCCCTGCTGCAGCCGATGACACGTCCAATGTCTTGGGGCTGTTTCTGCAACTCGTTCAGGTTCGGATGATCAACAATTGGTTGACTGAACGTGCAGTCGACAGTGGGAAGGAATTGGAGAGCTTGGCCGCCAAACTGGATTTGGAACGAGGACAAACTTACGAACTCACTTGTCGCAAGACTCGCCGAGATGGCTCTGAGGGGAGGCAGAAAAGGACTAATCCTGAATTCGCAATTGACTATAAACGAACAAGCTCAGATATCAAGCGGACGGAAATCAATAACACAGACTTTTCAAAGCTCTTAGCCTGCCTGTCTGACTTATTCGCAGACTACAATCCTGGACCCCAAACGTACAGATCTCGCTCGGCCACCCTCCTATTGAAACATAAGGTGACAGGTACTACTCTCTATTGGCAGACTGTCAAGGGTATTCGCTTACCCCTCATGACCTCCCGGCCCTATCATGTGCTGCTCCAAGCGAACTCGACTATTCCTTGGTTAACGCTAATTGGTAGTCCGAGAGCGCCCCTACGCAAAGATCTCCCGCACCCCAATGATCGCGGATTGAGTGAGCGCCGTCGAAAACTGGGTGAGCGGCTGGAGTTCTCGTATGCCGTCGCATTGGTTGTTGGCAATCCAGCCCTTAATCTCATAAGGAATGACGTAAAGGTTAAACGATACAACCTTCCGGTTCCCGGTCCTACAACGCAGCAGGACTGGGGCAAAGATTATGCATTCGATCTCCTGGCAACTCCAGACAAACCGGCCTTCGATGAAATGGCTGGAGAATTCGCCAACGAGTTGGAGGCTTCGGGAACGAGGCTAACTTTAGGTGCTACGAGCAGATTGCAAGCGAACGAGTTAAGGCATTCTGTTCCCACGGAAATATACTTAGTGGGGCGAATCTTGGAGTCCGCTTGGAACGACAGGAGCTGTTCGAGCATGAGTGATTTTGTTAGGATCTTAGGCGAGGACCTTCAGGTCCACACTGCCGGTCCATTCTACGAACTGGTGACTGTTTTCGTCCAGCAGCAGAACCGTCTCGGGGCTGAAAAGAACGGCAGGCCACCCTGTGGGGAAAATGAAGTTGTGCAGCAGTTAATCTGGAGAAACATGTGAGTCTTCCCGGGGGCCAAATCGGTGGGCCAGAACTTGGCTCAGATCAGCAGGCGACTTTAGCTAAACTGCTTGAGGCGTTAGAGGAATGCTCGGCAACCGTGGCGAAAGCTGTCTCAGAAAGTATTCGTGACGCTGACAATCCAACAGAATTGACTCGAAAATGTCATTCGGCGATCTTCATGTTGCATGCCCGGAGAGACCCAGTTTGGAGAAAGCAAGTGGAACATGTTCTAAATGCTGGCTGGATCCTTTCAGATCCATCGTCAGAATCCGCTAGCATTCGGAGGTCGTTTGAAAGGACTGATCGGGTCGCGGAATTTAAGCAATTCGGCTACTCGGGTAAGAGTTCATCTGGCAGGCGCATGAGAATGGAGTTGCTTAGCGCGTGTTGGCTTATTAGCTACTTTCTTGGAATTCGACAGGAGGTTATGCGAAGCTCCGTACTACGGCTTTCAAACTTTTCCGGTAGCATCCCGCTTGGCCTAAGTTATTGGTTGGTAGCTGGAGGAGTCGTAGACGACGAGCGTTTCGCTATGTCGCAGGGCTTATCTCGCGAACCCCTCTATATTTGTCGCAGAAGCTCTCACCTAGTAAAGCACGACTTCCGCACGCCTGAATACCTATCGGATTGCCCCACCCTTACGAAGAATTTGCATTATCTTGCTATCCTTTACAGCGGACTCCAACTCGCTTTCTTTAGCTCTAGTTGCGCGCAGTTTATATGCGACGACCGAAAAAAAATGATATTTGTTTTTTCTGAGAGTGATTTGCATATGATCCCTTGGTGGGAAAAGGCCCCTGACACGAAATCCAGCGGGGCCTTTGGCATGCAATTCATTATTCCGGAACGCTTCCCGAGCGTTGAGGGGGTGGTGGGAACCTTTCTCGGAATTGGTAGCTATGGGAAGTTCGACATGTCTTGTCCACAATATGGCGGATACTATCTTGAGAAGGAGAATCTCATTCATCACCGCGCGGAAGTGGCCGAGATTCTGGAAGGGAAGCCAGATTTGTTAGAGTGAGGGGCACTGATATCAAGAAAAGTTCTAATCGCGTACACTTCGGAGTACCACACTGTAAAGAGCTCGTCCTTGGGCTCTTCTCGACCCATTCAAGGTTCGCCTAACCGAGCAAAATGAACCAAGGACGGAGCGTTAGAAGGAAACGGCCCGAGCCGCAGCACGGCTATGGCTTGGCGTCGAGAAAGTCGTTCACCATTGGGACGATCATGGATATCCGCTGCATCAGTGTCACGTGGGTCGTGTCGGGCAAGATGGCCAATCGCGATGTGGAGCGCGACCCCATGTCGCCGTGAACCTCACCACCTTTTAGGCGAAACATCTCCGCGACGTGCGCGAGCCGAACGCCGTCGGCGTCGCCGTGTATGAAAAACATTGGCGCCATGGTGGCCTTAAGCTTGTCGGCTCCGAAGTCGTACCCTTTCGAGGCCGTGGCGACGATTCGCTGGACGAACTTCGGAAAGTCGTCCGGAGTCGGACTCAGCTTCTTGTACTCGGTCTCAATGGGCGAGCCTTTGAAATCGTCCGCCGTGAGTTTCGAGATAGATTCGAGCGATCCTGCGACCATGCCGTCACTGCGGAACGTGGACGAAATGATGACTGCTCTTCGCACTTTGTCCGGATGGCGGATAGCACACTCCATCGCCACGGCTCCGCCCATGCTGTAGCCGATAATGTCCGCTCGCGGGATTTTGAGATAATTGAGCAATGCGGCCACGTCGTCGGCGAGGTTTTCGTAGGTGATATCTCGTGGGACGTCCGCCGTCCGGCCGTGACCCTGCATTTCGACGGCAATGACTTTCCGTGTTTTGGAGAGTTCGCTGATCCAACCGTCCCAGTTGTTGGTGATGGTCATGAACGCGCCGTGAAGCAACACCACCGGTTCGCCGTTACCGTGGACTTCGTAGTACATGTTGATTCCATTGACTGGCGCGTAGCCCGTCGTTGGCTTCTGCTGCGCCGACGCGACAGTCATCACAAGCATCATTAAAAGGAGCGCTGTCGTCCGCACCACCGATCGCCGGCCGGAAGCGTTTGTTTGATGGATTGGCAGCATCATTTTGTCTCCGTGCCTGATCCCAGGCTGGAAAGAAGCTCGTCGAGTTGGTCGAGCGCCTCGGGCATCGCGCCCGTCGATCCGCACTCAAGCGCTTCCGTCGAGGGATAGCGATCGAGCAGGACCACCAACGTCTTGCCTTCGTTTTCATCGAAGGTCACCGTGGTGACGGTCTGGCCGGCGTCACCTTCATCGCTGGTCCAAACGAGGCGCGAGTGCGGTGTTACTTCGAGATACGTGCCGAAGAACTCCATCGTCGAATCTTCGTAGGGAAACACCAAACGATACTGCCCCCCAACGCGAACATCCATTTCGCAGGAGAGCAGGGTCACCCCAAATGATTTTGGCACCCACCATCTCCTGAATAGTTCTGCCTTGGTCCACGCCTCGAACACGAGGCGCGCAGGCGCGTTGACGGTGCGTTTGACGACGAGTTCGAGCTCCGACTTTCGCTCCACACCCGTACCGTTCTCCGTGGGGGCAGTCTCATTTTCTCTATTTCGATCCATTTGCGATCTCCTTCCGTTTCAATTCCTCGACAACATTGTCCAACTCGTCGAAGCGCGCGGACCAGAGCTGGCGATACCCCTCGATCCATGCCGCCTCTTCTTCCAGTCCGCGTATGCCGAGCTTGCAGGTCCGCACGCGCCCAACCTTCTCCGTGCGAACGAACCCCGCTTGCTCCAGAACCCCGACATGTTTCTTCATGCCCGTAAGGGTCATGTGGAACCTCTCGGCAAGGGCCGTGATCGAAGCGTCCGCACGCCCCAGTTGCTCGAGGACGCCGCGTCGTGTGGCGTCCGAGAGCGCGCCGAACGAGCTGTCGAAGTGGGTTTGACTATACTGAACCATCTGGTTCAGTATACCGCATGGGCTGTCGATACCAAACTGGCCGTTCGACAGTGCTTTGACGATGAGCATCGTGCTAACTCTCGACGTAGCGGTATTGGTAAACGGATTCGTCCCACAAACGATCTCCCAAAAGAGTCGTGGGATCTCGATTCTTACCTATGTGTCAAAAGGTAAAAGGAAAAGATGGCAAAGCTGGTATTTGGAATGATGCAGTCTCTCGACGGGTACGTCGCCGGTATTGACGGCAACCCAGCCGTACCGGCGCCTGGCCCAGAGCTTTCTCGCTATTTTATGGACCATGTGCGTGGCTTAGCGGGCTGCTTATATGATCGGCGAATGTACGAGGTGATGCGCTACTGGGATGAAGATCAGCCTGAGTGGGATGAAGGTGATCGGGATTTCGCGGCACTATGGAGGGGACTGCCAAAGTGGGTCGTATCCCGGACGCTAAAATCGGTTGGTCCGAACGCAACGCTTGTCGTAGACGACATCGAGACCTTCGTGAGGCGGCTAAAGTCGGAAGTCGAGGGGGACATCGATGTAGCTGGGCCCGAACTGGCGGGGAGCCTCACCGCTTTTGGTCTTATCGATGAATTCAATCTCTACTTCCGCCCGTTCGTCGCAGGGGGTGGCAAGCCCTACTTCGCCGGCCCGACCCCGCTACTCCGGCTTGTAGAATCAAGTAGGGTAGGCGAGGATGCGGTTAAACTAACTCTCGTCCCGGTCTAGTGCCGAGTAGGGACGAGAAAGTCGCTCCACGTACCCAATGCAGATCATCGCGCTGATCATCGTAACAGCCTCAGGCCTCTGGCTCGTGGTGGTCTCGCTCTTGATGGCGCTACGGCCCCAATACGCCCTGCAACTCCTCGAGAAAATGACTTCCAGTTTGGCCGGGGCCAACTGGCGACTGCAAGTGACAGAACAGGGTCTAAGGATAGTTGCCGGCGCGGCGCTTATTGTTCGTTCGCCCCTGTCGAAGCTGCCGTTGGCCTTTGAAGTGGCAGGGTGCTGTCTCGTTATTACTTCGATGGTGATCTTGGCCCTGCCAATCCGATATCACGCTTCCTATGGCCACTTGTTGACTCGGTGGCTCAGCCCGTTGGCGATTCGTGTCTTGTCCCCAATACCGGCGATCGTGGGGGTGGGGATCGTCTTTGCCGCCTTCTAACCCGGTCTGCAGGCTGCGTTTGTAAGGAAAATATCGGCAAAGCTTTCTCTAGCCTGAGTCAAACTGCCATAACCGTCCGGGTTCGGAGCAGCGGTTTCCGCGAAAGGACGCAGTCGGGGGTGGGCCGTACTCGGCAAGGATATCCATCAATGTGTCGATTTGATGGGACGACACTCGCATCGGACTGATAAGCTCTCCTCACTCATAATATGAATACTATGAAAGTGATTTATCGTACTCCGACGGTTACGTCGTTAGGCGGCCGAGATGGAAATGTTCGCAGCGCTGACGGCTTGCTTGACCTGCAATTAGCGCCCCCCAAAGAGATGGGCGGCCTGGGCGGCAAGACCAATCCGGAGGAACTGTTTGCCGCTGGTTACGCCGCGTGTTTCCACAGTGCGTTAAAGCGAACCGCCGCGGATAAGAAGGTTGCCATCGGTAAATCGACCGTTGAGGCTCACGTCAGCCTTGGGGCGAACGACAATGGCATCGGTTTCTCGTTGGCCGTCGAGTTGCACGTCATCCTGCCCGACGCTGATACTGAACAGGCAAAAGATGTAGTGAGGGGAGCTCACATTATATGCCCCTACTCCAATGCCACGCGAAACAACATCGAGGTCACTCTCACCGTGACTTCAGCGGATGGCGCCCTTCACACGGTGGAATGAGTCAAGGATTTGTCCTGCATCGAATAGGGGCCCACGTGTTCCCTTAGGCGCGCTTTCGGCGTATCCCGGCCGTCAGCAGGGCCATGCCGAAAATCGGAGTCAACAAATAGAACGGATTGAGCTTAGATGGCCCTGCGGGAGCAGCCATGGCGCTTCTTTTCTTAACGAAGTAGATATCGTCCGCTGCGGGCCTAGGGAAGTCGTTATCCACGAACGTTTCCACCTGCACGTCGTCAGGAATCGCCTCCGCAGGAATCTTCACTTGTTTCGCAAGCAGTGCCGAAGAAGCTTCCGGAACCGGCGCACTCCAACTCGGCGTCTTCCAGGTTTCGCCATTGGGGCCGATATTGGCGTCGTAATCGCCGACTGAAACGAAGTAAACCCGTAAAGTGCCCTTCTTATTAACTAGAATATTTGAAGTCGGCACGTAGAATGGGTTATAGGGTTCTTGAGTGTGAAAGCTCATTCGGATGGTTCCAGTTGAGGCGGCAAGCTTTGTTTTATCGATAACCTTGAAAGCGGTTAGGTACCATCCTCGGCCGCAGTAGCGCTCTGCCCATTTCTCAACTTCGGGCGTGGAGACGTACCCATGAGCATTCATCCAGTCATTGATCGCATGAGCGTCAGGCGACAATAACGTGGTTGCGTGGTATCCCGCCACATCTGCTTCTTGAATCACCTGGACCTCGGCCGATTTACCAGCCCTACCGCCGAATCCTCCTGCTCCTGCGGAGAATCTGTTTATGGTTTGGGGCGCCAGACTAGCCAGAGTGACAAACGCTTTGTTGGAAGCTTCGTGCAGATCGGGCTTGCCCGGAGTCGGCGCGATGAATCCAAAGTCACCCGCTCCAGAGCGGAACTTCGCGTTTCGAATGAAGTGCTCGGTCTGGTGCGCTTCGTCCCAAATTACGATATTTGTTTGGTCCCCGAAGACGACCGGCTGACCCGGAGGTCCGACGCCAGAACAAGCCCAAAGAGAGCCTGTCAGAAGGCCGGCGCCCACTGTAACTGCACCTGCTTTGCTTAAGACGGAGATTCCGGAGCGACGAGAGAGTTTCGTGTGAAGGTGGGCGTGTTCCATGAATCTCTGACGGGCGGGAGTTCCGCTAGTTTTGGAATATTGTTCTAAAAAGTCTTGCAAAAACGCTCTGGTGACGCGTTATGGAGCTTCAGCCGAAACGGCAACGGCCTCGTGTCCGACTCTGTCAAAGTTAGGGTGTGCAGGGAAAAGCTTTTTCAGTAATAGAGCGGCCTGATATAGGACAGCGATGGGTTCGCCTCGATGACTTCATTCTCGGACCGATGGAATTGATCGACTCAGAAGTTGTGGCCCAGGACCCACACTTCAGCCTTTATTGCGTCGATCTCGAAGACCAAACGGCAGTATTCGTTGAGACACCGGATGACGCATCGCTCGGCAATGCGACCTTTATGTTCGAAGTACAGCGATCCGCCGCGAAGCGTATTGTAAAGATCCCGCTGGAAGCGATGCACCATATTGCCTCGCATGCGCCTATCGACCCCAATAATATCGCGCTAATCTA
>Ga0206906_1037_pt1 | contig 21379 bp, 22 predicted proteins | sample Alteio_BWOrgHeat_79_FD_152935 | JGI IMG/M metagenome (GOLD analysis project Ga0206906, IMG submission 152935) | Enriched cells from forest soil in Barre Woods Harvard Forest LTER site, Petersham, Massachusetts, United States -... | ecosystem: Environmental > Terrestrial > Soil > Temperate forest >...
GACCGCGCTGTAAAAGCTGCGCGCGCTGCTTTCCAGGAGGGCAGCCCGTGTATCGTAATAATTCGGATTCCGTGTATTTTTTGCAATTGCTTCGTTAACAGATAGGAAGGCAGTATCATAGCGGTTGCTGTAATTTGCAAGATCCCAGGCATAATTATTTAAAAGGTCGGGATCACGTTCTTTTGTAAAAGAAAAGATATTATTATAATATACCGCAACACTATCAATTTTTTTCCTCCCCTGATAAAATTCTACAATATCTTTCAAACCAGCAACGATTATTGCGCTATCGGAATGAAGATCAAGAGAGAATAACCATTTTTTTAAAGCTTCAACGTCCCCCTCCTGTTTGAAACGAAAATAAGCGTATTCTGCTTCAGCCTGCCTCATAACTTCCGGAGTTTGCCCGAAATTCGGATTTGTCGCGAGTAATTGATAATGATACATGATGCTGTCATAATCAAACCGTGTCATCATCCTGTCGAGATAATTCCTATGCTTTTCCAGATTTTTCGGATCACTCCAAAATTCTTTCCCCAAAGCTTGCACAGTATTTTTGCCCGCAAGATAATCTTTAATAGTCTGAAGGAATTGCGTTCCGGAAAAATTTTGCAAATCGATAATTCGCTCGATTTCCGTACCATCAGGATTGACAATGATCGCCGTAGGGCGGGAAACAATATTATATCCTTTTTCTAATTTATCAAGCCGAAGCCCAAGATTGCGAAGACTATCGAACCCCACAGATGGCGGAGGATCAATAGAATAATCATGCACGGCAAGCTCAAAATTCTTTGTGAGAAAGATAATAACCTCAGGTTCGTTCAAAAGAGTATCGCGGACATAGATACTTTTCGGCTCGACATAATCTACATCGAATGCAAGCACAGGGCGATGACTTTTCTGCGAAGCAGCCATCGCTTCATCAAAAAAATTCGTGATTGGAAATTGAAATTCATGCCGTGAAATAATTGCGCCCAACGTATCCCGAATTGCAATATTATTCGTAGTATTGGAACCATTATTTTTCTTTTTTTGCGCGAAAAGGGACCTTGAAGAAAAAATTAAAATTAGAGCCGAGAGGAAAAGTATTGTCATTCTGAGCGAAGCGAAGAATCTAAATTTTCGATTGTCTGAAAGTTCAGATTCTTTGCTTCGCTCAGAATGGTAGGCTAATAAATTACTCTCCACGCTCTTTAATCCTCTTGATCGTCTCCTCATCAAACCCTGCTTTGCGTAAATTCTCATCATCCTGAATGGTATTATAGACAAGATGAAGCATTTTCTGCGACATTCCCATCATCGAGAACCCACCATCATGGAAAAGGTTTTGCATTGTTACCTTTTTTGTCAGATCGGATAGCAGCGTTACGCAATAATCGCCGCATTCCTCTGCACTTGCATTTCCAAGCGGAGCAAGCAGATCGGCAAAGTAGTACATCTTATCGAAATCCTCGATTCCGCTTCCGGCACGCGTCCATGTTGGCGATTGTGACACTGTATTAACTCGAATCTTCTTTGCACCAAGCCTGCTGCCGAAATTCCGGGCAATCGATTCCAAGATCGCCTTCGCCTCTGCCATATCGGTATAGGTTGTGAACGGTCGCTGCGCTGCCATGTGCGTCAAAGCAAGAATGCTCGAATAATCATTCATTGCGTCGTTCGCAAGCGCCGAATTTATTAGCTTGTGCAGTGAAAGCCCGGATACATCGAGCGTCTTCATGTACCAATCATAATTCAGATTCTCGTACGGAATGCCTTTACGTATATTCGCCGACATGCCGACTGAATGTAGGAAAAAATCAATTTTTCCGAATTTTTCTTTAACTGTCTTGAAACAGGTATCGATCTCCTGCATGTTTGTCGCATCGCAAGGAATCAGCGGCGCATCGCCGCACATTTTGGCAAGCTCCTGCGGCTTGCCGATTCGAAGTGCAAGCGCTACATTGCTGATGGCAAGCTCCGCGCCTTCGCGATATGCTGCCGTAGCAATATGCCAACCAATGCTCGACTCATCCAAAGGACCGAAGATAATACCCTTCTTCCCTTTCAGTAATCCATAAGATTTTTCCGCCATAAATGTGGATTTTGTGTGAGAGACATAAACACGGAATGGAGGGTAAATGTCGCAGGGGTTGGAGTCTACTCCTTTTTCTTATAGGTGTAGTTTACTTTTTTCCCATTCGTAATATGACGGAGGTAAGTCATAAGCTTGACGTAATCCCGGCTCCTTTTCATTGATCGGATTGAGAATAATGAGACGGCTACCTGGAAAATATTGCTGTCCGAGACTTGTCGATATCCCGTCATAGATATTACCATTTCGCAGATCTACGATCACCCAGCTTTGACAGGACGCACTACAGCCCCATTGGACAATACAAAAATGACCTGCAAAATTTACTCCGCGCTTCACTCCAAGCGTAATTGCTGTTTTAAAATGTTTTCGGATGGGTTGCTCCTCCAATTGATAGACGCATGTTTTCCTGAATCCACAGGGACAGCAAAATCCTTAAAATCATAAGGCGATTTAAAAACTCGGACGCTATCCGATCCATTTTTATTCAATGCTGTTTTGCCCGAAACAAATGAATCGGCAGAGCTGATAAAAAAAACTGCCATGACCATCAGGTGAAAGCTGACTCTATAAAACATGGCGAGATGATTATTTAAGATTTATTCGAAATACTACTTTATTGTCTATGCTATACCCGCCCTGATCTTCAGTGTAAAACACAATAAATGACGTAACCCCACTCCGTTTCTTTTCTTCGATCAAGTCCTTCACTGCAAAAGAAACCGCCCTAAATGTGCCTTTTCCCTTACTGGTTAAAACTCGGTTATTGTTTTCGTCTTCAATAGTTAATAGTGTATGGCAATCATCGCAAGGAGTATCACGGAAATATTTTACTCTAATTGAATCGTTATCATTTATCGAAGATGTTTTTATTACAATTTTAGCTCGCGTCTCGGAGTAGTCATCAAACTCTCCGATTTTTTTCTTATTATAGAATACATGCCAGAAATCTATGGTGTCACATTTCGCTGGCAAAGCAAATCCTTAGACCATCAAAAGTAACAATGACTTCTTCATTACTTATTGCTCCTCTGCGCCGCCGTCAACGTATTCCGCAGCACCATTGCAATTGTCATCGGACCGACACCTCCGGGGACGGGTGTGATTGCCGAGGCAATGTGTTTCACTTCGTCGAAATCCACATCGCCGACTAAGCGAGAGCCGGATTTTTTTGTGGCGTCGGGAATACGGTTCATTCCGACATCGATCACGACTGCTCCTTCGCGAACCATATTTGCTTTGATGGCAAGCGGCGCACCCATTGCGGCTATGACAATATCGGCAGTTTTTGTAAATTCCGAAAGACGATTCCCGGCACCAGTATGAGCAAGTGTTACGACGGCATTAGCGCCTTTTGCTTTTTGCACAAGCAGCGCGGCAAGGGGTTTGCCAACAATATTCGACCGACCGACTATGACGACATGCTTGCCTGAAACTTCGATGTTATCCCGAATCATCATCTCGATAATTCCTGCCGGAGTGCAAGGCGCAAAATAATTTCCTTTGCCAATGGAGAGTCTGCCGACATTAACCGGATGAAATCCGTCAATATCTTTAGCTGGATCGATGGCTTCAATAACCTTTTCTTCTGTAATATGTTTGGGCAGCGGTAGCTGGCAAAGAATTGCATGAGTCAGAGGATCGGCATTTAGCTTGGCAATATGATCCAGCAATTCGCTCTCGGAGATTGTTTCAGGAAGGCGGAGTGTATCACCTGCGAAGCCTGCTTCTTCACTTGAGGTACCTTTGTTGCGGACATACACTTCGCTTGCAGGATTATTGCCAACAAGGATAAAAGCAATGCGAGGCTTGATGCCCGTTCGCTTCGTGAAGATCTCGGCTTCGGATTTTACTTCCGTGCGGATCTGTGCGGCGATTGCTTTGCCGTCAATAATACGGGCGATATGTTGTGGGACATCAAGCATGGCTATGCTAACACGAATCTTACTCAATATGTCATTCCGAACGAGATTTTTTTCTGGTTTAGCAGAAAAAACGATGTGAGGAATCTCCTAATAATTGGCTGAACGTCACTGGCTACAATCTATACAGTGGATTCCTCAGTCGCCAAAATTCGCTAAAGCGAATTTCGGCTCCTTCGGAATGACATGTAGAACGAAATTACCCTTCAACAAGAACTGCCTCAGTTTTTACTTCCTCGGCAACGGGCTTGGCTTTATTCTCGAACTCCGGGAAAATAATTCTTTCTATAGAAAGCGCATGACCTGTTTCGCGGTCAACTTGCAGGATCACGCCGGCAATCTTTACTTCGCCAGTTGCGGTTTCGTATTTATGCGGCGTTCCGAGCATGAAGCGTTTGATGGCAATATCCGTTCTAAGTCCTACGCAGCTATCGTACGGACCTGACATGCCGACGTCTGTTATGTACGCAGTACCTTTTGGCAAAATTCTTTCATCAGCCGTTTGAACATGCGTGTGAGTGCCAACGACTGCACTCACTTTGCCATCCAAGAAAAAACCCATTGCCTGTTTTTCTGCAGATGCTTCGGCATGCATATCAACAAGAATGATCGGTGTTACTTCGCGGATATTCTGTACTGCCCATTCGGCAGCTTTGAACGGATCGTCGATTGGTGGCAAAAAAACTCTTCCCTGCACGTTCAGGACTCCAACCTTCGTGCCTTCTTTTGTTATGAAGACAGCATAGCCTGAACCGCCATTCTCTCTTGGATAATTCAAAGGTCGAAGTATTCGCCGCTCTTCACGCAACAGCGGGCGGGTTTCCCAACGCTCCCAAATGTGATTGCCGCTTGTAATAATATGCGCACCCGCGGCAAAGAGTTCTTCGGCATGTTTTTTCGAAAGTGCTTTACCGTCATAAATATTTTCACCATTAACGATAACTGCTTCGGCATCATGCTTTTCGGCAAGAGATTTCAAAAATTTGGTGACCATTGCCAAGCCATTCAAGCCGACAATATCGCCGATAAATAATATATTCAATGTATCAGACATCCGTGGTGCGTTAGTTCTAAGTTGTGGGTGATAGAAAACGTGGCGTTTTAATATAACACCAATTCCTGAGGAAATGTCAAAGAAAAGCGAGGTAGATAATGGAAATTGCCTCTATAGCAGCAAAAATGAGGATGTAAACATACCACTTCTTAGTATCGGCTTTGAAAAAAGACAGAATACCTAGAGCAAGAATCAATATGCAGCAGATGAATAAAATCGCTATGCTTGTTACTTCGTGTTTAATCATGATAATGTGATTTTTCTATTGCAACTCTACCAGTGCTTCGACAGCATTCGGAATTGCCGATGAATACCTTTGATATAATTCCTCAAGATCTGAATTAATTAGATCTTCTATTACGAGATTTGTACCACCAGTAGTGCCGAGAACCTCAGCTTTAACATTCGCTTTCTCCGCAAATGAAAATATTTCCTGTACATTTTCGGGAATTGCACTAATAACAACTCTTCCCTGGGCCTCTCCGAAAAGATAATGATCTTTTCTCGAATATTGCGACGGAATAATTCTTGCTCCGATCATATTTGCAAAACAGCTCTCTGAAAGAGTTACTGCCAATCCGCCCTCGCTGATATCATGTGCGCTCTTTAATAATTTTTTCTCGGCAAGGGAAACCAGAAGTGCGATAAGACGGGATTCTGCCCCTGGATCTTCTTTCGGAGCATGACCTGCTGCTTTGCCTTTATTACAAAGTGCCAGATATTCGCTCCCGCCTAAACCATCATATTCCGTATCGGACATGAACGCAGATAATAGTACAATGGCATCACCTTCATTTTTAAATCCTGCGCTGACCTCATTATCAATATCGTCTATAACTCCCAGCATTCCGATCGTGGGAGTCGGATAGATCGCCCCATCGGGACTCTCATTGTAGAAGCTGACATTACCTCCGGTAACAGGCGTTTCAAGTGTGCGGCAAGCATCCCCCATACCGCGAATTGCTTCAGTGAACTGATAGTAAACTTCAGGATCGTATGGATTGCCAAAGTTAAGGCAATTTGTGATTGCCAAGGGTTTAGCACCGGTGCACGCAACATTTCTGGCAGCTTCGCAGACAGCGATCATTGCGCCACGATAAGGATTTAGATAGACATAACGTGAATTACAGTCAGTCTTTACAGCTAATCCTTTCGAAGTACCTTTAACTCGGATAATGGACGCATCGCTGCCTTCAAGATCCATTGTATTCGTCCGAACCATCGAATCATATTGCTCATAGACCCATCGCTTAGATGCAATATTCGGAGAGGCGAGAAGTTCTTTCAACATCTGATTTGGATCTTGGACATCCGAAATAGAATTCAGATCAAAATTCCTTACTTCATTAAGATAGGAAGGTTCTCTTGTCTCGCGTTGATATACCGGCGTCATATCACCTCCAAGGGCTAAAGCCTTCGAAGGAATATTGGCAACAACTTCGCCATGATAACTTATTTCGACATTACCGGAATCCGTAACCACTCCTACAACTTCAGCCTGCAAATCCCATTTCGTAAAGACAGATTTTATTGCCTCGACATTTTTCGGTTCAACGACAACAAGCATTCTTTCCTGAGATTCGGAGAGCATAATTTCATACGAAGACATCGTAGCTTCGCGAAGTGGGACTTTATTCAAGTCGATCTTCATGCCCGTTCCGGCTTTGGCGCTCATTTCGGATGTGGAACATGAAATTCCTGCCGCTCCCATATCCTGCATTCCAACCACAAGTTTCTTCTCAATTGCTTCAAGGGTGGCTTCAAGCAAAAGCTTTTCGGTGAACGGATCGCCGACTTGCACAGTAGGACGAAGTTCCTCAGCCGCTTCGCTAAATACAGCACTTGCAAGAAGACTTGCTCCATGAATACCATCTCGCCCCGTACTCGAACCCACGATCATTACGATATTCCCAATACCTTCAGCCGTTGCACTGACCGTTTTGCCATGTTCGACAATTCCAACAGCCATTGCATTGACAAGCGGATTTCCCTGATAACATTTATCAAAGTAAACTTCTCCAGCGACAGTCGGTACACCGAATGAATTCCCATAATCGGCAATTCCATGCACAACTCCACGAAGAAGAAATTTTGTGCGCTCATTTTCCAATGATCCGAAGCGAAGTGAATTCAGAGCGGCAATCGGTCTTGCCCCCATGGTGAAAATATCACGCAAAATTCCGCCAACACCTGTTGCCGCCCCTTGGTATGGCTCAATTGCAGATGGATGATTATGCGATTCTATCTTAAATGCGACTGCCAAGCCATCGCCAATGTCAACAAGCCCGGCATTCTCCTCGCCAGCTTCAACAAGTAAATTCTTACCTTTTCTCGGTAACGTCTTTAACTGAGTAATGCTATTCTTATAGGAGCAATGCTCGCTCCACATGACGGAGAAGATGCCAAGTTCAGTATACGTTGGGATTCGACTGTTCAAGATAGAAATGATCTTATCGAATTCATCATCGATAAGTCCAAGTTCAAGCGCAGTTTTTTTTGCTTCGGCGAGTGTGAAAATTTTATTGGTCATTCAAAGATAACTTTTGGATTGCTTGGTAAACACCACCACTTTTAAAATAAGTCGCTTAATTAAATAAATTAGCGGAGCAGTTTCTTCTACGATTTGTGTTTCAATGCCTTAAATCAAATAAGACTATGAGCGGATTCCGCACAAAAGCAATTCATATCGGACAAGAACCTGAACAACTAACCGGCGCAGTTACTGTTCCTGTCTTTCAAACCTCCACGTATGCACAGCATGAACTTGGAGGGCATCCGCCTTTTGATTATGCGCGCACCATAAATCCTACACGCATTGCCCTCGAAAAAAATCTTGCTGCTTTAGAGAATGGTTCTTACGGGTATTCCTTCGCTAGCGGTATGGCGGCTATTGCTGCGACACTATCTTTGGTAAAAAACGGTGATCATGTAATTGCAGGAAATGATATGTACGGCGGCTCATATCGGTATTTTTCTCGAATTCTTTCGGAAGATGGAATCGAATTCACATATGTGGATATGCGCGAAGCGAAAAATATCGAATCAGCAATAAAACCGAACACGAAACTCATCTATTGTGAGACGCCTACGAATCCGATGATGAATCTTGTCGATCTCTCAGCTGTAGGTAAAATTGCTAAGGCGAAGAATTTGATTTCTGTCGTTGATAATACGTTCATGTCTCCGTATTTTCAGAATCCGTTGGATTTGGGAATTGATATTGTACTTCATTCGGCTACAAAATATATCGGAGGGCATTCCGATGTTATCGGCGGAGTAGTAATTACTACGAATTCTTTGTACGCAGAGAAAATAAAATTTTATCAGAATTCTGCCGGAGCTGTGCCAGGACCTTGGGATGTCTGGCTGTTGCTTCGAAGCGTGAAGACGTTGGCGTTAAGAATGCAAGCCCATAACGCTAATGCTATCGAGATCGCAAACTTTTTATCGAAGCAACCAAAAATTAAAAAGATCTATTATCCCGGACTTTCATCTCATCCACAACATGAACTTGCAAAGAAGCAAATGCGGGGGTTCGGCGGAATTATTTCCATCGAAACAGGTAGCATGGAGAATGCAAAGAAATTTACTTCTGCTTTAGAAGTTTTCACCCTCGGTGAGAGTTTGGGTGGCGTTGAATCGCTTGTCTGCCATCCTGTAACGATGACACATGGCTCTGTTCCACCTGAGCGCCGCGCGGAGCTCGGGATCACCGATGGTCTTATTAGACTAAGCGTGGGCATCGAAGATTTAGATGACCTTATGACTGATATGAAAAGAGGATTGGATGCTTTATAAAAAAATAGGTCGTTTAGGACTTATAGGACTTATAGGTCTAATATCATGCGCAAAATCCGAAAAATTGGATGAGGATGAGATGCACTATGTAAAAATGACGCTTGCCATCACTAATGCCCGCATTGCCTCTCACGATTCCCTTCAACTCATTGGAAAGCTCGATTCGGTCTATAAAAAATTCGGTACAAGCAAAGAAAATTATATCAAGCAAACAACTGATTTTGCCAAAATACCTGACCGCGCAGGAATAATTTTTCGGGCTATTGCCGATTCGCTGAATGTAAAATAATTATAGCTGGAATATCCTCGAAATATTAAATCCTAAACTGATCCCTCCCTTGAGCCAGTTCTGCGTTGTTTGGGTAATGAAGGCACGCTCGTTCATTCCGGAGCAGTTCGTCAGATGTACCTGAAATACGTGTCCTCCCGTTTCGATGTCAAACCCGACGGAAAGTGCGTCATAGGTCTGAAAAGGCGTCGTCGGATCATACGTCACAAATGGCTGAGCCAATAGGCTGTTGAATGGGTGATACCAATCAAAAGTAAAGGAAATCCGGTTCGTTAACCTGATCCTTCCTCCGAATCCAAGAGCGAAGATATTATGCGGTTCACTTGTAAGCGCAACGAGATTATAATGAACCAGTGTCGGAGAAAGTTGAAGAGTCAGATCATCGCTGAATTTTCTGCCCACAAGAACTTGCTGGTAAAAGGCAAGCTGGGACGTAAAATAATTTGCAATATTCTGGTTCTGCCATGGCAATGTTTCTAGTGTCACTCCGGCATCGAGCACAACAGAAACAGGAGAAGCCTGTGCGCCGACCGATTGGTGAATAAGCCGGTATTTTACTAATCCATCAATTTCTTTATCAAAGCTGCTGCGTCCAAGCCCCACAAGAAGATCATTAGTAGGCGCATAATCAAAACTCAAACGTATAGAAGCCTGGTCTAATCCAAAGAATTGTCCCGGACCACTGTTAATAAATCCGAAGCGATGCAATATCCTGAAATCGAGTGAGCCTGCGCCAAGCATTTCGATCGATTGCCCATTTATGACGCGCGTGGATTTGAAGGCATTATTGATATAATCCGTTTGTGCAGTTGTATCTTTTACCAGATCAAGCAAACTGCCCGTATCCTGAGAGAGAACACGGGCAGAAAAGGCTGAAACAAGCGCAATAGCAATTGCGCATATCATTATATTTTTTTTCATGGCAGTGGGTCAAGCCAGACAGCTACGTTAAGATTTACGGTGTTCGAAATTTTATCTTTTACTACTCCTGGAATATCGATATCAAAATCGGAAAGCTGGACTTTGAAGTTTGCAGTGCCACTCACCTTTCCGCCCTTGACAAGAAGAGTACCTTTTGCAGGCACATCCTTCGTTTTTCCGTGCATTGTCAGTTGCCCAGTTATTTTTACCGGGTATGATCCGTCTTTTGTGAGATCGACATCCGAAAAATTCGTTATCTTTCCTTTATAGGTCGATTTCGGATATTTATCGCTTTCGACATAATTCTCGTTAAAGTGCTCTTGCATGAGTGCCCTATCGAACTCGAATGCTTTCAGTAGTACGGCAAGTTCTATGGCTCCGGTTTTCGCATCCAGAACGAATGTCGCCTTTTTATTTTCCGCCTTAATATCTTCCATCGGACCGGAAGCATCGAATTTTATATCAGCCGATTTTGTAAAATATTTGCTCTGAGCAAATAATTTTGGTTGTTGCAGGCACAGAGCTATTAGCGCCAAACCTACTATGGAAATTCTTTTAATCATTTTTTTTTACGTATTTCATTATTGAACTTCTGCAATGCAGCGAACGAGGACGACATCGGTGAGCATACCTGTGCAAATTCCCGTCATATTGACGGTATCGCCGGCATGAATTTTTTCGGCTTGATTGATATGCCGCACGTCAAGTTCACACGAGACATTAGCAATAGGATCGCCGGCATCAAGAGTTATGCTAATCGAACCGGTATGATCTTTTTCGACCGATTTCACTACACCGCGTGCGCAGGTAATTTTATTCAGGTATTTTGCATCTGCCTGCGCCTCGTTCTGAGTAAATTCACCAAGAAGAGCAGGGGCTGCAATGCAAACTTGCGCCGTAGCTCCTTCGAGATCGGCATTCCCTCTGCTGTATTCATAATATCCAAAGCTCGCCGCTGCTAAAACTAAAAGTGCGACTCCGCCTAAAATTCTCCATGTTTTCTTTTTCATTTTCATTTTCATATTATTTTCCCTTTCAAAAAAAAATCAGTTATTTGGTTTCCCTATATTGATCCAATGCTGTATCTTTGCTATCGAACAGGCGTCGAGTTTCGCCCCCGTCAGTGGCATTGCATTGTGCCCGGCATTATGGTTAATATCCCCCATCAGATTGCCATTGTTTACCTGCGTTATTACATCCTGGTACGTACTCAGAACAATGTTGCCGCCGATAGCCGCTGGCGTCCCATGACAGGAATTACAATTCGCATTTATAATTCCGGAGATTGTCACAGAGTATGTTACACCCGCCGTGTCGGTACAAGGTACTATTTGAGTCGTTACGCCATAGAGCTCCTGCTGCGTATCATTATAGCATCCCCCTGCGGCAATGCAGAGCATGGTAAAAAATGATATGCGCAGTAGTGTCATAGTTTGCTTTGTTCGTTCAAAAATTATACCAAGGCTGAAAGCTCTGACAAAATAAATCTTTCGGCGGGGATTCCAACTCGTTCGCTTTCTTAGGTGGAGAGTGCGATTTCGGTGTCCTTATAAGTAAGGATACGTCATAGGGTTGCTTTGTTTCAATGAATTATTTGTCATAATGAGAAAATGAAACAATTGGTCTGATATTTGTATCATACATCTAAATCCGTTACTTTTTGCGTACCTTACAAAAAATGAATAAAAGAAAAAATATTTCCTTGGTTTTCAGTTTTCTGGCAATTATAATCTATTCCTGTACGCACGTCAGCGGGACGTTTATCAGTGCACATGGCTCGAGAGCGGGAAGCTCGATGAAAGATAATTGTATGGACTGCCATAAAACCGGCGCAACCGAAGGGGGATTTACCATCGGTGGGACTGTTTTCCAATCTGATACAATATCAAGAAACCCGAATGGCACCGTTTATCTTTATGCCGGTCCAAACGGTACCGATAGCTTGATCGCAACGGTTGATGTTGACGGAGTGGGCAATTTCTATACGACCCACCAGTACGATTTCAGCAAGGGTTTTTACCCCGCCGTTACCTCTGCATTAGGAAATAAAGCATTCATGCAAACGATTACGACGAATGGCTCCTGTAACAGTTGCCACGGAGTAAGTCAGGCACATATCGTCGTGAATTAATTAATTATTCGGCGCGCCATTTCGCACCCAAATTTTAAGGGTATTTATGTCGCAATCGGAGAGTTTCGTAGTTACCGGCATTCCGTTGAAGCCTGAAGCATAAGTGACCGAGCTGATAAGCTTCCCATTATTAACCTGTGCCAGAATATCTGCGTAATTCGTAAGCAACGTACTTCCACTTGGCGACGCTCCGCTATGGCAACCGGTACAATTTATACCGATGATCGGCATAACGGATGCAGCAAAGGTAACATTGGAGGTATCACATGCATCACATTGATTATTCAACGCTCCTTGATTGATCCATTTCATAATTATGGAATCTTGTGAAGAAGATAGCGGAGGAACTGGCGGGCGCGGCATTTTATCTTCTCCGGATTTAAAAAGAACTGTATAAAGCTTGCTGGAAGAGGCACTGCCTGACCTTACATAAGACATAATCCCTGAATATGATGTGAGCCGCCCTCGCCTCGCCTCCTGAGCCACTGTGGCAGCCTGCCATCGAACAATTAGTAATAAGCGGCAGAATATCATTGACAAAATACACGGTATCAGGACTGCAAGAATGTTTTACAGTATAATGTATGGTGTCCGTACCGCCGTTATTGCCGCCATTTCCATTCCCTGTCGTATCCACCGGCATTAAGGGATTGTAGGGATGGTGCTTACATGATTCTATCGAAATGACGACGATCATTCCATAGAATATGACGAGAAAGAGGGAAAGCTGGGGTTTTCTCATAGTGAAATTCCAAAATTCTTGATTAAATCTTCTAAAAAGTACGAGTCTCGATTCCTCTGTTTTGTTTCAACAAAATAAAAATAAATATATATCTCCCCTTTTGGGACAAATCCCTTAAAAATTACGTTTTTAGCCCAAATTATGCGAATTGCAGCACATACACTCGGATGCAAGCTGAATAGTGCCGAAACTTCGGCTATTGTCGGCGAGTTTCGTATGCACGATTGGGAAATTACCCAATCTGCTGAAAATGCAAACGTCTTTCTGCTCAATACCTGCTCGGTTACCAATAATGCAGAAAAAGAATGTCGTCAAATTATCCGACGAATTTTACGAAAAAATCCAAATGCTTTCATTGCCGTAACCGGCTGCTATGCCCAACTTCGACCAGAAGAAATCGCCAGCATCGAGGGTGTAGATGTCGTGCTCGGAGCAAAAGAAAAATTTAATCTTTTTTCGCACGTTCATTCTTTCGAAAAGCTTCCCGCTCCGAAAATATTTTCGTCACCTATTGATGAAGCAACAGAATTTCATCTTGCAGCAACATCAGATACCGATGAGAGAACAAGAGCTTTTTTAAAAGTACAGGATGGCTGTGATTACACTTGCTCGTTTTGCACGATCCCTATGGCACGCGGAGAATCGAGATCTGCAGAGATCGAATATATTCTGTCCGAGGCAAAGCGGCTTTCATCGGATGGCTTTCGTGAAATTATTCTTTCCGGCGTGAATGTCGGAGATTTCGGTAAAAAGGTCGGTACAAGTTTTTACGATCTGGTTAAAGCAATAGAAGATGATGAAGAGATTACTGCACGAATTCGCATCAGCTCGATCGAACCAAATCTGCTTTCGAATGAAATCATAGAGCTTGTTTCAGCCTCAAAAAAATTCTGTCCGCATTTTCATATTCCGTTGCAATCGGGTTCGCCAAAGATACTGAAATTGATGCAGCGAAGATATACTGCTGAATTTTACCAATCTCGGATTGAAAGAATTAAAGAGTTAATCCCAAATGCCGGAATCGGCGTTGATGTGATCGTCGGATTTCCAGGCGAAAGCGATCAGGATTTTCTCGATTCTTATAATTTTATTTCAGATCTCGATATTTCGTATCTGCACGTTTTCACTTATAGCGAACGACCAGACACCAAAGCAGATCTAATGAGCCAGCGCATTCTAATTGAAAAGCGTAAAGAGCGAAATTCTATGCTTCGAATTTTATCCGAGAAGAAGCGTCAGGAATTTTACCGCAAACAAAAAGGACAAATTGTAAACGTACTTTTAGAAAGCGGAATAAAAACAGATGTTCAATCATCAGGTATTCGCGAAGGATATTCGGAGAATTACGTTCGCGTCGGTATTGACCTGAATTCTATTTCGCAAAATGCAGAACTTGCCAGAGTACAATTAGGCGAAGCAGCCGGAGAGTTTGTCCACGCAGATTTGTTACAAACTCTCACATATAGAAGTGATCTCTCACTACTGCCCATACTTCAATAGTGTTGTTCGATAAACTGAATGTGCTGATAAACACGAAACGCAAGGAGCGCCTCATGCTGCTTGGCGTTTCTTTCGCCATTTTTATTATTCAGCTTATTACGCTCCGGCCGCCCGTAGGAATCGGCGAGCCATATTGGATCGCACGTCAGCTTGCCGCCGGTCATGGATTTACGTACCCTTACCCGTTCGATTTAGTTTGGAGTGCGACCTGCTACATTCCACCACTTTATGTCTGGTTTCATGCAGCGATTATTGAATTTGGCGGTGGACTTATCGTTAGTCAGATCATTGGACTTATTTTTTTCCATGTTGCAAATTATTATTTTTACCGATTCTTTCGCAAAATCACTTCGCCCGGAATCGCACTCTCAGGATTCATCGCATTAGCCTTATATATACCACTTTGGTTGTTATCACAAAAGCCTGATCCCGATGGTTTGAATCTACTTCTCATCGCATTGACAGTATTTTTCCTCGATGATGCGATGGAGCGACCAAATAGAAAGATTTGGATCGGTCTCGGCATCTTATTTGGCATTCAGATTCTTGTTCGACCTGATATTCTTATGGGCATATGCTTCTTCGGAATTTGGCTGCTCATATATTCAGGAACAGAAAGAAAGAAAAAGCTTATTGGATATATCGGATCTATTGCAATAGCCCTGCTTATGGTATTGCCCTGGACAATCCGTAATTATGAAGTATTCAATTCCTTTGTACTAGTGAGCGCAAATTCCGGATTTAATTTTTACATGGGAAATAATCCGCAGGCAACCGGAGAATTTCCTCAAGGACTGGCAACACCGGAAAGTAATGCGATAGACTCTGCTCGTTCACAATATTTCCGCGAACATACATCACCCGTTGATCGCGACTCATACTTATATAGTGTCGGGAAACAATGGATATTCGATCATCCGAAGGATGCATTGAAACTCTGGGTGAAGAAATTCTATTTCCATTGGTGGCAGCGCGAAGAAGCCGGAGGCAGTATTGCAGCATCTGGCTGGATGATAACCGGATATAAGATCGTTTCGCTCTTTCTGCTCATTTTCGGATTTTACGGATTATTTTCGCTGAAATCCAAAAGCAGAAAAGCACTGCTCATCACATTATTTTTATATTCGACGGCGATCTCCGTAATATTTTTCACGCAATCACGCCATAGGGCGATCAAAGTCGATCCCTATCTGGTTACATTAAGTATTATAGGCATTGATGCCGCAATTAAAAAATTAAGAACCAACAATTCATAGCATGAAAATTATCTCCTGGAATGTCAATGGCATCCGCGCAGCAGAAAAGAAAGGCTTTCTTGATTACATGAATAAGGAGAAGCCCGATATCATGTGCATTCAAGAAACGAAGGCTCATCCTGACCAATTGAGCGATGCACTAAAAAATATTCCCGAGTATACTTCCTACTTTGTTCTCGGCGAGAAAAAAGGATATTCGGGTGTTGCAATTTACACAAAAATTCTTCCTAAAGAAATTACCATCGGCTTCGGCGAACCAAAATATGATGTCGAAGGCAGAGTGATATGTGCAGAATACGATGATTTTATCCTCTATAATATTTATTATCCAAATGGCGGCAGAGGTCCCGAACGTGTACAATACAAATTGGAGTTTTACGATTTCATGCTGGACAAATGGGAGAATCAGCGGAAGCTGGGAAAAAAGTTAATTCTTACAGGCGATTTCAACACCGCACATAAAGAAATTGACCTTGCTCGTCCGAAAGAAAATTCAAAAGTTACTGGATTCTTACCAGAGGAACGTGCATGGCTTGATAAGATCGCCTCAATGGGATATGTCGATGTCTTCCGCACATTCAATGAAGAGCCAGAGTGGTACACATACTGGGATAATTTCACCCGCGCCCGCGAGCGTAACGTCGGCTGGCGTATAGATTATTTTTGGGTAACCCCCGACGTAGTCCCGATGGTGAAAGAAGCTCCGATCAGAATGGAAATCATGGGCAGCGATCACTGCCCGATAGAACTCCACTTAAAATAAAGGGAAAGGAGAATTAATGGGCTTCTCCCCTTTTCCCAAGTTTCACAGGAATCGTCAATACATTTTTCCCACGTTTTACACGAAAATCCACAATATCATCGGGCTTAAATTTCCCTAACGCTCCTGTGTAATCATAAATATTTTTTATGTCTATATCTGCAAATTTAATTACGATATCTTCAGCTTTCAAGCCGGCTTTATCTGCCGGCGAACCGGCTGTTATATCCGAGATTTTCAATCCTTCGCCATCGTAACCATAATCCGGGACACCACCGACATAGACTTTGAATGTTCCGACTTTTTTTGTTGTGTCTTCCGGCACAAGAGTAAACGCTATCCGATCGGGTTTCGATTGAATCGCATCGATGCTTTTTCTGACAAGATCAAGCACTTCAACTTCGCCTATGTAATTTATTTTGTCTTTAGTGTCAGTTGCTTTATGATAATCTTTATGTAGTCCGGTAAAATAAAAAAGCACCGGAATGTTTTTTCTATAAAAGGAGGAATGATCGCTGGGACCAACGCCATCGGGCTTATAACGCATTACAAAATTATCATGCTTCAATGAATCCATTAGGGTTTTCCAATACGGCGATGTGCCTATACCTTCGACAATCAATATGCTATCTTTTAATCTGCCAATCATATCCATATTGATCATAGCTTGTGTCTTTTCTAATGGAATGTAAGGATTTTTTGCATAGTAAATACTACCGAAAAGACCTTCTTCTTCTCCGCTAAATGAGATAAATAGCAGACTACGTTTCAATTCTTTTTGATGCTTTGCATAATATTCGGCAAGCTCTAGCACTCCTGTTGTTCCGCTTGCATTATCATCTGCTCCATAATGAATTGCCTTCACAGTATCGAGCGCATTCATTCCACCCATGCCAAGATGATCATAGTGAGCACCTATTATTACTACCTCATCCTTTAATTTCTTATCATTGCCCGGTAAAAAGCCAATAACATTAACAGCTTTTGTCCTCTCCTTCTTTGTAGAATCCATCATATGCTCAGAAAAATCATAGGCTTGGAAATATTTTCTTGCCGAGTCAAGAGGTTTAAGACCAATGCGTTTAAATTCGGAAGCGATATATCGGGCAGCTTTCTCAGCCCCTGGTTCGCCGCTTCTTCTGCCAGCAAGTGAATCGCTAGCGAGGATATTCATACGAAGACGAAGATCATTTGCCGTTATCGCCGTAGTCGTCTGTGAAAATAATTGTGTAGAAAATAGACAAAGATAAAGAAAAAAAAAGGAAGGGAAAGATCTTGATAACTTCATAGGTTTATGATCAAAATAGTGAACATCAGATAATACGGCGGATATATAAACGAAACCTAACATTTGCCCTGTTCGTAGAATTGCAATAAATATTTTTACGAATTATGGATACTTTTGGAAATCAATCATATAGTTTCACTCCGGACGCTCTGTCTCTTGTTGGGACGGCACGGCTTGCATACATTCGCAAGGTTTATACCTATTTTTCATTTGCGATCGCAGCCGGCATTGGCGGTGCTCTCATTGCTATGAATACCTCGCTTGTCTATTTTTTTGCAGAGCATCCATTTATCGGAATAATCCTATTTGTCGGCATGGCAATTTTTGCTTCCGCAAGTGCTGGAAACCCGACACGCGCCTTGCCTACGCTTGTAGGATTTACGTTCGTCAGCGGGTTATTTATTTCACCGACACTTTTTGCTATTGCTCATGGGTATATACGCGGAACCGACGTTGGAGTCATCTATGAGGCTCTCTTTTTAACCTCGCTCGTTTTCGGATCGCTAACTGCGTATGTCTTCATCGCGAAGAAAGATTTTTCTTACATGGGCGCATCTCTTACAATAGGACTTTTTATGGTAATCGGTATTTCGCTTATCAATATTTTTGTTCATTCTCCCACGATCGATCTCGCGCTTTCATCTATTATTGTCATTTTATTTTCGGGATTTATCCTTTATGACACTTCTCGTATCTTAAAAAATGCTCATGAGATCCCCCCGACTCTTGCTGCACTAAATCTTTATCTTGATTTCCTGAATCTTTTCATGGCGATCTTGCGTCTGCTTTCTCGAAGCAGAGATTAAAAACAGAAATGAGAGAAAGGAAGCTGGACTATGATGATTGAATTCATAGTTCAGCTTTCCTATTTCATGCATCTGATACCTCATTGCCGTATTTTTGTACTTTCATTATTCTTATACAATGCCCGATCTTAAAAATCTTATTATTCATAAAGAAGGCTTCGTTACAACGATCCAGCTTAACCGTCCGCAGGCACTGAATGCACTCAATCTCGAATTGATGAACCAGCTTATCGCCACATTTGAATCACTTGATAAAGACGATTCTGTGCGATGTATTGTCCTTACTGGCAGTGAAAAGGCATTTGCTGCAGGAGCTGATATTAAAGAGATGGCAAATGCCTCAGCCGTCGAAATGCTGGAGCGCGATCAGTTTGCGAAATGGGATAAAATACGCAAAGTTAAAAAACCGATCATCGCTGCAGTCTCGGGCTTCGCTCTTGGCGGAGGATGCGAACTGATGATGCATTGCGATATTATCATCGCCAGCGAAACCGCAAAGATTGGACAGCCGGAAATAAATATCGGCGTAATGCCCGGAGCCGGTGGTACGCAAAGACTAACGCGCGCAGTCGGAAAAGCTCTGGCGATGGAGTTAGTGCTAACAGGCAGATTCTTATCCGCTAATGAAGCAATGCAAACAGGGCTTATAAATAAAGTTGTGCCAGTTGAGTTTTATTTAGAAGAAGCGCAAAAACTTGCAGCTGAGATCGCGAACCGCCCGCCAGTTGCTGTTCGCCTGGCAAAGGAAGCAATTCTGAAATCATTCGATACAACGATTGAAATGGGTCTTGAATACGAACGGAAAAACTTCTATCTACTCTTTGCAACAGATGATATGAAAGAAGGCATGGCGGCATTCATTGAAAAGCGTAAACCGGAGTGGAAGGGAAAATAAAATAAATACAAATTACGAATAAAAACAATGGCAGATTTTCAAACTATTAAAGCGGAATTGCACGAAGGCATTTATATCATTACCTTAAACCGTCCGGAAGTTTATAATGCTTTCAATGAGCAGATGACTACAGATTTGCAAAATGCTTTTAAAGAAGCAGCAAAAAATGATGCGATCAGATGCGTCGTTATTACCGGAGCAGGCAAAGCATTTTGTTCGGGTCAAGATCTGAAGGATGCCCCATCGGGCGGTGGAAAAAGATCATTACGCGATTCTTTGGAAAGCAGATATAATCCTCTCATTCGTGCAATGCGGAATTTGCAGAAACCCATCATTGCGGCAATTAATGGGGTCGCCGCCGGTGCAGGATGTTCGCTTGTCCTCGCATGTGATTATCGCATCTGTTCTGATTCAGCAAAACTTATTGAAGTATTCATTCGAATTGGCTTAGTGCCGGATTCCGGTTCAAGTTGGTTTCTTGTTCATAATGTTGGGATTGCAAAAGCTTTTGAGCTTGCCGCAACCGGAGATGATGTACCCGCTCAGAAAGCATTAGAACTCGGGCTTGTCAATCAAGTAGTCTCTCCGGATAATTTGATGGGAGAAGCAATGAAAGTTGCAAACAATTTCGCATCAGGCCCGACAAAAGCATACGGATATATTAAAAAAATGCTTGATAGGTCCGCTTCAACATCTCTTGACAAGGCATTAGATTATGAAGTCTTTATGCAAGAGGCTGCAGGAAGGACAGAAGATTATTCAAATGCTGTGGCTGCTTTTCGCGAGAAAAAGAAAGCTGAGTTTAAAGGAAAATAACTTTCCCTTCTCGCGAATTGTTATTATAAAAAATTTATCCCACTAGAAATAATGCAATCCATCGGAGTTATCGGCGCGGGGACAATGGGCAGCGGCATTGCGTTGGCTTCGGCACTTGCCGGATATGATGTCGTCTTAAATGATATCAGCGATAAATTCCTACAACTCGCCTATCGCAATATCGGCGAGCTTATGCAAAAATCAACCGATAAAGGAAAACTGTCGGTCGCGGACGCAAATGCTGCTGCTCTTCGTATTACAACATCTTCCCATTTCGAGCATCTGAAAACCTGCGAACTTGTCATCGAAGCCGCAGTTGAAAAACTCGAGACAAAACAGGAAATATTTTCGCGGCTTTCCGATGTTTGCTCTGAAGATACGATCTTTGCCACAAATACTTCTTCCCTCGCTATTACCGCAATTGCCAGCGCTGCACGAAAACCTGCAAGATGTGTCGGGCTTCATTTTTTCAATCCGGCGCACATCATGAAACTGGTTGAGATCGTCCGAGGATATGATACGACCGATGACGTAATGTACCGCGCCGAAGGATATGTCAAACAACTTGGCAAAGTGCCGGTGCTGGCAAAAGATACTCCGGGATTTATTGTTAATCGTGTCGCAAGAAATTTTTACGGCGAAGCTTTCCGCCTACTCGGTGATGGTATTGCTACCCATGAGCGGATCGATAACCTCATGCGCTCCAATGGATTTGCCATGGGACCGTTTCAGCTTATGGATCTCATCGGTATCGATGTCAATCTTGCAGTTACCGAATCGGTTTATGATCAATTTTTCGGAGAGCCGCGATTCCGTCCGCATCTGATTCAACAAAAAATGGTTGAAGCTCATTTGCTCGGCAAAAAAACCGGTCGCGGATTTTACGATTATTCCGAAAAGAAAATCTAATGGCGGCAATTCGTATCCTCGGAATTTGCGGCAGCATGAAGCCGGAATCAGCGACGGCATTTGTCATCAATAATGCATTATCTGCAGCCAAAGAATCCGGTGCAGAAATTCAATTTTATGATATTTCCGAACATCCTCTTCCCTTCTTCGACGATAGGGATGATGAATCGACTTACCCACCGAATGTTCATGAATTCAGAAGACTTGTTAAAAAT